>Ga0153922_1000295_pt1 | contig 20559 bp, 21 predicted proteins | sample TSNJ006MetaG_FD_104723 | JGI IMG/M metagenome (GOLD analysis project Ga0153922, IMG submission 104723) | Attine ant fungus gardens microbial communities from New Jersey, USA - TSNJ006 MetaG | ecosystem: Host-associated > Fungi > Mycelium > Unclassified | place: USA: New Jersey, Brendon T. Byrne... | reverse complement strand
CTGAGGGCTTATATTCGTCTCCCCTGCACATTCTCCTTTAAGTGTCTCCATTCCTGATGCTTTTTCGGCGATTGCCGCTGAATGTCCGGCAGCAACCCCGGCATCGCTTTTTATTCCTTGAGTTCCCATCATAAAATTCCTCCTGAAAACGAATTGAAATTCTCTATGAATGGATAGTAGTATGTTTTATATTATATGCTATATTTTTCCACATTTCAATATAAGAAGAATTATTTTCATTAGGAAGAGCCTCAATGGCAGCCTCCATTTTTAGTGAATATTTCCCACCTTCAATCTGTTTTTCTACTTCTTCTCTTTGAAATTCATACCAATCCGGAATGTGAGGGGATTCTGTTATCTCATCGCTTGATTCAAGCCTGCCATACACATCCATCTTCCAGCTTTTGTGACAACTTTTACAGGTCAGCGTTGCCCCACGGCTCGTCATCATATATTCTGTTTTACAGCAAGGACACATATACAATACAGAAGCTTTCCATATGCTGCAAATCCCTCAACGTCAGAAATGTAGTTTGCACGATGAGGAAATAGAGCAAGCGGTGAGATGTAATAATCCATAAAGCCCTGATGCCAGGACAATACGATATAAGGAGGCTTTAATCCATTAATACCGGTTCTATCAATTTTAAGATAGCTCCTTCTTGTAGCGATATAGGAACCCAGCCATATTAATAGCAGCAAGAAAATATTTTGCCTGCATGGTTTTTCTGACATATCATAAGGAGTCATGTCTTTTTTCTTATTGTTCAACATAGATTTCTTCTTTCTTCCAAGATGATGATCCAATGAGCCGTTATTTGAAATAGCAATACGAATCCGAATAATATTAGTAAAAATGGTATTAGCAATAAAAAACCGTTAGTTTATCTCTTAATCCAGCCTTTATCAACCCAATACTGGTTGTCGGCTGACAGGGTAATCTCCTTTTTTGCAACCCCTTGGTGCATCATTCGGGTAATGGTAAAAAGTAAAGTGACTTTTATTCCTTTGTGCACTGTGCGAGCATTTTTGTACTTTTTAGCAAGTTGTTTTGTTTTTCTTATAATACTGTTTCGCCGTTTATCCGATAATTCACTCCAACAACACCTTCCATCAATCCAATACCCATTTTTTTGATATTCGAAACACCAAGCCACATTAAGCTGGTTGCAATGTCTTTTTGAGCACCTCCATTAAATACACCAATTGCATTTGTAAGGATTACCGCTTGTTTATTAAACATTTTTTCATCAGGCCTATGTACCATCCAGTGAACACATAAATGGTCAAGTAAAGATTTCATCTGTGCTGTTGTTCTTAATGCATACACAGGCGAGGTAAATATAAGCAAATCGGAATCTAACATAGAAGTCCAAATAGGCATAACGTATTCTGCATGAGGACATTTCTGTTCGCTTTTAAAGAAACAAGTTTTACATCCACAGCAGAAATGCGGTAAATCTTTAGGCAAATAAAATTCCACGATGTCATTATGATTCCGTAAAACTTCTAAAAAGATTTCTTTTATGTGGTAAGTACAACCTTTAATTTCTGTGCCATTAATAACCGTTATTTTCATCATAAACCCCTCACACATGTTAAATTTTACTTGCTCCGCAGTATTCTAATACTTATGGTTATAATATAGGATAGGATCTTTTTTGTAAATCAAGGATTGTCACATAATGCAAAATATCAAAAGTTTCCGGCATTTCACTTAGTAGTTTGATATGCTGTCGCTCAAATTCTTCGATTTCTTCAATTGATAAAGATGAGGCGCCAATCCCACGGCAAGCTTTCATTCTGCCATGCCAGTTCTCCCGTGTGAACGGCACTTTAACGTCATATACGATAGAATTTGCCTCTTCAAATAAAGATTTTGACCACTCAGGAATATTTTGTTTGGAACGCTTCATACCGGCTCCCGTCCATGAGGGATTGAATTTTAAGATAAGTTGTTCGCTTGCGTTTGCTATCTCATCTTCATCAGGCAGCCATGCCATCCATAAAATACAAAAATGCCCATCAACCTTTAACAATTTATGTATTCTGGGCAAAACAATATTCTTATCAAAATACATAAAGCATTGGCAGGCTGTGATTACATCAAAACTGCTTTCAGGAAAATCAATTTCCTCGGCGGCAGAAACGATATATTCGATATCCATTCCATTAGCCTGTGACATATCCCTGGCTTCGCTAATCTGATTTATCGAGGCATCAGTACCAACAAATTTTGCCCCAAAACGGTACATGTTCCGCGGCAGTACACCTGTCCCTGTCCCTAAATCCAGCACGCGCTGTCCACTGACACATAAACCTAAATCAACAATCCTTTGGTAAAATTCGTCAGGATAAATATCCCTATATTTTGCATAATCTTTAGAGGCCTTTCCCCAATCGAAAGCATTTCCTCCATCTATACTCTTATTTGTTATCAGCTTTTCACCCTCCTCAAATTCATGCTCTTTTATATCTTATCCTGCTCCAATAAACCGAATCGTTTTAAGCAAGAAATATACATGGCAACACAATAATAATTTTCTATATCATTTTTATCCAACCCTTGAAAAGCACAAAGTTCATCCCAAAGCATACTGCTGCCCTCAGCAAAGTAAACTCCGGATGACAAATCTACGCCAACAAAAATACTGTTTCCTTTGAATAATTCGTCTTGATTTTCAAAAAGGATTTTTCCGTTTCCTTCATTTTCAATATAAAAAGCAACTGGCGACGGCTTTATGCCTGTTGGTAATTTCTCGGAAAAAGGCTTATTTGCAAGCACATTCAAGGCAACCGCTTCCATTGCCTTATCGTCATGTATTTCTGTCAGTGAATATTTAGAAAAAAGATAATTCACTATTTCTTGCCCGGATTTTCTATTAGGCAGTAATCGGTCTTTGTATTCTTTATATACCTGTTTCCATTCCTGAATCATTTCAGGTGTTACTTTGCTCATCAACATCATATGCCCCCTTGTATAGGATAACGAAATTATATCATGCCCTCAAAAATTTGTACAGAAAAGTCGAAAGTACTCTTGACTTACCGACTTATTAGTGATACGCTTTTAATTGTAGTTTGCGGGGGGACTGTTCGCAGTTGAGAAGGTTTAAACCTGACCCTTGGAACCTGTTAGTTAATACTGGCGTAGGGAAGCAAATCATTTGCAGCATTATGAGTAGAATGGTCAGGGTGCTTTCCGTTATTTAAGAAAGCACCCTTTTTTGCGTTAAAATATCAATTTATTTGGCATTTTGACCCCTTGTCCTTTTTCTGACAAGGGGTCAAAACTATATTTAAAATCAAAATGAAGAAGGAGATGAAATGATCATGAAAAAAGTTCTCACCATTGCCGGTTCAGATTGCAGCGGAGGCGCCGGAATCCAGGCAGACTTAAAAACATTTTCAGCACATGGTGTTTTCGGAATGAGCGTCATCGTATCAGTTGTAGCTGAGAACACAAGCCGGGTCATCGACATCCAGGATGTTACACCGGATATGATAGGAAAGCAGATTGATGCCATTTTCGAGGACATCGACGTGGACGCTGTAAAAATCGGCATGCTGTCCCAACCCGATTGCATGGAGGCCGTTGCCGGCAAACTAAAGCAGTATTCGCCCGCCCATGTTGTGGTTGATCCCGTCATGTATGCCAAAAACAGCTGCCCACTCATGAATCCGGATGCAATCGACACCTTAGTTCAAACAATTATTCCATTGGCAGACGTTTTAACCCCCAATATTCCCGAAGCAGAAAAAATTGCCGGCATAACGATTAATCATCCGGAGGATATGAAACAGGCTGCAGCAATTATCCACAAAATGGGCTGTAAAAACGTTCTTGTGAAAGGGGGACATGCAACCGGAGATGCACTGGACATATTATTTGACGGAAATACCTTCCATACATTTAATGCTAAACGCATTGATACAAAAAATACCCATGGAACGGGCTGTACCTATTCCTCCGCTATCGCTTCAAATCTGGCATTAGGCTTAGAACTGCCGGAAGCGATTAAGAAAGCAAAGACCTATGTTACAACAGCAATTAAACATTCACTGCCTATTGGAAAAGGCTGCGGACCTACTCATCATTTTTATGAACTTTATAAGTCAGGAGGACTTTTATAATGGATTTTAAAACACAAATGGAGGCAGCAAAAAAAGGTATTATCACAAAAGAAATGGAAACTGTTGCAAAAAAGGAATCAATAGATATACAAAAATTATGCAGTCTTGTAGCCTGTGGTCAGGTTGCCATTCCGGCAAATAGAAATCATAAATCTCTGTCTGCCGAGGGTATCGGCGCAATGCTAAAAACTAAAGTCAATGTTAACTTGGGAATTTCCGGTGACAGTAAGGATTATGCTATCGAAATGGATAAAGTTAAAATGGCAATTGATTTTTGTTGTGAAGCAATTATGGATTTAAGCAATTATGGTAAAACAAATGATTTTCGTAAAAAGCTCATTGCATATTCTCCGGCAATGATTGGAACCGTTCCTATGTATGATGCAATCGGCTATTTGGAGAAGGATTTGATTGAAATTAAAGCCAAAGACTTCTTAAGCGTCATTGAAGCCCACGCCAAAGAAGGTGTTGATTTTATGACCATCCATGCCGGACTAAACAGACGTGCCGTAGAGTGCTTTAAAAGAGACAAGCGCTTAACAAATATTGTTTCCCGTGGCGGCTCGCTTTTGTTCGCCTGGATGGAGATGACCGGTAATGAGAATCCATTTTATGAATATTATGATGAAGTGCTAGATATTCTCGAGGAATATGATGTTACTATCAGTCTGGGAGATGCTTTACGTCCGGGCTCAATAGCGGATAGTTCGGATTCTTCGCAAATCAGTGAATTAATTGAATTGGGAAATCTGACAAAACGTGCATGGGAACATAATGTACAGGTTTTGGTTGAAGGACCCGGACATATGGCGATGAATGAAATCGCCGCAAACATGAAATTGCAAAAACGTCTATGCCATAATGCACCCTTTTATGTCCTCGGACCAATCGTAACCGATATCGCCCCTGGATATGATCACATCACCTCCGCCATTGGTGGCGCAATTGCTGCGGCAAACGGTGCCGATTTTCTATGTTATGTCACTCCTGCCGAACATTTGCGGCTGCCTGATTTAAATGATGTAAAAGAGGGAATTGTAGCAAGTAAAATTGCTGCACATGCTGCCGACATCTCAAATAATCTACCACATGTGCGAGATATAGATAACAAAATGAGTGATGCAAGACGCAGGATTAATTGGGACGAGATGTTTAATTACGCCATCGATTCCCAAAAAGCAAAACAATATTATGAAAGCATGCCACCTGCCGATAAGCATACTTGCTCTATGTGCGGAAAAATGTGTGCCATGCGCACAACCAATCAAATTTTAGAGGGAAATACAGTTGAATTTTCTCAAGAAACAACGAAATAACAGAAAGGATGATATTAAATGGTACGTCAAATAGCCGACTTGCTTAAAGATGTCCAACATAAGAAACCACTTGTGCATCATATTACCAATTATGTTACGGTTAACGATTGTGCGAATGTAACTCTTGCCATCGGTGCCTCTCCGATCATGGCCGATGAGGTGGCGGAGGTCGCCCAAATCACCTCCATATCCGCTTCACTTGTCCTTAATATGGGCACCTTAAATCAACGGACTGTCAATTCTATGATTGCTGCCGGAAAAGAAGCTAACTCTCAGGGTATTCCCGTGATATTTGATCCTGTAGGTGCAGGTGCATCAAATCTACGGAACCAGACTGCAAAAATGATTCTTGAGGAAATCAAATGCAGCGTTATCAGGGGAAATATATCTGAAATCCGATATCTGGCCGGTGAAAACGCTAAGACCAAAGGTGTTGACGCATCGGAAGGCGATCTTTCCGATGATATTACCGAAAGTATTGAAGTGGCAAAATCACTGGCGAAAAAATATAACTGCGTCGTTGCTATTACAGGCGCAACAGATATTATCTCCGATGGTATTCAGACAATTTCTATAAACAACGGCCATCCAATGTTAGGCTCTGTCACCGGAACAGGATGTATGTGTACTTCCCTTATCGCTTCGTTTAGCGGTGCCACATCTAATTATCTCCTTGCCGCAGCGGCAGGTATTTTAACGATGAGCATTGCCGGAGAAATCGCTTTTGACAGAGCAGGCAAAGCAGGCCTTGGCAGCTATCACATGGCCATTATTGATGAAATCAGTAAGTTATCGGATGAGACGATATGCAGGAGGGCAACGCTGAATGAAACCTATCATTGACTATACTCTTTATCTTGTAACTGACAGCATCCTGATGAGCACAGACACCGTAGAACAGTCGGTAGAGCAGGCAATCAAAGGCGGTTGTACTTTGGTTCAATTGCGGGAGAAGGAAAAATCCTCAAAAGATTTTTTTGACACTGCCATGAGCGTAAAGGCCGTTTGTGGCAGTTCTGGGATTCCCCTTATGATTAATGACCGCGTGGACATCGCTTTAGCTGTCGACGCTGACGGTGTACATATCGGTCAAAAGGATTTACCCGCTAAAATCGTCAGAGATCTCATCGGGGACGATAAAATTCTCGGTGTTTCCGCTTCTAATCTTGTTGAAGCCCTGCAAGCAGAGAAAGACGGCGCCGATTATCTGGGAGTCGGGGCTATGTTTGCCACCGGAACCAAAACTGATGCTGATACCGTCTCCATGGATGAGCTTAGCAAAATCAGAAAAAAGACCCATTTGCCCATCGTGGTTATCGGTGGCATTAATCAAAATACCATTCCCTTATTTTCAGGGAGTGGGATCAATGGAATTGCTGTCGTTTCCGCAATCGTATCGGAGCGCAATATTTTAGCGGCGACTCGTGAACTGAAAGATTTGTTTAAAATGTCTTATTGATTTACGTTTTCCTTAATGTTATGATAATTGATATACGAAATCGCCCTTGACGATAGTTTTACATGGCAAGGGCATTTGCTTGAAAAGGGGTTGCGAATATGACTGATACATTAACTTTATATAAACTGATTATTCTGTATACATTGAGTAAAGTGAATTTCCCACTGACTAATTCACAGGTGACAGAATTCATCCTTGATAAGGGTTATACAACCTATTTTACCTTACAGCAAGCGATTAGTGAACTTATCGATAATAAGTTAATTAAGGTTAAGCATATCCGCAACAGTTCACACTATTCCATATTACCATCAGGTATCGAAACCCTGGACTATTTTGGCGACCATATGTCAAGTGGCATCAAGAATGATATTGACGCCTTTCTTTTACAGCATAAGTATGAGCTTCGCTCAGAAAATGAGACACTGGCAGATTACCGCAAAGAAAAAGGAAATCAATATATTGTAACTTGCTCTGTCAAAGAAAGAGGCGTTCTTTTACTAGAAATCAAATTAGGCGTCACTGACGAAGAACAGGCCATTGCCATATGTGATAATTGGATCAAAAAAAATGCTGATACTTATGCATATCTTATCAGCACTTTATTGTTAAAATCATAATGGTACATTTCCGAGAACGTATTCTTCAATAAGCTCCCATATTTCGTCACGACCCTGTTTTGTCAATGAGGAGAATGGCACAACCGGCGTCCCTTCTTCAACCGCCAGTCCTTTTTCTATCATTTTAGTATGTTTTTGTAATTGACTGCGTTTGATTTTATCCATTTTAGTCATTACAATAATAGGGTAAAATCCATTGCCAACAATCCAACCATACATATTTTTATCGTTATCCGACGGTTCATGGCGGATATCAATCAGGAGGAAAACCAGTCTGAGCTGCTTGGAGCTGTGTAAATATTTTTCTATCATTTTACCCCACTTGGTCTTGATTGCCAAAGCGACTTTTGCGTAGCCATAGCCGGGAAGGTCTACGAAATAGAGTAGATTATTGATATTGTAAAAATTAATGGTCTGGGTTTTTCCCGGCTGTCCGGAAGTTCTTGCATAGGATTTACGGTTCATCAATGCATTGATTAATGATGATTTTCCCACATTGGATTTACCGGCAAAAGCAACCTCCGGTTTGTCATTCTCCGGCAATGTGCTTGTTATGCCGCAGACCGTTTCTAAATTCACATTCTTTACATGCATTTTATCCCTCCTTATGAAACAGCATCAGCCTTGATGATATATCAGGCATTTAAAGCAATTGGCCATACATCCTCCATGGTTTTCGCATAGACAATATTTAGTCCTTCCACAATTTCTGTTTCTAACTCATCTATATCGCGACGATTTTCATCCGGTACTATCACACTTTTAATACCTGCCATTTTAGCAGCTAAAATCTTTTCTTTTAAACCACCTACCGGCAGCACTCTGCCGCGGAGGGTTATTTCGCCCGTCATTGCCACATTTGCTTTGACACTTTTTTCGGTAATTGCCGAATACATGGCAGTGGCCATCGTTATACCGGCAGACGGACCGTCCTTTGGAACCGCACCTTCAGGGATATGGATATGGATATCATTATTCTCAAAAAACTCTTTAGATATACCCTGCCCGGAAATAATCGAACGGAGATAGCTGATGCCTGCTCTGGCAGACTCTTTCATAACGTCTCCAAGTTTACCGGTCAGTTCAAATCGTCCCTTACCGGGGAGTACGTTGACCTCTACAGACAGGGTTTCACCACCAACACTGGTCCAGGCCAAGCCTCTGGCTATACCCACTTCATCTTTTTCATTAGCCATGGCAGAATTATACTTGGGTTTGCCTAAAAACTTATCGATGTTCTTTTCGGTTATTCGGATTGACCGCTTATTTTTCTGAAGAATCTGCCGGACACCTTTTCTGCAGACATCGCCAATACGGCGTTCCAGCTGACGTACGCCCGCTTCTCTTGTATAATTGGTAATGATTTTTTCGATAGCCAAATCATTCAGACGCAGTTGAGCCTTCGTAAGGCCATGGCGTTCTACTTGCTTTGGAATCAGATGCCTTTTGGCTATATGATATTTTTCATTGGCTGTATAGCTGTTAATTTCAATAACCTCCATACGATCTAGCAGCGGTCTTGGGATTCCGGAAGTAGAATTAGCTGTAGCTATAAATAAAACTTCTGATAAATCAATGGGGATTTCTATGTAATTATCTCTGAATTTACAGTTTTGCTCGGAATCCAGAACTTCCAAAAGTGCCGCGAACGGATCACCTTTATAATCATTTCCTACTTTATCAATTTCATCAAATAGAATCACCGGGTTTTTGACTCCGCTCTGCTTCAGTGCCATGGCTATACGCCCAGGCATCGCTCCGATATATGTTTTACGGTGTCCTCTAATCTCAGCCTCGTCGTGTACCCCTCCCAGACTGATACGCACATATTTTTTATTTAAAGCTCTGGCGACGGAGCGGCCGATAGAAGTTTTACCAGTCCCTGGCGGACCCACAAGACATAAGATAGGCGCATCACCTTTTTTCGTCAGAATCCGAACCGCCAGATATTCTATCATTCTTTGTTTAACCTTTTCAAGACCGTAATGATCTGCCTGTAAAATAGCTTCAGCCTTGGATATGTCCGTATTATCCTCACTCATTTTATCCCATGGCAGTTCTAATACAGTCTCTAAAAATCCACGAATCACACCATTTTCAGCCGAATTATTGATTGAATTTCTAAATCGGTCAATTTCTTTTTGTATTCTTTCCTTAACGCTGTCTGAAGCTTCTAATATTTCCAATGCTTTTTCGAAATCCTCGGCATCGTCTAACGTCGTATTCTCACCTAATTCTTCACGGATGACTTTTAATTGCTCTCGCAAAACATATTCTTTTTGATTTTGGTCAACTTTTTGTTTTACTTTTGCCTGAATTTCTCTATTGATTCGGATGACTTCGGTTTCCTTTATAATGAACGCAGATAGTAACTCAAATCGCTCACCAAGACTGCCCGCTTCTAACAACTGTTGTCTTTCAATATATTCCATAGGCATATTATTGCATAATTGACTCACAAACTTATCCAGTCTGTCTATGCTTTCCATTTGTTTTACCAGTTCCGGACTCAGCTGTGCGTTAAATGCGGTATATTTTTCAAATAATTTCTGAAGGTAACGAAGCATCGCCTCTTCCTTCAGTTCATCATTCTCATCCTCATCTTCCATGATCGTCACTTCCCCCAATATATAGGGATCCCATTCCAAAAAGTCATCCAATCTGGCTCTTAATTTGCCTTCCACAAGTACCCTTATCGTATCTTTGGGCATTTTCACCAATTGTTTAACCTTTGCTATCGTGCCTATCTTATACAAAGCCTCTTTATCCGGCTCATCTTCTTCTGCATTCATCTGAGTAATCAGGAGAATGTTTTGTTCTTCCCGCATGGCTGCCTCTAGCGCCGCAACAGATCTTGGGCGGCTGACATCAAAATGTAAAATCATATCAGGCAGCACAGATGTTCCTCTTAAAGTGATGACCGGCAATTTGTAATTTATTTGACTCATATTTTTTATTCCACCTTATAAAACTATTTATCCATCAGAGATTATGGGCTGTGTACACTTATAACACAGCCCTGATTATTAATCCTATGCAATTATTTCACCGTTATTTTTCTTTGGCAGCTTCTTGCCGGTACTCTTTTTTGATAATGTCCTTTCACCATAGGTAATCACCGGTACACCTATACCATCAACAACATCTTTTGTAATTAAACAGGTTTCCGCTCTATCTTCCGAAGGTAATGAGAACATCGTATCCATCATGCTATCTTCAATAATTGCCCGTAAGCCTCTGGCTCCGGTTTTTCTTTCCAATGCTTTTTTGGCAATAGCCTGGATGGCACCGTCCTCAAACTCGAGACGAATCCCATCCATTTCAAACAACTTTTGGTATTGCTTGATAATGGCACTTTTAGGCTCAGTAAGAATTTCTACCAGAGCATCTTCATCTAATAAATCAAGAGCTACACTCACCGGTACACGTCCGATAAATTCAGGAATCAATCCAAATTTTACAAAGTCTTCAGGCAGAACCTTTCGCAATAACTCGCCTACATTGACCTTTTCCTGCCTGATTTCGGCGTTAAATCCAATAGACTTGTTTCCTGTTCTGGATTCAATAATCTTCTCCAGACCATCAAAGGCACCACCGCAAATAAACAATACGTTTGTTGTATCGATTTGAATAAATTCCTGATGCGGATGTTTACGCCCGCCCTGAGGAGGAACTGATGCTACCGTACCTTCCAGAATCTTTAACAGTGCTTGCTGGACACCTTCACCGGAAACATCTCTTGTGATTGATACATTTTCCGACTTTCTTGTAATCTTATCAATCTCGTCAATATATATGATTCCATGTTCCGCACGCTCCACATCATAATCTGCTGCCTGGATAAGCTTTAAAAGAATATTTTCTACGTCTTCGCCGACGTAACCGGCCTCTGTTAAGGCTGTTGCATCTGCAATCGCAAAAGGTACGTTAAGCATCCTGGCTAGTGTTTGCGCAAGAAGAGTTTTTCCTGATCCCGTAGGTCCAACCATGATAATATTACTCTTCTGCAATTCAATATCCAATTCCCTACCCGTCATGACTCTTTTATAATGATTATATACTGCTACCGACAATACTTTTTTGGCATCTTCCTGGCCAATGACATATTGATCCAGAAAATCTTTAATTTCCTTTGGTTTTAAAAGGTTTATATTATCATAAACCGGCTCTTCGTCAAATTCCTCATCAATAATCTCGGAACAAATCTCAATACATTCATCACAAATATAGGCATTTGGACCTGCAATCAGTTTTCTTACCTGATCCTGAGTCTTATTACAGAAGGAACATCTTGGCTGCTGTTTTTTATCATCTATCCGACTTGCCATCTGGTCACCTCACTTTATTCAACTTCTTATTGCTATAATATCATCAATAATTCCGTAAGCCTTTGCTTCTTCGGAACTCATATAATAATCTCTCTCGGTATCCGCCGCAATCTCTTCTAAGGGCTTTCCGGTATTCTCTGCAAGAATCTCATTCAATTTCTGCTTCGTTTTAATAATACGATCAGCTACAATCTGAATATCCGTAGCCTGACCCTGGGCACCACCCGATGGCTGATGAATCATAATAGAAGCATTGGGAAGAGCAAATCTCTTACCCTTCTGACCACCTGCCAACAAAAAGGCTCCCATACTGGCCGCCATACCCATGCAGATTGTAGACACATCGGACTTGATAAAGTTCATTGTGTCGTAAATGGCCAATCCTGCCGATACGGATCCACCGGGACTATTAATATACAAGCTGATGTCCTTACCGGGATCCTCTGACTCTAAAAATAATAACTGAGATACAATTAAACTTGCCGACACATCAGTCACTTCTTCTCCCAGAAAAATGATGCGATCTTTTAATAACCTTGAATAAATATCGTAAGATCTCTCTCCCCTGCTTGTTTGCTCTATGACATAAGGCACTAAACTCATGTTGATTCCTCCCATCTAACTAAGTATTATTCTGTTTCCACTGCTGCATCCGTTACAAATTCCAAGGCTTTGGAAGCCGCAATGTCTTTCTTCATATTATCTCTTTCTGTCTCACTTAGGTATTCCTTAAGCTTATCGACTTCCATTTGGTATGATTCTGCCATCTTGGTGATTTCAACTTCCAGCTCTTCATCACTTACTTCAATGCTCTCTGCCGCAACCACAGCCTCAAGAACCAGTCTGCTTTGAATATTCTTCAGCGCTTGCGGCTTTAATTGCTCTTTAAAGGTTTGTGCATTGGTACCCGTAAATTGATAGTATTGATCCATGCTCAATCCCTGATAGCTTAATCTTTGTGCATAATCATCAGCCATCTGATTTGCCTGAGTGTCCACCATCGGATCCGGAATCTCCATTTCAGCACTCTCTATAATGGTGTCCATCACTTTTTGCTGCTTTTCTTCCTTGGCATCAGCCTCTTTCTTAGATAATAAATCTTGTTTAATGCTTTCTTTATATTCATCTAATGTATCAAATTCTGAAACATCTTGGGCAAACTCATCGTCAGCTTCCGGATATTCCTTCGTCTTTACTTCATGAACTTTACATTTGAAGACCGCTGCTTTACCGGCAAGCTCTTTGGCTTGATATTCATCCGGAAATGTCACATTGACGAGAACTTCTTCATCTGCTTTAGCTCCAATCAGCTGCTCTTCAAATCCCGGTATAAATGAATTTGAACCAAGGACTAATGCGTGGTTTTTATCTGTGCCGCCTTCAAACAGTACATCGTCAATACTTCCCTCATAGTCAATAATGACTGTATCCCCTGATTTGGCCGCACCTTCAACGATAACCTCTCTTGCATTCTGTTCCTGAGCCTTTTTGATTTCAGCGTCGATTTCATCATCAGTAACTGCGCTTGTTGTTTTTTCAACTTCAACACCTTTATATTGACCTAAAGTAACTTCCGGCTTCACGGCAACTTCGGCTGTGAAAATGAAATCCTTACCCTTTTCCATCTGGGTAACGTCAATCTTGGGCATGGAAACAATATTTAAGTCACTTTCCTGAACTGCTGCTTCATAAGCCGTAGGCATCACAATATTGGCAGCATCTTCATAAAACATATCGGCACCGTACATCTTCTCAATCATCGTCTGAGGCACTTTGCCTTTTCTAAATCCCGGAAGAGAAATCTGTCCTTTACTTTTATTATAAGCCTGTGTAATAGCCTTTTCAAATTCTATGGCCGGAACATCAATTGTCAGTTTCGCCATGTTTTTCTCTAACTTCTCGATTTGTATACTCATTAATAAAAATCCTCCTTAATATAGTGCTAATCCGTTTATTCCTTCGTTCTTTTAATAGACCGATTATTTTACCTGATTTTGCGCACTCTAAACAATATTATATTATAATACAAAGCTTATGTAAATACTAGTGTTTTTATCTTTTTTTAAGTTTTGTTCACAATTCTCACCGTTTTATCCACAAAAATGGACCACAGTTATAAAACTGTGACCCATTTACTGTCAAACACTTAATTACTGATTAGAAGTCGTCTGTCCTGACATCTGTTCTTCCTGTCTTTTAATCATACGACGAACCATTTCTCCACCGATTGAACCAGTCTGAGCTGAAGTCAAATCTCCATTGTAACCCTGTTTAAGGTTTACACCTAATTCGTTAGCAATCTCCATTTTGAACTGGTTCATTGCTTCCTTAGCTTCCGGTACTTCCATACGGTTTGAACGTGAACTATTGTTTGTCATGATTTTCACCTCCATAATTATGGTTTTATTTTGTCAGGCAGCTTTTGCCTGTAACTTTATTATGTACATTTGTTATCATAGTATGTTGGTAATTTCATGAAAAATAAGCAGGATTTTCTTCTATCAGCAACATGGTTGACAAAGAGACTATTTATACTATAATAATCATTATAAAGACCAAATTGGAGACCATTATGGAAATCGAAAGAAAATTTTTAATACATCATATTCCCTTTAACTTATCGGCCTATTCATTTCATATCATTGAACAAGGCTACTTAAATATTAATCCTGTCATCAGAATCCGCCGGCAGGATAATGATTATTACCTGACCTATAAATCTAAAGGGTTTTTAGAACGGGAGGAATATAACCTTCCCTTGGATCAAACATCTTATGAGCATATGCTTACAAAAATAGACGGGCATTTAATTCGTAAAATCAGATATCTGATTCCTTTAAATGAACATCTAACGATAGAGTTAGATGTATTTAAAGGAAATTTCGAAGGATTAATATTGGCCGAGGTAGAATTTGACGAGACCGAAGCAGCTAAAGCCTTTGTTCCTCCGGCATGGTTTGGAGAAGATGTAACTTTCTCCCCTAAATATCAAAATAATACTTTAAGCCGGCAGAAATAAACGAGAATCTATCTGTTGTCTAATTTAACATATCCCCGGTTATCCATAACACTTAAATAGGCCGGACGAATAATTTTATCCACGTTAATGAGTTCTTCCAGTCGATGGGCACTCCAACCGGCAATTCGTGCAATAGCAAAAATCGGTGTAAACAGTTTTGGCGGTAAATCCAACATACTATACACAAATCCACTGTAGAAGTCCACATTGGCACTGACACCTTTATATATGTGTCTTTCTTTGCCGATAATCTGAGGGGCAAGTCTTTCAACCATTGAATATAGTTCAAAATCCTTTTTACGGTCTTTCTCTTCCGCCAGTTGTTCAACAAAGCCTTTAAAAATAGTTGCCCTGGGATCTGAAATCGAATACACGGCATGTCCCATACCATAGATTAAACCTTTCTTATCATAGGCTTCTTTATGTAATAGCTTCGTCAGATAATCAGCTACCTGTTCCTCATCTGTCCAATCCGACAAATTCTTCTTCATATCGTCAAGCATCCCAACAACCTTAATATTCGCACCGCCATGTTTTGGTCCCTTTAAAGAGCCCAATGCCGCAGCGATAACCGAATATGTATCTGTCCCTGACGATGAAACAACGTGGGTTGTAAAACTCGAATTATTCCCGCCGCCATGCTCCATATGTAAAACAAGTGCCAAATCCAATATCGATGCTTCAAAAGGCGTGTATGACTTATCCGGTCTTAGCATCCTTAAAATATTTTCCGCAGTTGACAACTCCGGTGAAGGATTATGAATATAAAGACTTTTATCACAAATATAATGATTGTAAGCCTGGTAACCATACACCGCCAGCATTGGAAACACACTGATTAGCATAATACACTGACGTAAAACATTTGCAATCGATGTATCATCTGCTTTATCGTCATAGGCATAAAGGGTTAGTACACTGCGTGCAAGGGTATTCATCATATCTTTGCTGGGAGCTTTCATGATGACATCTCTTACAAAGTTCGTTGGTAAATCACGATAGGAAACTAATAGAGCTTCAAATTCTGCCAACTGCTTTCTATCAGGTAAATTACCAAATAACAGTAAATAAGCGGATTCTTCATAACCAAATCGTCCCTCATTAAGATAGCCCTGAACTAAGTCTTCGATTCTAATTCCTCTAAAGTATAACTCACCTTCGCAGGGAACAGTCTTGCCATTGACGGTTTCACTGGATTTAATTGTCGATATATGGGTCAGGCCTGCGAGTACGCCTTTACCATTAATATCGCGCAATCCCCGCTTAACATCATACTTCCCATATAACGAAGGTTCAATCACACTGTTTTTCTGACATATTTCAGCCAATTCAATAATCTCCGGCGTAATATCGGAAAAGTTTCTTTCTGCCATACGTATCACTCTCCTTTTTGACAGATCCTTATTTCAATGTCATAGTTGCTATTAGCTAATAAGGGCATACACGCTTTATTTGTATCAATCGTGTATGCTCCTTATTAACTGGTGTAATATATATTATATATAATTATTTTGATAAATGCAATTGCAATATATTATAATTTATAGAAAAATGTACTTCAATACAAACATAACTGCTAAAACATACATTAAAATCGGTATCTTTTTCTCTTTCGTTTTACCGGAAATCAAATTGATAATGACATATGAAATAATACCAAGGGAAATCCCCTCCGAAATACTATACGTAAATGGCATTGCGATGACACATATAAAAGCTGGAATTGCTTCTGTCAAATCATCAAAATCAACTTTCAATATACTGCTTATCATTAAGAATCCTACCATAATTAAAGCCGGAGCGGTCGCAAATGATGGTATCGCTAAAAAGATAGGTGACAAAAGCAAAGAGACCGCAAATAAAATAGCCGCAACCCAGGCAGTCAGACCGGTTCTTCCTCCCTCGGCAACACCGGAAGCACTTTCAACAAACGTGGTGATCGTGGAAGTTCCCATAACAGCACCCGCCGTCGTCCCAATGGCATCCGCCAGCAGTGTCCCTCTGATTCTTGGAAGCTTTCCATCTTTATCTAACATATCCGCTTTAGATGCAACACCTATGACTGTTCCCAACGTATCAAATAAATCTACAAATAAAAATGCAAAGACAACAACGAGAAAATCCAATGAAAGAAGATTGGAAAAATCCAGTTTGAAAAATGTAGGGGCTAAACTCGGAACAACTATCCCTCCGGAAAAATCTGGGAAAAGGCTGTAATAGCCCAGATCCGCATTGGGAACATACAGCCCGATAATTTCACATACAATTCCAATAACCCATGTTGACACTATTCCTATCAGGATACCGCCCTTTACTTTCCTTACAAGCAACACTGCCGTTATCAGTACTCCGACGAGCGCCAGCAAAGCCGATATGCCTGTGGAAGACATCTCAATCCCTTCATCTCTAAAGGGAATGAAGGTTACCAATGTTGACGAATTGGCCTGAACGATACCCGCATTTTGCAGTCCTATAAATGTAATAAACAAACCAATTCCGGCAGAAACCGCATGCTTAAGATTCGTTGGAATCGAATTAAAGATAGCCTCTCTCACATTGGTCAGGGATAAAATAATAAATATGATACCTTCGACAAAAACTGCCGTCAATGCTGTTTGCCATGAATATCCCATCCCCAAGACCACCGTATATGCAAAATAAGCATTCAACCCCATACCCGGTGCCAGTACAAAAGGATAATTCGCAAATAGTGCCATCAATATTGTTGCCAGACAGGAGGCCAATGCCGTCGCCGTAAATACAGCTCCTTTATCCATGCCTGCCGCCGCAAGCATCGGCGGATTAACCGCCAGGATATAAGCCATGGTCATAAATGTAGTGATTCCGGCTAATACTTCTGTTCTAAATGTTGACCCATTTTCCTTCAGATGAAATGTCCTTTCAAAAAAGTCTCCATTTCCTTTTTCTTTCATAACTTTTCCCTCGCTTTTTTTTATTTTTATATTTTTTTGCCAAATATAAACTTACCTATAATATTCCTATCATCTGATAGATATATCAAACGTTCTAATCTCTGCTTCACTGATAATTGCTGAGGATGGGATAAATTAGAATCATCAAGAACCAAGGCATCAAACTCATACCCCTTTTCAAAGCTTCCCACTTTACCGAAAAAAGCACCACCACCTTTTGTACCCAAATAAAATGCTTCATCCACCGTTAAAGGTTTCAAGCTGTCATCAACAAGCCGCCAGCGAAGCTTTGAAACCTGGATAGCATCTGCCATCGCTCTAAATATGGAAGTCATAAACCCACCGGCCACATCGCTTCCTAAACCTACCGGCATATGGTTATCCAAATATGTCCTGATAGGTGCTATGCCTGATGATAAATTTGTATTTGACTGCGGGCAGTGAGCAATAAAGACACCTCGCTCTTTCATCAGGGCAATCTCCATCTGGGAAGGATATACGCAATGAGCCATAATTGTCGGGCAATCACCGCCAAACAAGCCATACTTATCATAGGCCTCTCCATAACAGTTTGTATCCGGGCAAAGTTCTTCAACCCACCGAATTTCTCCGGGATTTTCAGATAAATGGGATTGAACGGGAAGGTGATATTCCCTTTGAATATTTGCAAGACGCGCCATTAATTCATCTGTACAAGATGGAATGAATCTTGGTGTCAAAATAGGTGCCACATGCTGATACTTTCCCAGAACGGATTCGAGCCATCGCCTCGTATCAGCCTCTGACCTGACGGCACTTGCTTCACGTAAATTATCCGGGGAATTCCTGTCCATGTTCACCTTACCGACCACGGCACGTATGCCCGACTCCTCCAACAAATCCATCAAAATCTCTGTCGACTCCACATGCAGCGTCGCAAATACAGCAGCACGGGTTGTTGCCCCAATGGATAAATCACGGACAAACAGTTCATAAGCCCTTTTAGCATACTCTAAATCAACATACTTGGCTTCTTCAGGAAATGTATTCGTATTCAGCCACTCAATCAATTCCATATCCATATTCAATGCCCTGAAAGAATACTGGGGCGCATGTACGTGCAAATCAACCAGTCCCGGTGTTATAATATGCCGGCGGTAATCATACACCTTTACTCCCTGATACTTATCAGGCAGCTGCTTAAAAACTCCCTGATTTATTCCTTGCTCACAAACAAGCCAGCTATCCTCAATACATTCAATACAGTCCCGCGCCTTGCTATAACAGATATCACCCCGCAGGGCAAATGTCTTCTCCACCAAAATCTCTCCTTCCCAACAGCACAACTTATAGACAACTATTACGGTAGTTGGTAGAGACGTTCAACCTATTATGAACCTATATAAGTTATTTTCATTTGATTACTAAATTATAAATTTTGTACCTATTTTTGTCAAGATAAATGAGTCATCGATCTTCTTATTTTGAATAGTATTCTTTTATTCTGCATATCCTATATTTTAACTATCTGAAGGAGGAAATATCTATGTTAGCTGATTTACCTAAAATTATTTACTGTTCTATCGGATCGGTTATCGTTCTATTCATTTTAACCAAGCTTATGGGGGCAAAGCAAATATCTCAGCTTAGTATGTTTGATTATATTATTGGCATTACCATCGGTTCTATTGCCGCGGAAATGGCCACTTCTATTCAGGATAATTTTATGGAACCATTAATTGCAATGACTATCTATGCTGTGGCCGCCGTACTGTTATCAAAAATCGCTGAGAAGTCCATAACACTCCGGAGATATATTGTCGGCAAACCGGTATTTATATTCAATAACGGAAAACTTTACCGTAAAAATATGAGAAAGGCAAATATTGATATGAGTGCGTTTTTGACTCAATGCCGGGTAAACGGCTATTTTGATCTTTCGCAGATTAAATCAGCCATCCTTGAACCTAATGGCCGGATAAGTTTTTTGCCTTTTAGTAATAGCAGACCTGCCACACCGGGAGATTTAAACCTGACCATTCCCGAGGAGTCAGTCGCAGCAAATATTATTCTTGACGGTCACATTATGCACGAAAATCTCCGCCATACCGGGAATGATGAAAAATGGCTGCACAAACAATTAAGTGCAAATAATATTAAAAGCGCAAAGGATGTTTTTCTTGCCACTTGTGATAATGATAATAAAATAAATATCTATATAAAAATTAATGAAGATAATAAAACCGATATATTTGAATAAGAAAAGAGACATTACTAAACAGCCGAGAAATCAGCCATAAAGTAATGTCTCCTTTTTGTATATCCACTAGTGCAATTTAAATGTCCCACACCGGGTTTCGCCGCAATCACAGGCTTCATGCCCACAGATGCAAATATCTCCGGCCTGACATTTACACGCCTCGTTATAAACGCAATTCGTTGCCTTACAACTGACATCTAGCACCGGGTTCTTCTCTTTGTCAATACTATTACTGGCATGATCACGTTTTTCTACAAAACTGTTGCAGCACGTTTCCGCCTCATTGACTGCCTTAATACCATCTACACAAATATTAGATATGCAGCAGCAATGTTCATTATTATGGATACAATTCTTAACAGTACATTCTAGTTTAGTCATTCTAGGACCTCCTCATATAGTCAAGTCTTTTTTCCTTAAAAATCAAGGTTTTTTTAGTCTCTATACCTCATCAAATGAACCACGGTTATGGATATTTCCCTGCATCAAGTACAGAAATAGTGATAATTGG
>Ga0153922_1000294_pt1 | contig 20619 bp, 24 predicted proteins | sample TSNJ006MetaG_FD_104723 | JGI IMG/M metagenome (GOLD analysis project Ga0153922, IMG submission 104723) | Attine ant fungus gardens microbial communities from New Jersey, USA - TSNJ006 MetaG | ecosystem: Host-associated > Fungi > Mycelium > Unclassified | place: USA: New Jersey, Brendon T. Byrne... | reverse complement strand
AGAGATCAGGTCGAGATCGGGTCGGTCCGTGGGTCCAGACCAAAGACCTGTGTTGCGGCTGACTTGCCTTTCAGGGCGTGCGTTCCCCGGTTGGTCAGTCCCCGCGGCGGAGAAACGAGGGCGTCGAGGCACTGCTGGGTGATGAGGATTGCGTCACTGGTGGTTTTGGTGAGTTGCTCGACGCGGGCAGCAACATTGACCGTGTCGCCGATTAAGGTGAACTCCAGCTTGCCTGCCCCGCCGATGGTGCCAGCGATCACCACACCGGTGTTGATCCCGATGCCGATTCGCAGCTGCCCGTCGAATCGCTCGGTGACCAGGCGCTGAATCCGAACAGCGGCACCCACCGCAGCGTCGGCATGCTCGGCGAGATCATTCGGCGCGCCGAAGACCGCCAGAGCGCCGTCGCCAAGAAACTTGTTGACGTGCCCACCCGCGTCGACGACGGCAGGCACGACGATCTCGAACAGGGCGTTGAGCCGAGCCACGGTGTCCTCGGCGGTGTTGGCCTCGGCGAACGGCGTGAAGTCGCGCACGTCGACGAACATCACCGTCACCTCGCGGCGCTCACCGGTGAACACATCGTCACCCTGTTCGAGCAGCCGTGCCGCCAGCACTGGGTCGACGTAGGTGCCGAACGCGGCGTGAAGTCGTTGTCGCTCAGCCAGACCGGCCTGCATACGGTTGAACGACGCCGCCAACGCACCCAGGTCATCGTCTTGAACCACGGGCAGGCGCTGGCTGTAGTCACCGGCCGCAACCCGTTCGGTTCCTGCGGCGAGGTCGCGAATCGGGCGCAGGGTGGGCGAGGACGCAGCGCCGGTGGTCAGCGGCACCCCCAGACCGAGCGTCAACGCACTGGCGATCACCACGGACAGTGCGGGCATTTCACTCGCCCGATGAAACACCGCCGCCCACATCGCAGCCAATGCGGCGAACACGAACGCGTTCGCGACCGATGACATGTTCGACCACGCGGCAAAAGTCGGGCGCGAGCGTGGCAGCGAATCACCAATCCCGGTGTCACCGACAATGTCGATCCTGGCGGGCCGCAGCGAAGCCTCCGGGAAGCTGTGCACACCGGGCAGCATCATGGCAATTCCGGCCATGACACCCACGATCCCGTACTGCATGAGCCGCGAGCCGTTCGCCCCCGCGATCGTGCCGACGAGGACCAAAACCGCGGGAAGTAAGACCGCGTTCCCTATTGTTGTCCGGGGCCCCGTGCCCCGAGCCCATGTGTAGGTGGCTCCCAGCGCTCTCACCCGATCGACCTCATGGCCGGCTGCCCACCGCTCAGTGAGGTGCAGTTCGCTCATGCCAGGACGAGCGATCACGTATGCCATCACCATCGCGGCAACAACGGCGACGACGGCGGCCTCCACGTAGCGCCCGGACCCCTCGGACGCAACAACAGGAAGCGCCATAGCGAGGTAGAGCACAAGCAGGACGGGAATTGAGATCCCGTATATCGCCCACGAGTACCTCGCCCCGTACCGGTCCCACGCCCACTGCCAGATGCGATCCATTCCGCGAGGGTAGTAAGCCGAAGACCAGCGGCGAGTCATTCTGCTTGGACGGGTCGAATCATCCGCAGCGTCAATTTCTTTGGACGCGAGGCAGGGTTGAACCCCTGCAGTGCATTGACTGATATGCCGATGTGCGAGATCGGGCGGCGGTCGGTGTGGCATTCTGCCTGCGTGTCCGCTGGCAGTGCGGGTCCGCCGTCAGGTGTGGTGACGTTCCTGTTCACCGACGTGGAGGGTTCGACCCGTCGGTGGGAAGCCGACGCCGACGGCATGCGGGCGGCGCTGGCCGCACACGACGAGGTGTTGCGCTCGGCAATTGATACACACGGCGGCTTTCTGTTCAAGCACACCGGCGACGGTGTGTGCGCGGCCTTCGCCTCGCCGAAAGCAGCAGTAGAGGCCGCCGTGGCTGCACAGCGGGAGCTGGGGTTGCCGGTGCGGATGGGTATCGCGACCGGTGAGGCCGAACTGCGTGGCGGGGATTACTTCGGTGCAGTACTGAATCGTGCGGCGCGGGTGATGGCCGCCGGGCACGGTGGTCAGATCCTGGTGGCCGAATCGACTGCCAAACAACTTAGCGGAGTTGATCTGCTTGATCTGGGGCCGCGGCGATTGCGCGACGTGCCGACAGCAGTGGGAGTGTTCCAAATCCAGGCAGCGGGCCTGCGCACCGACTTCCCCCCGTTGCGGGTACTGGATGCGACTCCCGGGAATCTGCGGGCTGGGCTCACCAGTTTCATCGGGCGGGAGCGCGAGCTCGCCGAGCTGAAGGCCGCAGTGCGAGCGCATCGGCTTGTGACGTTGACGGGGGTGGGCGGGGTCGGCAAGACCCGCTTGGTAACTGAGGCCGCGGCGAATCTGGCCAATGAATTCCCTGACGGAGTTTGGCTTTTCGAACTGGCCGCCGTCACCGATCCGGCGGCGGTGCCCGACGCGGTCGCGGCAGTGCTCAACATCACCCAGCATCCGGGTTACTCGGTGAGCGAGTCGGTGGCCGCCGCGCTGGAGGGCAGGGTCCGATTGTTGGTGGTCGACAACTGCGAGCACGTCCTTGACGCCGCGGCCGACCTCATCGAGGCCATCCTCGAGCGCTCGGCGACGGTGAGAATTGTGGCGACCAGCCGCGAAGGATTGGGTGTAGCCGACGAGCAATTGTGGCCGGTGCCCTGCCTGGATGTCGGCGCGGGAATTGGCTCTGCCGCGGTGAGCCTGTTCGTGGAGCGCGCCCGAAGCGTGTGGCCGCGCTTCACATTGACCGAGCCCGACGACGCCGCTGCGGTCGTGGAGATTTGTCGCCGCCTCGATGGTATCCCGCTAGCGATCGAACTGGCGGCCTCACGGATGGGCTCAATGACTGTCAACGAGATACGTGATCGGCTCGATCACCGGTTCCAGCTGCTGGTCGCGTCTCGGCGCGACATCCGACACCACCAAACTCTGCGCCACACAGTGCAATGGTCCTACGACCTGTTGCACGATGCCGAAAAGAATCTGCTGGACCGATGTTCGGTATTCGCCGGTGGATTCGATCTCCAAAGCACCCGCGCAGTGGCCGGATCCGATGACTCCGGCGATTACGCTGTCCTAGATCTCCTCGATGCCTTGGTCCGCAAATCGCTGCTCGTCGTCGAGCGGTCGTCGGGGCGGACGCGGTTTTCGATGCTGGAGACGATCCGGCAATTCGCCGGAGAGCAACTTGTCGCGAGCGGTACGGCCGAAGATGCTCGAGCTGCGCACGCTCGTCACTTCGCCGAGCGCGAAGCCGACATCATGGCCCTGTGGGACAGCCCCCGACAGCGCGAGGCATACAGGTGGTTCAGCATCGAGTTGGCCAATCTGCGCATCGCATTTCGGTGGGCTGTCGACCACGGCGATATCGATGCCGCCGCCATGATCGCCACGTGCGCGGGGTTTCTCGGTTATTTGGTCGAGGACTATGAGCCGATCAGCTGGGCCGAAGAACTCATCGAGCCTGCCCGGGCCGTCAACCATCCCCGGCTGGCGTCCCTGTATGTGATAGCGGCGCAGTGCCACCTGTCGGGACGGATCGATGACGCGGTCCGCTACCGAGACGTTGCACAGGACATCATCGTCAGTGGCAGTGGCGAGGTGCCGTTCGGCTTCGATGCCTTCCTCGGTCGCATGAACCTGGTCACCGCGCAGCCCGACCAATGGGTCGCGTGGTGCCGCGCCCGGCTCGCGTGCGGTCGCGACACGCACGGATTAAGACGGGCATCGATGGTCCTTACCCTGGCGATAGGGGGTCGCCCCAACGAAGCGATCGCCGCTTCGGCCGATTTGATCGATGTCGCCGAGGCTACCGGCAACCCTCACGCAATTTCGTTCGCGCTGCTCGCCTACGGCTTCGCCTACCGCGACGCCGAGCCCCTGCGCGCATTGGAGGCACTGCGCCGCGGGTTGGGGATCGCCCGCGACAACGGTGTCCGCGTCAATGAGTCAATCCTGGCGATGACGCTGGGCCGACTCGAGGCCGAACATGGCGATCCGCGGGCCGCGCTCGACTTCGTCACCGTGACGATCCGCCATTACTACGATGCAGGAAACACCGCCGTGATCCGCATGCCGCTGGCTTGTCTTGCCGCCGTTCTCGACCGGCTGAGACGCTACGAGGCCGCAGCCACCGTAGCGGGCTTCGCCATTAATCCCTTTACCGCAAAGGCGTTCCCTGAAATCGCGACCGCGATCGCCCACCTACGCGATGTCCTCGGTGACGCGACCTACGATTCGCTCGCCCGCCAGGGTGAAACGATGACCACCGCCGAGATGGTGGCCTACACATACGACCAGATCGACCAGGCCCGAGCCGAACTGAAGGCTGTCCCGAAATAGACCTGCGCTGCGCCCGGAGGCAGACTCTGATCGCGGGCAAAGGAAGTGTGAAAATCGATGCGAATGCCCTGGTGAAGTCATAACATCCGGACTATCGGGCCTCCGAACCGCGGCGACCCCCGGGTGTCTGGAGTCGCGATGTTCAATGTCGTCCAGGCGGCTAGAGCGATGACCGCCGCATGCATTTCCGTGGCCGTGTTTTTCGGCATGTCGGCACCGGCGGCCGCCGACCCGACCGACGATCAGGCCAATAACGACAAACTGTTGGCGTTTCTCTCCGGCGGCTACACGCCGTCCGATTGCCAGGCCAGCAAGCATTATCCCCAGGACCCGTTCCTTGCCCGGCTCGGCTGCGGCCCCGACAGTCAGCCCAACGGCCCCCATGCTGCCACGTACTCCCTCTACGGAAACAAGGCGGACCTCGATAAGACCTTCAACGTCTACGATGCTTCGAACCCGTGCCCGGGAACAACCGAGGCGGGAGCGACCACCTGGTCGGGCGGAAGGGTGAAGTGTGGCCACATCTCCTACCCTGTGGGCGAGTACATGCTGACCTGGACCAGGGACGCGGACCTCGTGGTGGTGAACGTGTCGGGCCAAGACCCCGCCGCCTTATGGAACTGGTGGCTCAGCGCCCGCTGACCCCGGCGTCCACACCGAGTACGCCGTCAGGGTCCGCTACCGCGGCTCATGCTCGAACTGCATCCGCTGGGCGATGCGCTGGCGGCGCGACATCGTCGGCGCGGCCTGGCAGGCGCATAGCGAGCCCCTGCGACGGCCGGGCGCTCGCGACGTGCTACGCCAGCGAGGCGTTAGCAGCCTGAGCACAACGAGATACGCCCCGGCACCGGTCAACCGGCGGGGGCGTTTTCGTGCGTCTACGGGCCGCTGAGGCCGTTGGTGGGGTGTCGCTGAGTCCGAGGTGCTGGCGCACGGTGTTGGTCTGGAGCGCGTGCCACGCCAGCGGGCCGGCAGAAGCCGATCCCTGGGTAGTGGTGACTCCAAAGAAGTTGTGGGTGAGTCCTGTCACCACTTCAGCGATCCCAAACACGATCATGAGCACCGCAGTGACGACGATGGCCCGAGGGCGTCGTATTTGGTTCGATCTCGTTGTCATCACGCCTTCTTCCGCGTTGGGGTTTTGGCGTGGCGTCCGACGCACCGAAGTGTTGGGCGTCCGGATGGACGGGTGATGGCCAATACCTGGCAAGGCGGAGGGCCGATGGCTGCCGGGTTGGCGTCAGCCGCGCCACGCCAGCATCTCGTTGAGTTGGGTGAAGTCGTAGCCGTCATCGGTGGGGTGAATTTCGGTGGTGAACAACGTGACGCCTTCGGTGGCGAAGGCGTCACCATCGGTGCCTGGTAGCCAGCCCGTGGCGCGCTCGATGGAGTTGGGGTCGCGGCCCGCGTTTTGTGCGTGCTCGTTGACCAGGTCATTCTTGCGCCGGAAGGTTTCGACATCGAGGAAGGAATGCCAGATGTCGGCGTAACGGCCCACCAGAGGCAGTGTCTTGCGTTCGCCGGCGCCGCCGATGAGGATGGGGATGTCGCGCACGGGTGCCGGGATCAGTTGGCCAAGACGATGTTTGATGCGAGCGACGCCATCGGCAAATAGCGCCATACGGGTTCCCACGGTACCCAAGTCGTAGCCGTAGACCTCGTAGTCCTTCGGATACCAGCCGGTGCCTAGACCGAGGATGACCCGCCCATCGCTGATGTGGTCGACGGTGCGTGCCATGTCGGCCAACAGGTCGGGGTTGCGAAAGCCTACGCCGCTGACCAATAGTCCGATCTCGGCGCGGGTGGTGATCTCGCCCCAGGACGCCAATGCGGTCCAGCCTTCAAAGTTGGTGACGTCAGGCTGATCCGGTTCTAACTGTGGTTCGCCGTTCACGATGCTGACGAAAGGCTTGTGGAAATGGTCGTATCCGAAGATTGCATCGGCGCCACGATCCTCGGCTTGCAGGACAGCGTCGCGCCAGGCTCGATAGGTCGGTGTTCCGCCGGGCCATAGTTGCACGCCGATGCGAATTCGGCGATCAGCTCCGCGTGACGTGTCGGGCGCTGTGGTGGCGTCATTATGGGTGGTCATGTGTCTTTTCTCCAATCGGATTGTGGATTGTGCGGGCGGGTTGGCGGGCGCGCTCAACGGCCGCACACCGTGATCGCTGACCCGGTCAATATTCGTTGTGATGTTCAAGAACATAGGTACTATCGTTCTTACAAGTACCTCCTTTTAAGTGGGTGTGGGTTGCGATGGGACAGCCAAGCTATGGCAGCGGGCTCGAAGCTGCGTTGGCCGTGGCGGGCGGCAAGTGGAAGCCTCTGGTGGTGTGGCAACTGGCTACCAACGGTCCGCGCCGGTTCAGTCAACTGCGCCGACTCGTTGGCGGCATCGGCGAGGGAACGCTCATCGCGGCGTTGAAGGGACTCGCGTCCGACGGGATCGTCGTGCGTACCGATTTCCGCGAGATCCCTCCGCGGGTGGAGTACTCGCTTACCGAGTTCGGCTTGGAATTGTCCAGGGCGTTGCTGCCGTTGGACTCGTGGGGCAGCACTTCCATGCGGCGTATCTCTGCGCTGCCCCGTCGCACCGCTCAAGCCCAGGGCACCGCCTTGGCGCAGCGCGGGAAATGAGGTGGTGGTATGAGCGCTCCAGAAGCCGAGGAGTCCCGGGCGCTGACGCCACGAGGGCAGGCAACACGCGACCGCATCGTCGCCGCGGCGGCGGCGTTGATGTTCGAGAAGGGCGTGGCCGGCACGCGCACCGAGGACATTCAGGACGCAGCGGGCGGGCTCAGCCCGTCGCAGATTTATCACTACTTCCGCGACAAGCGCTCGCTGGTGCAGGCCGTGATTGCACACCAGGCCGAGACGATCCTTGCGATTCAAACACCGCTGCTGGCCCGGTTGGACAGCATCGAGGCGCTGGAGGCCTGGCGCGATGCCATGATCGCGTTTCAACAAGGAAATCAGTGCCGCGGCGGCTGCCCGTTGGGCTCCCTTGGCGGTGAGCTGGCCGATAACGACCCTGAGGCGCGAACGCGGATTGTTCAGGGATTTGACCGGTGGGAAACCGCCATCCACGACGGCCTGGTAGCTATGCGCGACAGGGGCGAGTTGTCGGCCGAAGCCGATCCACACACGCTTGCCTCGGCGCTGTTGACCGCGCTGCAGGGCGGGTTGTTGATGACCCAGATTCGTCGCGACACCAGCGACCTCGACAACGCCTTGAGCGCGGTGATCGCTCACATCAGTACCTGCTCCCCAAGCTAGTTCTCGACCCGTTGTTGACAGTGGCTTGAGCATCCCTCAAACTAGAGTAGTTACTCTAGTTTGAGTTGGCTAGCCCCTAGCGCAGGTATGGCGCGAAAAAAGACAAGGAGTGGAAATGAAAGATCTGCGGAGCAGTTATGGCGATTACGCCGTGGTGACGGGCGCGTCCGCTGGAATCGGTGAGCAGTTCGCTCGCCAGCTGGCAGCCAAAGGAATGAACCTGGTCTTGGTTGCCCGGCGCAAGGACCGCCTTGAAGCACTGGCTAACGAAATCGCCCAGCAGCATGGAACGTTGGCGGAGGTCGTTGAGCTGGACCTTCTCGCCGAAGGTGCAGCCGACGAATTGCTACGGCGCACAAGACACCTCAATATCGGCATGATGATCGCCAACGCGGGAAACTACGTTGCGGGCCCTTTTCTCAGCAACGACCTCGGCAGCGAGGTCGACGTCCTCAGTCTCAACGCCGTCGTGCCGATGCAGTTGGCCCATCAGTTCGGGCGGCGTTTCGCTCAGCGTGGGCGCGGCGCCATCATCCTGATCTCGTCCACCGTGGGCGCTGGGCCCGCTCCATACTTGGCGAACTACGCCGCCGCCAAGGCCTACATCCTCTCGCTGGGTCAGGCCCTTGGTTACGAGTTCAAAAGGGTAGGTGTCGATCTACTGGTCGTTTCTCCAGGGCCGACGAAGACCGAAGGAGCCACTAACGCCGAGGGCATCGACTTCACCAAGCTGCCGGTGCCGATGATGGTCCCTGCAAAGGTCGCACATGTCGGCCTCAAGAACGTTGGCAGGCGAGGCCATGTCATCGTCGGGGCGCCTAACAAGGTGATGGACTTTATGGGCAAACACCTCATGCCCCGGCCGCTCTACAAGAGAATGTACGGCCGCCTGCTATTCGGCGCGCTCGACGCGGATAACCGTAGCTGAACGATCGTGCCCAACCGCCATTTTGCTTTGGTGTTGCCGCCGGGGTCGGGCGGCTGGCCGGCGCTTGGGATCGGTTCGTTGGCTAACGGTCGCAGTGCCGAGGGCCAGAGCGTGGGTGTTGAATATTGCGGTCCGCCATCAGTTTCTTTGTGCACGGGCGGCACGAACGCGCCGGTTGTTGCGGATCACGGTGGCCTCGGTATCGATGTCGCAGTTCAGCTTTGGGGGCGCGACGAGTTCGGCGAGTCGCTTGCGGAACGCGTCGGTCAGTTTGTGGCTGATGTCGAGCAGCCGTGTCTGGTCGTCGTCGGAGAGGTCGCCGAATGCCTCGGCCACGTTGTCTTGGTGCTGCTGCCAGACAAGGCGTTGCTGCGCACGCCCGTCGTCGGTGATCTCGACGATCGTGCTGCGTCCGTCGGTAGGGTGCGCGTACCGCTCGACCATCCCTTCCTCGGCGAGGGCGTCCACCAGAGCGGTGACCCGACGCCCCGTCACCTCAAGCGCTTCGGCGAGTTGCGTCATCGTCAGACCGCCGGTGTTGCATTCCAGAGCGGTGAGCACGCGCAGCCTGGCGTAGCTCACGGTGTCGTTGGGGACGCACGCTTGTACCCAGCGAGCCCAGGCCGGGCCCATCTCGGTGAAGGCAGCCACTAGCTCGGCAAGCCGTTTTTCGCGGGCCGTGTTTGACATGGAATACACCGCCACTATCTACTGTACATAGCTAGTAGTTACCGTACTTATCCATCTTACATAGGGGCACAGCCGTGAAAAGGAACCAGACACCCATGTCATCGAACAGAAATGCCGAAACGCCATCCGGGAACAAGTACGTCGTCGGCGACGTCGTTGTGCGCCACCAGTTGGTCACCATGACGGGCGAGACCGTCTCCGTGCCCGATTCCCACCACTTGATTCATCTACAGTTCCGGCGCTACGCCGGCTGCCCGATCTGCAATCTGCACTTACGGTCCTTCGTCGAGCGCCAGGAGGAGATCACGAAGGCGGGGATACGCGAGGTCGTCGTGTTTCACTCCACCACCGAGGAACTGCTGCCGAATGAGAAAGACCTGCCGTTCGACGTGATCCCGGACCCGCAGAAACGGCTCTACCGGGAGTTCGGGGTCGAAACCTCGTGGCGATCGGTACTGGATCCAGCAGCGATGGCCACCGTTCCCCGCGGGGCGGCGCTGGCGGTCAAGAGGCGGTTCACCGTGGGCGCACCCTTGCCGCTACGCAAAGCCACCAACGGCCGCCTTGGTCTACCGGCGGATTTCCTCATCACGACCGAGGGATACCTGGCGGATGTGAAGTACGGCCGCCACTCCGACGACTCGTGGTCCGTCGATGAACTTCTTGCCGCCGCTGCGGCAGTGTCCAGCCAGCGGTGATGTGTCGGGTACGGGATTGGCGGAAAGAACAGGAATCGACGATGAAGATGATGCAGCTCGGCGCCGACGGCCCCGAGGTGTCCAAGCTGGGACTGGGATGCATGCGGATGTCAGGCCCTGTGGCATCGCGCGACGATGCAGAATCCGTCGCCACCATCAGGGCCGCACTCGACGCCGGCGTGACATTCCTGGACGCCGGCGACTACTACGGTGCCGGGCACAACGAGATGCTCGTCGGCCAGGCCATCAAAGACAGCGGTGAAAAGGCGTTCCTCAGCGTCAAATTCGGTGGCATGCGTTCGGCGTCCGGCGCGTTTCTGGGCATCGATGTCCGCCCCGCGGCGGTGAAGAACTTTGCCGCCTACTCACTGCAACGCCTGGGAGTGGATGTCATCGACCTCTATCAACCCGGCCGGCTCGATCCCGACGTACCTGTCGAAGACACCGTGGGCGCCGTGGCCGGCCTTATCGCCGAAGGGAAGGTCCGCTATCTGGGGCTGTCGGAGGTCAACGCCCAACAGCTCCGTGCCGCCCATGATGTCCATCCCGTCACCGCGCTGGAGATTGAGTACTCCCTGGCGACCCGTTTCATCGAGCCCGAAATCCTGCCCACTGCCCGCGAACTAGGGATCGGGATCGTCGCCTACGGCATTACCGGCCACGGCTTGCTGACCGGCGCCCTGACCACAAAGTCGGCGCTTGGCGACCAACGCGGGGAATCACCGCGACTTCAAGGCGACAACCTCATCCGGAACCTGGAAAAGGTGGACGTGCTGCGCGAGATCGCCGGCCGCACAGGATGCTCGCCCGCGCAACTGGCGCTGGCCTGGGTACTCGCGCGCGGCCAAGACGTCCTAGCACTCGTGGGCATGAGTCGGCGCGCACGGATCGCCGAAAATCTTCAGGAACTGGACATCGTCCTCACCGAGGAGACTCTCGCTGAGTTGGACACCGTATTCGCCCTCGGCGCCATCGCCGGGGACCGCTACCCCGCAGAAGTGATGCGCCTGTCAGCTCAGTAGCGCCGGCGACGCACTTTCAACCACCGCAGAGGACTCCCACCATGAACGAACCAGACATCTCCGCAGAACCCGTGCTGCAGCCCTATCAGCTCGGCGTGCTGCAGTTACCCAACCGGGTCGTGATGTCTCCGATGACCCGGGGCCGGGCCACCAACCCCTCGTTGATTCCCACCGAACTGGACGCCGAGTACTACGCTCAACGCGCCAGCGCCGGATTGATCATCACCGGGGGCACCTGGGTCAACCGGGACGCGATCGGATACCCCAACGTGCCCGGGTTGTTCACCGACGAACAGACCCAAGCGTGGGCGGCGGTCACCGACGCGGTCCACGAGGATCGCGGCCGCATTTTCGCCCAAGTCGGCCACCTGGGCGCGCTGTCACATCGTGGCCTGCTCGGCGGCCGACGACCCGTGGGCCCCTCAGAAGTGAACATGCGCGCCAAGGTCTACGTCGACAACGGCTTTCAGGACGCCACCACCGCCAGGGCGTTGACGGTCGAGGAGATCCGGCGCACCGTCGGCGACTACGGCCGCGCTGCCCGCAACGCTAAGAGGGCCGGATTCGACGGTATCGAAGTGCACGCTCAAGCCAATCACCTTCTCCCGCAATTCCTCAACGAATCGATCAACCAGAGACAGGACGCCTACGGCGGGTCGATCGAGAACCGGTCCCGGCTCGTCCTGGAAATAATCGCAGCCGTCCGAGCAGTGTGGGGACCCGGAAGGGTCGGGCTCAAGATCACACCCGGCGTTACCGGCATCGGCGCAATGACTGCGACAGACACCACTCTGGCGACCTACGAATACCTGGTCGAGAAGCTCAACGACTACACCCTGTCACACCTGACGGTGATGCACATGCCGGGCATCGACCTGCGCGGCACTCCACTAGAAGCCCTACACGGACGCGTCTTTCAACATTTCCGGAACCGCTTTCACGGCACCCTGATCGTTGGGGGCGGTTTCGACTTCGAGGGCGCCAACGACGTCATCGCCACCGGGACCGCCGATCTTGTCGCGTTCGGAAGGCCATTCATCGCCAATCCCGATCTGGTCGAGCGGTTCACCCAGCATCTTTCGTTGGCCGGCAGCGACCCCGCCACCCACTACCAGGGCGGTCGCCGTGGATACACCGATTACCCACCAGCGGCGTCGGTGGCGTGACGGTCGCTGACACCCAAAGCGCCTCTACCCCAACAACAACAACAAGGAGTCCCACCATGAAGTTCGGCACCATCGGCGCGGGCGTCATCGGCGCCGCCATCGCTGGCCACATCGTGAACACCGGCTACGAGGTCACCCTGTCCAACAGCCGCGGCCCATCAACCCTTAGCGCCTTGGTTTCCCGGCTGGGGCCGCTGGCCTCGGCGGGCACGGTGGCCCAAGCAGCGTCGGCAGACATTGTGTTCCTGGCCGTCCCGTGGCCTGATGTCGCCGCGGCACTCGATGGTCTGCCGGCCTGGGACGGCCGGATCCTGATCGACACCACCAACCAGTTCCAACTTGTCGGGGGGCGCCCGGAGAGTATCGACCTCGGCGACCAGACCGGCAGCGAAGTCGTCGCTGCACATGCGCCGGGGGCGCGCGTCATCAAAGCCTTCAACACCCTCTACGCCAGCTACATCGAGCCAGACCCGCGCCACGACGTAGGCCGCCAGGTCGTCTTCTACGCCGGCGACGATGCGGACGCCAAGACGGCGTTCGGAACCGTCATCGACCAATTCGGGTTCGCCCCTGTCGATATCGGCGGCCTGCGCGATGGGGGACGGCTCATGCAGGTCGGCGGGGGCCCACTGTCGGGCCTTCACGTTCTCCGGCAGGCCTGAGCGCGCCGGCTCATCCAACCCGTAAACACCCCCTGATCACTAGGACTGACCGTGTCGAAGCTCGGTGGAAAGGTCGCGGTTATCACCGGTGCTACCTCCGGGATGGCGTTGGCAACCGCGAAACTCTTTGTCGCGGAAGGCGCCTACGTCTACAATCACCGGTCGCCGCGCGGACAAGCTCGATGAAGCGGTCACCGCGATTGGACACCCTGTGACCGGTGTGGGCGGTGACGCGGGCAACCTGCACGACCTCGACCGCCTCGTCGACACCGTCCACGCACGCCACGGCCGGATTAAATGTGATCTACGCCGGCGCCGGCGTCGGCGTCGCAGATGAGCCGCTGACCGCCATCACCGAGGCCTCCTTCGACGACGTCTTTGCCGTCAACGTGCGGCCAGCGTCAAGAAACGAGCCCAATCCGCACGGCCAGCCACCAGCGGCAACAAAGCGGTCGGTTCCGCACGACCAACGGCCAGTGTGAAGAAACCGACATCGTCGCCACAGCCAGCGGCCCTTACAAAGAAGGCAACCGTCTCGGCGAGGCCGGCAACGAAGGCCGCCGCAGCGCCCCGAGGGGAAGCTCCACGAGAAACTCGACGACGCGCCAACCCGCGAGCGAAATGGTCGGTCGCGGTAGCCTGGCTTGTCTTCGCCCTCACCCTGATTGGTGCTGCATTCCTGATATTCGACTTCCCATGGCGGCCCAGCGAGCAGCCACCCCCGCCTACTCCAGCGGTTCCGTCCGGACCCTTGACGTCAGTTCCGCCAGAACCCCGGACATCATTACCGTCCGCACCACTACCACCTGTGAGCGTCACATCGCTGCCACCTCGTCCGCCCGGGTAACAGACCGACGGCTAGCGGATGATCATGACATCGCCCACGGCTCAAGTTGCACAAAGTCTCTAACGAAGCAGCCTGTAATGGGCCGTGGGACGGTCTCCATCTGCGGGCGAGGTGCCGGGGATGAAAATCCTAAAAGCTGAACGGGGAAGCCGTCTTTTGTACATAGGAGTAGGGCGGTTCACCCAACGAATATATGAACTCCCGGACATGAAAGTGCGCATTTCGGGGTTCTGCGCGATGCGAGCAGCCTCTCTTGATGATCGGGCCCGATGTCTCGAAATAGACCTTGAGCTCAAGACGTCCCAGACTGGCCGCCCAGGGAATAGGATCTGCCAGGTCGTTGCGTCTCAAAACTTCGTCTCAGAAGACGTCGTCGCATATTGCGACACAGCGCTCATTACGAAATAGCTGTCCGTTTGGGGATCCTCTTGCGGGCGGTCATCGGCGCCGGACATCGTTAGTCTTGTCCAGCATTGATCGGCGCGGATAGCGTGCCTCATGCCCGTCCGGTTCCTGTCCGACGCGGAGCTCGCGAGGCTCAGCGGCTGGCCGGACGATGTCGCCGACGACGACTTGGTCACGTTCTTCACCCTGACCAGCGACGACCTTGGCTGGCTCGGCTCGAACATCCGTATCGAGAACCGACTGGGCGCGGCCGTGCGGCTTTGCACGCTGCCTTGGCTGGGCTGGATCCCGGACGATCTAAGCGGCTGTCCTTCGGCCGCGGTAGACCGACGGCTTCAGCGGACAAACGGCCCACGGCGATCAACGACGTCACCACCGCACTTGACAAAACATTCGAGTTACTAAGCCGACCCCTATTCCGACGCTGAAGTGACCCGCTATATCCCCGGGTGGGGTTCGTGACGAGGAGGGCACTCGCGAGCGAGTCGGCGAGCTTATCGCCTATCACGATCGTCACGGCGTGAGCAAATGGGCGGTGACCCTGTTTGATACGGGTGTCTTGATCGGTGATTGCGGGCTCCAATTCTTGCCGCACTGCTCACCGACTCTGCCGATTGATCGCCTTGGCGATGGGAATCGCGATCGAACCGACGAGAGCGCCTATGATGGCAACGACAACCAAGATCGAGTTGTCAATCTTCAAACCGATTGCTGCCAAGGATAATCCGGCTAGGGCGTTGAGTAGCGAAACGACGATTATCGCTGGTGGCACGCCGACGCCGGTATCTGACGGTTGATCTTCGATAGTCATGTCCGCCGACTTGCTCTCAATTGCCCTGATAGGCAGCGAATTCCGGAACATGCCGAATCAGTTCGTCGAGAGTGCGGGCGCGAAAGGCGTTGTAGCGTTCTGGCCGGTTGATTGTGATCCACGCCAAGCCGTTGTCGACCTTGTAGGTGACATCGGTGAACTCGGTCATGTGGTTGCCTTTCCGTTGAAACCAGAGCCGTGCCGCGGAGTTATGGTCTGACCATATTACCAAACGAGCCTGGCGTCGCGGAATCGGGTACCCGAGCGGCGTACGTCACACCGCCGCGAAATCGCGCCGCATCCGTCCCAACTCCCCGAGTTGCCCCTCCGAACATGTACGTAGCCGTACTGGCACACCATTGCTACCGACGGTACGACCTCGAAGACCACGGCGTTCGCGTTCATCCCGGCCAGCAACGCCTGGGAACCGATCGCTGACCTGGAGATCGTGTGGTCGCCCAGCCAGGCCAAGTGGGTGAAGTCTGATCTGACGGAGACGCTGTCGCCAGGGCTCGCCGGCAGTCGGGGATGGCCGACGGTCAAGAGTCAAGAGTGTGGGCACTAATCGGAAAGGCGGTAGCCCGCGCCAATCGCGTGGCGGATAGAAACCGCCGGAAACGACGCGTATCGCTTTTTCAACTTCTGAGGCGGTCAAGCCTGGCCCTGAAGATGCAGATCGCACAGTGCTTTCCGCACGACTTTCCCGGCGCTGTTCTGTGGCAGCGCATCGACCGTGTACCAGTGCGCAGGCACTTTGAATCCGGCCAGTCTCGCGCGCGCAAACGATCGCAGCTCAGCCGCGTCGGGCGGACGCGATGGATCGGCCGGAACGACGAAGGCCGCCAGGTTCTCACCAAGGCGGGGATCGGGCACCCCGACCACACCGACGGCTGCGACGCCGGGATGGGCCGCAAGAACGTTTTCGACCTCCACCGGATACACATTTTCTCCCCCGCGGATGACCATGTCGTGGCGCCGCCCCACCAGGTGGAGGTAGCCGTCGGCGTCGATCATTCCCAGATCGCCGGTGTGCAGCCAACCGTCGGGGCCGTGCACCGAAAGGTGCGGCGCAGCGGCGAGCACCTCACCGACTCCCGACGCATCCGGCTGGTTCAACCGCAACCGCAGGCCGGGCACCGGTCGCCCAACCGTGCTCAGCAGATGAGGCTCTCCCGCGGCGGCCCGGCGGTGATCATCGGCGTCCAGGCATGTGATAGGGCTGCCCTCAGTTTGGCCAAACAGGTTGAACAGCCGCACGCCCGGCATCAGCGCCAACACCCGGCGCAAGGTCTCGGGTGTGATCGGTGAGGCACCGTAGATCAGCGTCTGCAATCCCACGGCATCGAGCAGGTTTTCGGCAAGCAGCATCTCAATCATGGTGGGCACCAGCAGGCAATGCGTCGCGCCGAGCCGGCGCAGGCCGCGCCACCACCGGAGGCTGAACCGCGTCGTCGGCAGCACCGCGGCACCCATCGACACTGCAACGAGGGTGTTCCCCAATCCGCCGAGGTGGTGCAACGGCGAACCGGTCGCGAAGCGGTGGTCTGGCCCGAACCCGACTAGCGCGTTCAGCACTTCGGTTCGCGCGGACAACACGTCCTGCGTGAACGCAACCCGCTTCGGTGCTCCCGTGGTGCCCGCGGTGTGGAGGTAGAAGGCCACACCTTGCGCGGTGGCCGGCAGGCCTGACCGCGATACCGGCAAACCCGGCACCGCAAGCACGCGCGCATTTGTCATTGCGGCGACCCGTTGTGCCGTTTCGATGAACGGCGTTTCGGTCAGCAGTACATCCGAGCACGAGCCACGGACCATCGCTGCGAGTTCGCCCACGGTCAGCCTCGGCCCCAAGGGTGCCAACGGCATGTTGGCGGCCACACCGCCGATCAACAACCCCAACGCGTCTGCGTTGGTGGTGAGCAGTGCTGGCACCGGACAACCATCCGCCACATCCAACGCGGTCAAGTACTCCGCGGCTGCGGTTGCCTTACCGATCAACGCCCGGCCGGTCACCGCCCCGGACGGGTCGGCGACGGCCAACCGGTCACTGCCGGCATGAACGTCCCTGATCTGCTCCAACCACGTCATGCGAGTCCTACGGCCGGTCGAGGCCCAAACCCTTTGTCAGGTCCGGGGATCCCACCTCGTGACGGAGGAGGTGAAGCTCGCCGAGCTTGGCAACGATCCACGGTGGGAGGCGCTTTGGCATCGGCGTCGTTACTATCCGGGCGCCGCGTGCCTTCAGCCGAGCTTCGTAGGCTGTGGTGTCCCCGTTGAACGCGGGCTCCTCGCCGGCGATGGATCCGTACAACTCACAGCCTTCCGGCCCGGCCTCCCATGGGCCGAATACATCGCCCCACTCGAGCATGATGTGCGTGCCCGGCCCGCACACAACGTCACCGCAGCCAAGCTCACCCGACAGGATCAAGTTGCTGTGATCGCCGGTATGGCCATGCCGAGGTGAGATGGCTCCCGGATCCCACTTGTTCCAGAACGCGAAATATCGCGGCGACATTTCGATCGCTTCTCCCAGATCGACGCAGTACGACCGTCATCGAATTCGTACCGCAGCATCTCCTCGGCCGGAACGTCATCGAGGTGCTTGATCGACGGACCACCCCTCACTGCCCCACCACCTTTCTTGCCTCGTGGACCGCACGAATCGTCCGGCCGCGGCACAGGCGTGTCAAGAAAGTCGTCGGACGCGCAACGCCGGGATGGTTCCAGGCTGTGCCGACTTCCGGCGCTGGCGTCTGAAGATCAGCACTCGCGCAGCGGAATCGGCGACGTATCGGGCGCGGCGCATGCGTCGGTCGGGTTGGGTAGGTCGGTCTTCACATTAGGGGATAGCAGATCGGGCTTGAGCGACTCCAGAAGGTCGTTCATTGCCCCAAGGCTGTCGTAGCGATCGGTTATCGCTTTCTTCACGGCTTCCTCAGTGTTGGCCTCATCAAGGCACCTGCCGACAAGAACGTTCATCGCGATCTCGGCGGCCGTCCCAGCGTCGAGTACCGCCCGACGGATGTGGCCGGTGTTCAGAAGCAAACGCGCGTCACGAATCAGCGACCATTCCGCAGGCGGGTCGTTTTGGCGACCCGTGGCGTTCACGCACCTTTGCAGCTCGGCAACCCCAACTTGACCGGCGGAATTCCGTACCTGGGCGGCGGGAAGGGCGACCGAACTCCCCTTCCGGCCCGCTGCCCGTTGGCGTCACACGTCCATGTCCAAATGTCACCGGATTTGGTGCCCTGACGCATGTAGCCGCCTAGCCCAAGAAAGTCCTGCCCCGTCACGACGCCCACCCACGCGGTGAAGCGCGTCCACCAATCGTCGAACCCGCTGAGGAAACCTTTGGTGGCCTCCTCAAACTCCTGCTCATCGGACGCTTCGACGGTCGTATAGAACCGGCAACGGATGACCAGCGCGGTGTCTCTCGAGGACTCCGGGTAAACGACCTTGGCGGTATCCGACCCGAGCGTCGTCCCCCAAACAGGGCTGACCATCCTCTCCTCTTGGCGCTCTTGGTCGTTGACTGGCCCGCACGCCCACTTGGGCGGTACCAACTCCATGTTGGGTACCGGAGGCCCGAGAATGTGCTGGAAACGCTCCGGTATCGCCGGTATCGCGGATTCCGTATCCCGTTGCGGTAATCCAATTTCGAGGTCGTGACTTGCGGTGCGCGACGTGATGGTGCACCCCAAGCACTCGGTGTGCACTTGCAGACCCCAGCTACCGCCGATGACGAAATGGCCCTCCAGCGGCCACTGCCTAGCAGCCGAATCATTTGAGGGTTGATCGCTCACGGCTCCCCCTCCTGCCCGGTGTACAGCCACGCGTCGAACGCAGCAGCGCCGCGCCCATGATCGAACAACTCTAGTAGCCCGTGCGAATGTGCTACGAACTCCCGACTCGTTATTCACAGCAGCTTCTCTGCCGCGACGCATCCTCCACATAACGTCGCCGGGTAGGGTCCAAGCCGACGAGCAGCATCGGCGTCGAAATCAAACGCGATGACATGGTTGCGTGACTCGACGGCATGGCCCACTGCGGCGGCGCCGCGCGAGGACCCATACGGGGCGTCTCGCTGGATCAAGGTCTTCACTCAACTGGCCCCCAAAGCACCCTCTGCCGCGCGAAAACTCATCCCAAAAGACGATTCACGATCACATCCCTGATCTCGGTTAGGTGTTTGGTCACGCACTCAGGAAGCCAGGTCTACGCCGCCGGCAGGGTTCTTTAGGTAGGGGTCGTAGGGCACTATGTCGCCGGGAGCCCAGGTACCGGGGGGGACCAAAGGATCCTGGCCACTCCCGTACTGCGACGCCCCAGGCGGGGACGAAGGGGCCGCATGAGTGCCGGGGTTGGCACTGGAATCGGCGCTGGCGACTGGCGCAAAGACGAGCGCCCCACCAATCGCAGCGGCGGCCAACAACGGTGCGACGTGGTTGATCGGTCTCTTCATGGCAAATTCCTCCACAGCTAAAAGTGTTGTGTGCGTACAGCTTCGAAGTTAGGCAGGCGGCCGTTAGCCCTAGGCCATCAGTAGGCAAAACTTTTCTTTACCTTGTAGCCCGTGCGAATGTGCTGCAAATTCCCCACTCGTCATTCACAGCAGCTTCTCTCCCGCGACGCATCCGCCGCATAACGCCACCGGGAACAATCGGGGCTGACGAGCAGCGCCGGAATCTTGTCTTGGAGCAGGAGCTTTATGACCACCGCGCCGCGCGAGAGCACAAGGGGGACTGGGACAAGGTCGCCGCGTTGCAGCCACGAGCCAGCATCGAGTGGTCACCAGATAGGACCGAGCCGCATAGCCCTCTTAGATCAGTCGGCAAACCGCTTTGTCGTGTCGTCTGGCTTGTCGGCCCTAGTGAGGATTGTCACGAGGTTGTCACTAACCGGGAGAGATATTGGTGCACAGCGTGAGACGACCACGGACGGTTACCGCACGTCAAGCCTGGTCGCTCGGACATCAGGCAACACGTTGGGACGGGACCACGCGGACTGTAGATCCGTCGGCGTAAGCCTAGCCAGGTTCGAATCCTGGACCTGCCACCGATTGAGTAATTCCTTGCGGTCCGGTCAGACCTTCTGCAGGTGGAAAATCGGGATGACCCGGCTCGTGTTCGCTTGGTACTCGGCGAAGATGGGCGCGATCTCGGTGATCTTCGGGATGATCTCGTCGCGCTCGGCGGGCGCGAGCTCGCGCGCGACCACGTCCAAGGCCTCCGTGCCGATCTCGATGTGCGCCGCCGGATTGGCCCGCAGGTTGTGCACCCACGCCGGATTTATGTCCGCGCCACCGTAACCGGCGATGATCAGCAACTTGCCGTCGACGGTCAGATACGCCAACGGGGAGAGCCGCGGCTGGCCGGACTTCGCGCCGGTGGTGGCGAGCAGGAGCAGGTTGTGTCCGGCGAATTGGCCGCCGACCTTGCCACCGTTGGCGCGGAACTCGTCGGCCAGGCTGTTGTTGAAGGTTTTGATGGTCTCGGGATCGGGGACTTTGGTCATATCTGGTCAAAGTTATTTCGCCGCGGCGTCTATTCCTGGTGCCCTCAACGCGGCCTGTGCGCCGACCGGTATGCAGCGGGCAGGCCGCGGAGGGAGGTCAGCTAGTGTCCCGCGTCTGAAGTTCGTTTACGCCGGGCGTGGGGCAGGATGTCGTCGGCTGTTTTGGTCCAGGTGAATGGGTGGCAGCGTTCGTTCCATCCGTTGATGAAAGTGCTGATGGCGGT
>Ga0153922_1000289_pt1 | contig 20808 bp, 21 predicted proteins | sample TSNJ006MetaG_FD_104723 | JGI IMG/M metagenome (GOLD analysis project Ga0153922, IMG submission 104723) | Attine ant fungus gardens microbial communities from New Jersey, USA - TSNJ006 MetaG | ecosystem: Host-associated > Fungi > Mycelium > Unclassified | place: USA: New Jersey, Brendon T. Byrne... | reverse complement strand
GTGCTAAGCCGACGTTTTCCTGCCCGAGCGGCAACCATTGGTCGGGAACCATGGCCGCGGGCATGCACAACATGGCCCGAAGCAGCAATCCGGTGAGCCGCCAGAACAGCCAGGTGAGGATCCGGCCGCGTCCGTGCAGGAACCGCTCGAGGCCACTGACATGGTGGTATCGGAGGAACAGTTCGGGCACCCGACCCAACAGCAGCCGGTCGAAGGGAATCCGGCCCGGCAGGTAGCGGGGCGCCATCCAGTGCGGGGCGCGAAAGACCAGGGTGCAGTCCCTGGTGACCTCGGCAGCCCACGTCGCGCAGTCCAGCGCCGACTGCCCGCTCCGACCACAACGACACGCTTGCCCGCCAGCAACGACGGATCAGTGGCCTGGCTGGAATGCACGACCGTCCCTGCAAAGTCCTGTGCCCCAGCAATTTCGGGTATGTCGGGTTCGGAGAAAGTGCCGGCGCACACCACCACGAAGTCACACGCCACGCTGCCAAGGCCGTCCGGTCCGCGGACCGTCACCACGAAATTGAGCCCCGCACGGACGGGTTCGATGCGCTCCACCTCCGTCGACAGCCGGATCAGCGGTCCCAGTTCGAACCGGGCGAGGTAGGAGGCCAGATACTGGCGCACCTGCTCGGCTGTTGGAAACCGGTCCGCAGACCGGTCGTAGGGGTGATCGGAGTACCCGTAGGTATCGCGCGAGTTGTTGGTGCGCAGCCCCGGATAGGTCCGGGTCGCGGCCCACACGCCGCCGATGGTCGGCTCCCGCTCAAACACGATCACGTCGAACGCGTCATCCCGCAAAACCTTCGCAGTCACCAGCCCCGCGATGCCGGCGCCGATCACGACAACACGTTTCTGCTCGGTCACCTCACCTCCCCTGTTGCCGGCGGACAGGCTCGGATTCGGGCGACCGCACACTGGAAGTCTGCCGTCCTGCATAAGCTGGCAAGCATGACACCTGCTCGTCGCGAACCCCGTGTCGTCGTGCTCGGTGGTGGCTCCTGGGGCACCACCGTCGCGTCCATCGCCGCCCGCCGGGCCGACACGCTGCAATGGGTGCGCTCCGCCGAGACCGCCGAGGACATCAACGAGCGGCACCGCAACGTCCGGTATCTGGGCGACGAGGTCGAGCTGGCGCCGAGCCTGAAGGCCACCACCGATTTCGAGCAGGCCGCCGACTGCGCGGACGTCATCGTGATGGCCGTGCCGTCGCACAGTTTCCGCGACGTGCTGATCGACCTGTCCGAGTCGCTGCGGTCGTGGGTGCCGATCATCTCGTTGGTGAAGGGCCTCGAGCAGGGCACCAGCCTGCGGATGTCACAGATCGTCGAGGAAGTGATGCCGGGGCACCCCGCGGGCATCCTGGCCGGGCCGAACATCGCGTTAGAGGTTGCGCAGGGATACGCGGCCGCGGCGGTGATGGCGATGCCCGACCAGCACCTGTCGACACGGCTGGCGCAGATGTTCCGCACGCAGCTTTTCCGGGTGTACACGACCGACGACGTGATCGGTGTCGAGATGGCTGGCGCGTTGAAGAACGTGTACGCGATCGCCACCGGTATGGGTTACTCGATGGGCATCGGCGAGAACACTCGAGCGTTGATAATCGCCCGCTCGCTGCGCGAAATGACGAAGCTGGGCGTCGCGATGGGCGGCCAACCCGAAACGTTCCCCGGCCTGGCCGGGCTCGGCGATCTGATCGTCACGTGCACCAGCCCGCGCAGCCGCAACCGCCATGTCGGTGAGCAGATCGGCGCGGGCAAGCCGATCGACGAGATCCTCGCGTCGATGGACCAGGTCGCCGAGGGCGTCAAGGCGGCGTCCGTGATCATGGAGCTCGCGGAGCGCTACGGCGTGCACATGCCAATCGCGCGCGAGGTCGACGGGTGCATCAACCATGGCCGCACGGTCGACGACGCCTACCGCGGACTGTCCGCGGAGCCGGCGGGCCACGAAATCCACGGCGCGGGATTCTGAGCTACGCCGCGAAGCTGCCCGCCGGGCTCAGCACGAACCCGTGCTGGCTGGAGGTGTTCACGCACGCCGTCGCGCCGCCCGCGTCGATCGCGCAGCTGACGTTGCGATAGCCCAGCCGCGACTGGGGCGGCAGCTGCTTGACTGGGCCGGCCACCGCGAACAACGGTTGCGCGGAGTTCGCGAACGCGGGTTCCTCCCCGCCCACCGCGCTCACCAAGTTCGCGCCGTCCGGCGCGGCCGGTATCGGCCCGCTGCAGCCGTACGCGTTTCGGCTCTTGTCGATGACGCACGTCAGGCCGCCCGGCGCCCCGAACGCGTACCAGGTGCCGTCCATCACCGAGAAATCGACAGGGGAGATCGGCGGGTAGACGTTGACGTTCGGCAGGCCTGCGTTGCCGGCGATGGGATTCGGCGGGCCGTTGTCAGCCCAGGCGATCGGCGCGATCAGGACTGCCGTGGCACCGGCTAACCCGGTTAGGCCGGTCATGATTCTGCTCAGCATGGACTCTGACTCTAAGCCAGTTTGGTCAGGCGGGCTAAGCGCCCGGCATCAGGCGGGCTGGGCCGGCGACCGCACGACCATCGGCACCGCGGGGAAATATGCGGCCATCTCCGAGCGGGACTTGCGCAGCGCGGCGGTTCCGTAGCCCTTCTTCCGGTGCTCGGGATGGATCCAGATCCTGACGTTCACCTCGTGACCGACGAGTTCACCGAAGACCATTCCGACCTTCTCCGTCCCGGCGACCGCGACCAGCCAGACGGCATCTTCGGCGTCGATCCGTCCCAATCCCGAGCCGATTTCGTCGTCGATTGTGCCGGCGGGCCCGCCCGAGCCGTCGCCGGCAAGACGGATGTCCTCGCACCGGGCGGTGAAGATGTCGCGGTCCGACTCACCCTCGAACAGGCGCAGCTCCAGTCCCTCGCCGGAACTCGCCGGCCGCTCGATCAGCGTGAAGGTCAGCGTCTTGTTCAGGTCCTCGAGCTCGTCGGCGATCTTGCGCCGCGAATCCTTGGTGAGCTTGTCGAAACACATCCCGATCACCGCCTCACCGCCCAGTCGGGTGGTGCCCAAGAGCGTGGCGATGGCATCGACGGCGGCGGCGTGATCATCGGCGTCGACGATCACGTCGAGCACCTCATGCCGGCGTTCGAGCGCGTTGACGAGGGCATCTGTAATTTCGCGACGGGCCGCCGCTCGATCGTGGTCGGTCATCTATTCAGCCTAAGGGCGGGCTGCTTATGCGTCGACGGCCCGTGGGATTGGATCGAGCCTGCCGTCACAGCGTTGAGTCTGCGCTGAGGGCGCGGGTTACTCGGCCTTTTCCGCCCTGGCCGCAGAGTCAATGAGCGGGAAGCTCAGTAGGTGCCGCGGGCCATCGCCTCCAGCCGCCTGATCCGCTCCTCGATCGGCGGGTGCGTAGAGAACAGCCCGACACGCCGCTCACCGGAGCGGAATGGGCTCGCGATCATCAAGTGCGACTCGCTGGCCAGTTTGGGCTCCGGCGGCAGCGGTGCAGCCTGCACGCCCGCGGAGATCTTGCGCAGCGCCGACGCCAACGCCAGCGGATCGCCGGTCAGCTCGGCGCCCGACTGGTCGGCCTGGTACTCCCGCGACCGGGCCACCGCCAGGCGCACGATCGTGGCGGCGATCGGGCCGAGCAGCGAAACCAGCAGCAGCGCAAACGGATTCGCGCCGTCGCGGTTGCCGCCGAACACGGTCATGATCATCGCCAGGTTCGCCAGACCCGAGATCACCGCCGCCAGCGCGCCCGCCACACACGAGATCAGGATGTCGCGGTTGTAGACGTGCGACAGTTCATGCCCGAGCACCGCTCGCAGCTCACGCTCGTTGAGAATCGCCAGGATCCCGGTCGTGCAGCAGACGGCCGCGTTGCGCGGGTTGCGGCCGGTCGCGAACGCGTTCGGGTTGGCGGTGTCGCTGATGTACAGCCGCGGCATCGGCTGATGTGCGGTCGTCGCCAGCTCCCGCACGATCTTGTACATCGTCGGCTCCTGCAGCTCCGTCACCGGCTGCGCGTGCATGGCCCGAAGCGCCAGCTTGTCGCTGTTGAAGTACACCCAGACGTTCATCGCGACCGCGAACAAGACCGACAGGAACAGAATCGACTTTCCGAACAGCGACCCGACGAACACGATCAGGGCCGACATGAGCCCGAGCAGAAGCACCGTCTTGATGCCATTGCCCCATCCGTGGCCCATCGCTGACTCCTCTTACACGAATTACCCGAAATACGAATCGTTAAGGGAACGATGAGCGACGGCGGCGGGTTCCTCAGCCATGACGGGAAATGGTGTAGTCGACGAGGGTCGAAAGCGCCTGTCGCCCGGCGCCCTGCGGCAGCCCGGCCACCTCCTGGCGGGCCTGCGCGGCATACCGGGCGACTGTGTCTTTGGCCTTCGCCATCCCCGGCGACCCCCGCAGCAGCGTCAACGCCTCGGCGACGTGCGCGTCCTCGTCCATCGGACCGGACAGCAACCAGCGCAGCCGGTCCGCCGCCGGCCCGGTCTCGCGCAGCGCATACAGCACCGGCAGGGTGTGCACACCCTCGCGCAGGTCGGTGCCGGGTGTCTTACCCGACTCGTCGGAGTCGCTGGCGATGTCGATGATGTCGTCGGAGATCTGGAACGCGGTGCCGACGATCCCGCCCAGCCGCCTCAGCCGGGCCACCTCCGCGTCGGCGGCGCCCGAGAACGTTGCCCCGAACTGCCCCGACGCCGCGATCAGCGAGCCCGTCTTCTCGTGCACCACCCGCAGGTAGTGCTCAACCGAGTCGACATGCTGGGCCGCGCCCCGGGTCTCCCGCATCTGCCCCGTGACCAGCTCGGCGAACGTCTCTGCGATCACCCGCACCGCGTCCGGCCCCAGCCTGCTGACCAGACGCGACGCCGTCGCGAACAGGTAGTCGCCGGCCAGGATCGCGATGTTGTTGCTCCATCGCGCGTTCGCGCTGGGCGCGCCGCGGCGGACCTTCGCCTCGTCCATCACGTCGTCGTGGTACAGCGTCGCCAGGTGCACCAGCTCGATCACCGAACCCGCGACCGTCACCTGCCACGCGTCGGGATTCGGCCCCAGCTGCGCTGACAGCACCGTGAACAGCGGGCGGAACCGTTTCCCGCCGGCCTCGAAAAGATGCAGCACCGCGTCACGGATGATCTCGTCGCCCTTGCCGAGCTCCTGGCTCATCAACGTCTCGATGCGGGCCACGCCGTCGCGCACGTTCGCGGCGAAGTCGGGGTCGCCCAACTCAACCCCCGCGACCACCGTCGCTGGCGTTTTCACTCATCCAACATACTGGGCAGCATGGACGAGCGCCGACGCGAGGAGCGCGACAGCATCGGCGCGGAGGTGGTGGTCGTCGGCTCGGGTCCGGCGGGGTCGGCCGCCGCGGCGTGGGCGGCGCGGGAGGGCCGCGACGTGCTGGTAGTCGACGCCTGCCTATTTCCCCGGGACAAGCCGTGCGGAGACGGTTTGACGCCGCGCGCGGTCGCCGAGTTGCGGCGGCTCGGGCTCGGCGAGTGGCTCGACGCCCACATCAAGCACCGCGGGCTGCGGCTGACCGGGTACGGCGGCGAGGTGGAGATCGACTGGCCGGGCCCGTCGTTTCCGTCCTATGGGTCTGCGGTACCGCGAACGGAGCTCGACGAGCGGATCCGGCAGGTAGCGGTCGATGCGGGATGCCGGATGCGGCTCGGCTCGAAAGTGGTTGGGGCTGAGCGTGGCTCGTGCGGCAGGGTGAGCTTGTTGCGGCTGAGCTCGGGCGCCGAAGTGACATGCCGGGAGGTGATCGTCGCGGACGGCGCACGGTCGCCGGTCGGCAGGATGCTGGGGCGGCAGTGGCACCAGCAGACCGTGTACGGGGTGGCGGTCCGCGGGTATCTGCCGACGCCGCGCGCCGACGATCCGTGGCTGTCTTCCAACCTGGAGTTGCGGTCGCGGAACGGTGAGCTGCTGCCCGGATACGGCTGGATCTTCCCGCTGGGCAACGGCGAGGTAAACATCGGTGTCGGCGCGTTGGCCACCGCCAAACGCCCCGCCGACGTGGCCCTGCGCAAGTTGATCGGGCACTACACAGAGTTCTGCCGAGGCGACTGGGACTTCGACGGCCCGCCGCGGGCGGTGTCGTCGGCGCTGTTGCCGATGGGTGGCGCCGTGTCGGGGCTGGCCGGACCGAACTGGATGCTGATCGGCGACGCCGCGGCCGGGGTGAACCCGCTGAACGGCGAGGGCATCGACTACGGGCTGGAGATGGGCCGGTTCGCGGCGGAGATGCTCGGCAGCCCGGACTTGTCGGCGGCCTGGCCGGCGCTGCTGGCAGAGCACTACGCGAAGGCATTCTCCATCGCGCGGCGGCTGGCGTGGCTGCTGACGGTGCCGTGGCTGCTGCCGACGGTCGGCCCTTTCGCGATGCGCTCGACGGCGTTCATGCAGATGGTGGTGCGGGTGATGGCCAATCTCGTGGTCGACGAGGACGCCGACCGGGTCGCGCGGCTGTGGCGGCGGCTGGGCGCGGGATCGCATTTCGTGGACCGCCGCACACCGTTCAGCTGACGGTCCGATTGTGGTCTCGCCTCGGTCGTGACCCGGCGCGGTGATAGACAAAATACTCAAGTTATTACGCGTTTAAATTGTCCTTGCCGTAGAGTTACTGGTGTGCCGCGGGCGTACCACCAGGAGTGTCCGATCGCGAAGGGCCTCGATGTGCTCGGCGAGCGGTGGACATTGCTGATCCTGCGTGAGCTGATCGGTGGTGCCCGCCGGTACGCCGACCTGCGCGCGGCCCTGCCCGGTATCGCCACCAACCTGTTGGCCGACCGGTTGCGCGAACTCGAGGCGGCCGACCTGATCGAGCGAAGCGAGCTCCCGCCGCCGGTCGCACGCACCGTCTACTCCCTCACCGGGGTGGGCTGGGCGAAGGTACTGCCGGTGATCCGGGCGGTCGCGACGTTCGGCATGGATCTGGTCGAACTGACCGCGGATGCGGTGACGCCGGTGAACGGTTTTTTGGCCGGGATCCTGCTCGGCTTCGACGACCCGACCGCCCACAGCGGTGCGGACGCGTCGTACCGCGTCGACATCGATGAGCGGCGGTTCGAGTTCGCGGTCCGCGACGGGCGGCCGAGCAAGCCGCACGGCCCACCGGTGGTGACCGTCACCGCGTCGGCGGCCGACCTGATCTATAGCCGGCTGGGCCCCACGGCATCCGGCCGCAGGGCCGCGCTGGGGCGGGTGAAATTCGACGGCGACGCGAAGGCCGTTTCCACCTTCAAAAAGGTGTTCCGGCTCTCGGCGTAATCAGCCGCGCGAGCTGCACCGGGGACCGCCCGTGCCGTCGCCAAACGTCCGCATGATTGCTTATGGCGATCATCGAAGCGGATTAGCGCAGCACATCCGACATCAACCTGTCATGGAACCAGCATCGCTGCTCTCGAGTGGCGGGGAACACCTCGCCCGCATCGCCGCCGAACGGCGCATCAACGAGGGGCGCACCGCCGAGGAACGCCGACAATACGAAGCCAGGCTGGCCGCCACCTACGAACCACCACCGTTTTGAGGCGCGTGTTCACAGGGAATCTCGGTCGTTACCAAGGCCTCCACGGCGGCGCCCACGGCGGGGGCGGTGGCGGCACCCACGGCGCTGGTGCTCGCCAGCCGGCATTGCCAAAGTTGTCGTCCCAGTCATGGCATTGACCCCAGTCCCAGTTGCCGCCCCAACCCGGGTCCCAAAAGTCACCCGGGCACCAGTGATGGTGATCTGTCGGTGCCGGAGAAGGCGCAGCCTCGGCGGTGCCGGAGGCCAATCCGAAAGCGGACAAGGCCAGGCCACCAGCTGCCAGCACGCTAGTGCACAGGCGAAGCCATGGTTTTGTTGGTTTTACGGTATTCATGTATCTAAGGGTTTCCCTTAAGAACGGGATCGAAACATCGCGCGACTGGCGGCGTGCAGGGCGACGATGCCGCCCGTGAGGTTGCGCCAGCGCACGCCCGACCAACCCGCGCGCTTGACCACCTGCGCCAGCTCGGCCTGGTCGGGCCAGGCCCGGATCGACTCGGCCAGGTAGACGTAGGCCTGCGGGTTCGACGACACGGCGCGGGCCACCCACGGCAGCGCCCGCATCAGGTACTCCTTGTAGACGGTGCCGAACAGCGGGTTCGTCGGCGTCGAGAACTCGCAAACCACCAGCCGTCCACCCGGCTTGGTCACCCGGGCCATCTCGCGCAGCGCGGTCTCGTGATCGACGACGTTGCGCAGCCCGAAGCTGATCGTCACCGCGTCGAACGTCTGGTCCGGAAACGGCAGCCGTGTCGCGTCGGCAGCCACCTTCGGCACTGCCCGCGCCTTGCCGGCCGCCAGCATGCCCACCGAGAAGTCCGCCGCCACGCACCACGCACCGGAGCGCGCAAGCTCCTCGGTGGACACCGCGGTCCCCGCCGCGAGGTCGAGCACGCGGTCGCCGGGGCCGATATCTAGCGCCTTGCGGGTCGCGCGCCGCCAGAACCGGTCCCGGCCCAGCGACAGCACGGTGTTGGTGACGTCGTACCGGCGCGCGACCGCGTCGAACATCGACGCGACCTGGTGGGGGTCCTTGTCCAGCGTCGCGCGGCTCACCAGGCCGAAGCTATCAGGCCGCGGCGGCCCGCCTCGCCCCTTGCACCGCCTCGTAATGCCCCAGCAGCTCCTCGCAGATCACCGGCCACGTCCGCTGCAGCACGCTGCGCCGAGCGGCAGGTGCGTAGTGCGACCGGGCCTGGAGCAGATGCGTGACGGCGCCGGGAAGTTGCGCCTCGAACTCGGCCACGTCGAGCAGCAGACCGGTGCGGCCCGGCGCGATGAGATCCCGCGGGCCGCCCGCATTCGGTGCCACGACCGGCACACCTGATGCGAGGGCCTCCTGCACGGCCTGGCAGAACGTCTCGTGCTCACCCGGGTGTACGAAAACGTCCATGCTCGCGTATGCCGTCGCGAGCTCCGGGCCGTACAGTGCACCGGTGAAAATCGCTGTCGGCAGCATCTTTTCGAGCTTGTCCCGGTCGATACCGTCGCCGACGATGACCAGGCGCACATCGTCGTTGCGCGCCAACACCTTCAGCCGCTCGACGTGCTTCTCCGGTGCCAGCCGCCCGACGAAACCCACGATCGGCCTGCCGTCCGGCGACCACGCCTGCCGCAATGCCTCGTCACGCGCCGACGGCGCGAACCCGGCGATGTCGACCCCGCGGGCCCACAGGTACACACGCGGAATGCGCTGTGCGACGAGACTTTCCACCGCCGATGTGGACGGAGCCAGCGTGCGGTCGGCGTGGCGGTGCACATGCCGGAACCAGGCCCACGCCGTGCGATATGTAAACGGGATGCCGTAGCTCTGCGCGAATCCGGGGACATCCGTCTGGAACACCGCGACCGTCGGCACCCCGAGGAACCGCGCCGCGTGCAGGCCGCCCCATCCCAGCAGGGCCGGCGAGGCAAGATGCACGACGTCGGGATCGAACTCGCGCAGGATCCCGACCATGCGGGGCAGGGGCACGCCCAGCGGCAGGGACGTGATCTTCGGGAACATCCGCGCCGGCATCCGGTGCACCGGCACTCCGTTGTGCTCGGTGGCGGCCCGCCCTTCGCGCGGCGGGTTGTCCGGAGCGATGACGATGGCGTCGTGACCGGTGTGGTTCAAGTGCTCGAGAACGCGCAGCACAGAGTTCGAGACCCCGTTCACGTTCGGCAGGAACGACTCCGCGACAATCGCAACTCGCACGCTGAAATCGTCCCACCGCCGGCTGACCGCGAGGTTGCCTGGGGGAATACGTCGCGCGAAATCCCTCGGACGAGGCAATGCTTACGAGATTGTTACGCATATCACAGTGATTTCCGGTAGCGTCGTCACGGATATGGTGCGTGATGTCGGGGGGCGAATGGTAAACGGCTGGGATGACCCAGATTGCGCGGCACGGTTGCGCGGCAAATTGGCTAACGCAATCGCAAGCATGCTCCGTCTGGGAATCAACCACAGCGACGAGGCCCGTATTCAGTGGCAGGGAGCGGCGCAAAAGTACCGGGAGCGGTGGGCGCAGGGCGACCTCGACGCCATCGCGCCGGTGCTCTCCGATCTCGTCGCATGGCTGCGGCGAATGGGAATTGACCCGTCCGGAAATGCCGAAGTGGTCGCGCTGTTTACCGATCCGGTGCTTGCAAACTTTCAGAGCCGAATTGCGGCGCTGGACGCATATTCCCGATTCTTGGAGACGTTCCGTCAGCTCGCCGGCACGCACGAAAGGTGATGTGCGCTGGTTGATGGTGGCAGCCGTCGCGGTGGTTATCGTCGCCGGTTGTTCGAGGGCCGTTAGCGGTTCTGCGGCGGCACCGCCGGGCACACACCCCGCCGCGACCGTGATGCTCGCTGATGACGGGTTCGGTATCCAGCTCGGCCGGCCGGTCGCGCCCGTTGCGCTCGAGATCTTCATCGAGCCGCAGTGCCCGCACTGCGCCGCGTTCATGATGTTCCATGGTGGCGAAATCGCCGATTACATCGACGGCGGCGACCTGCGGGTGACGTATCGGCCGGTGACCTTTCTCGACAGCGCTGCCACCGGCTACTCACATCGGGTGGGCAATGCGCTGTTCCTGGCGGCCGCGGATGCGGAGCTGCCGGCGTCCGGTGTCCAGAACTTCGTCGAAGAGCTGTATTGGCAGGCCGATCCGTCCCGCGACGACGGGTACCTCGCCAACATTGCGGAGATGGCCCGGCTGCCCCAACGGCTCATCGACCGCATCGGCGCGGGCTCCCCCGCCGTCGACACGGTTGCAATGGATACGGCAAATGAGAAGCGGCTCAACGGGATTCTGGATATCGTCGCCACACCGACGGTGTATGACCTCACCACGCACGCTGTCGTCGATATCTCGGGTAACGACTGGCTCAAACGACTGGTCGGCCACCACTAGCGGCGTTTCGGCTTTCGATCAACCTCGTCGCGAGCAGTAGGACGCCTGCGACCAGCCAGCCCACCACGGCGATCGAACCTGCCGGGATGATCGCCAGCGACGCGTTGCGATGTTGCACCCGAACGAGATTCGGATCGTTTTTGTCGTATTCGACGTAGATCCGCATGCCGTCGGCCAGCTCCGACGGGTACAACACGCCGAGCTCAGGCCGGTAGGTCACGCGGTCGGGCGTGACGAACTCGATCGTCGAGCGCCGCGGACCGGCGGAGAGCACCTCCGCCTCCGCCACCCCCATGTGGCGCTCGATCTGACGGTCGTTGCGCCATGCGCCGGCAACCAGCAGCACCGACTGCAGCGTCACCAGACTCGCCACGACAACGATGCCATACCTGATGCGGCGCATGACTTTTCGATTAGTGGACTCGGGTTCGCCCGGGTGCCGGCCATTTTTGAAGACGCTCAGCAGGCCGGGCAAGCGGCTCATATCGCCGCCTTGATCGAGGCGTGCAGTTGCCGCAGCGTCGACCGGTCAGCCTTGACCTCGATGACCCGCATTCCGGCGAACGGCGTGTTCACCGCGTCGACGAGATCACCGACCTCGACCTGCTCCGACTCGATGTGATATGCGCGGCACAGCGCACCGACGTCGATGTCATGCGGTGTTCCGAAGATCCGCGACGACACGTCGCTGAACCGTGGATCGCCCTGCTCGAGCAGTTCGAAGATCCCGCCGCCGTTGTCGTTGGACACCACGATCGTCAACTGTTGCGGCACCGGCTCCGTCGGGCCGATCAGCAGCCCGGAGGCGTCGTGCACGAACGTGAGGTCGCCGATCAGCGCCACCGTGCGGTTCCTGTTGCTGAGGCGCTCGTGCGCCAGCGCCGCGCCGATCGCGGTCGACACCGTGCCGTCGATGCCGGCCACCCCCCGATTCGACCGTACGGCGATGCCCTCTGTGTTGAGGCCGACCAGCGCCGCGTCGCGGACGGGGTTCGACGCGCCGAGGACGAGTTGGTCGCCGGGTCGCAGCGCGTCTGCCACCGCGGCCGCCACGTGCAGGCCCGTGGTCAGCGGGTGGGCCGCCAACTGGCCGCGCACCGCGTCGACCGCGCGACGGTGCACGTGGGCGCAGCGGCGCAGCCAGCCGTCGCTGGGCGCACCCGTCGTGACCGCGCGCGTGCCGGTGGCCTGCGAGTTGCCGGAGACGTCGGGCCAGCGCGGACCGGTGGTCAGCGCAAACACGGGCACGGCGGGGTCGGCCAGCAGCGCCGACACCGTGCGATGCAGGGTGGGGCGGCCGAGCATGATCACCTGCTGCGGGTGCAGCAGCGGCAGCGCGAGCGGATGCAGCGGGTTCACGGCGTGCGGCGCGGTCGGCTCCGCGACGGTCGGCAGCGCGGCCAGGTTGGGCTGTGCACCGGCGCCGTGTCCGCTGATCACCACGGTGTCGCGGGACAGGTCGATGTCCAGCGGCTGGTCGAAGCTGACCGCCGGGGTATACGTCCACGCCCGCCCGTCCGGCCGGCCGGACGGCACGGCACCCAGGTCCGGCTCAGGGTTGGGGACCAGCGGCTCGCGCAGCGGGATATCGAACTGAACCGGCCCGGCGTTGGCGCTGCGCGCGCCCGTCGCCGCGACCAGCACCCGGCACACCGCCGAGCGCCAGCGCGCGTTCTGGTCGGCCATCTTCTCGGTGCCCTCCTCGGCGAGGCCGAGGCTGACCGACACGCGAACCTGCGTGTCGAAGTATCCGAGCTGCTCCATCGTCTGGTTGGCGCCGGTGCCGAGCAGCTCATAGGGCCGGTTGGCCGACAGCACGATCAGCGGCACGCGCGCGTAGTTGGCTTCGGCGACGGCGGGCCCGAGGTTGGCGACCGCGGTGCCCGACGTCATCACGATCGGGACCGGCGCCTGCCCGGCCACCGCCAGACCGATCGCGAGGTAACCGGCGGTGCGCTCGTCGATGCGGACGTGCAGCCGCACCCGGCCGGTCGCGTCCGCGTCGCGCAACGCGAACGCCAACGGCGCGTTGCGCGAGCCCGGGCACAGCACGACGTCGCGCACGCCGCCGCGAATCAGTTCGTCGACGACGACGCGGGCCTGCGCCGTTGACGGGTTCACCATCACATCAAGAGTGTCACAGGCGCAGGCCGGCAAAGAATTGCAGGATCGCGGCGTTAACGGCTTCGGGGCGTTCGAGGAAGCCCAGGTGACCGGCGTCGGGTATCTCCAGGTAGCGGCCGTTGGGAATCGCATCGGCGACCTCCTTGGCCAGATGCGGCGGCACCGGGAGGTCGTCGGAGAACCCGATCACCAGGACGGGCGCGGTGATGCTTCGGTACGCGGGCAGCCGGTTGCCATCGGGCGAAATGCCGCGCTGGCAGTCCAGACCGGGGGTTCGCTTGACCGGCCAGGCGGTGAACATGTCGATCCAGTCGGAGACGGCGCGGTCGTCGTTGAGCGTCTTGGGTGAAAAGCTCTCCAGCAGACGGACTTTCGCTTCGTACACCGCAGGCAGCTGAACCCCCGCCTCGGCGAGCTCGCTCTCGGCCTGCCCGAACAACTCGCGCGTGCGGTCGAGACGCCCGCGGGTGGCGATCAGCGCGGCCTGGCTGACCAGCTCGGGGCGCGCCAGCATCAGTTCCTGGGCGATATACCCGCCCATCGACGCGGCGACGATCCGCGTCGGACCGAGACCGAGCTGCTCGATCAACTCCGCGGTGTCGGCGACCATCGTCTCGGTCGTGAATCCGTCTTCGTTCCCGGTGGCGCCGATTCCTCTGTTGTCGAAGGTCACAGTGCGGTAGCCCGCCGCGGTGAACGCGGGCACCTGGTGGACGTGCCAGGTACGCCCCGGCCCGCCGGTCCCCGCGATGAACAGCACCGGCTCACCGCTCCCGCGGTCTTCATAGTCCAGATTGGTCACCCGCGTGAGGGTACAAGCCTTCGTTTGCGCCGAGCACGGGCCGCCTTGATCGCGTGGTCCCACAACAACCCCGACATCGCCTTGAGCTGCGTCGGTTTCACCAGGTCCTTCGTCATCAGAGCGGTGGCGGCGGCCTTGGTCATCGCAGACGCCTTGGACATGTGACCGGAGTCGTACGGGGGCTGCGGGTCGTACTCCATGGACAGCTGGATGGCCTTCGCGCGGCCGTCGCCACCGATCTGTCCGGCCAGCCAAAGCCCGAGGTCGATTCCCGCCGACACGCCCGCACACGTGACGATCGTGTTCTTGGCGCTGTCTTCGGCCCTGTTCTTCTGACTGCCAGCCGCCACGACGATTCGTTCGTCGGCGACCGCCTTCACACCCAGCGCTTTCAACGCCGTCAACGCCGCCCAGTGCGAGGTGGCGCGCTTGCCGTCGAGCAACCCGGCCGCGGCCAAAATGATCGACCCCGAGCACACCGACGCCGTCCAGGCCGCGGTCTCGTGAGCCGTGCGCACCCAGTCGAGCACCTTCTCGTCGCGGGCGTGCTCCATGGCCGAGAACCCGCCCGGGACCAAAATGAGATCGGGAGAAGGTGTTTCGTCGAACGAGTGCGTTGCGCCCACCACGAGCACACCTGAGTCCGCGGTGATCGGTCCCGGCTCGTGCCAGACGAACCGCACCTCGGTGTCCGGTAGCCAGCGCAGCGTTTCGTACGGCCCGATGAAGTCCAGCGCGGTGAAGCCGGGGTACAGCAGGATCGCGATCTGCATTCTTGTCTCCTTATGCGAAGGTTTTGCGGTACTGGTCAGGTGACACACCGATGCGACGGATGAAGTTGCGGCGCATGGTTTCTGCGGTGCCGAAGCCGCACCGGCCGGCGATCGCCACGACGGTGTCGTCGGTCTCCTCCAGCTGGCGACGCGCAGCGTCGGTGCGGATTCGTTCGACATAGGCACCTGGCGCCTCCCCGACCTCGTCGGTGAAGACGCGGGTGAAGTGGCGCGGGCTCAGCGCGGCCCTGCGGGCCAGTTCGGTGACGTTGTGCGGCCCGCCGGGCTCAGCTTCGATGGCCTCCTGCACGTCACGGATCGGGGCGCGGCGCGCGCGCGGCATCCACACCGGGGCGGCGAATTGAGTTTGGCCGCCGGGCCTTCGCAGGTAAATCACCATCCAACGGGCCACGGTCTGGGCGACCTCGGTGCCGAGATCATCCTCGACGAGCGACAGCGCCAGGTCGATGCCGGCCGAAACACCCGCTGCGGTCCAGACCTTCTCGGAACTGCGGACGAAGATCGGCTCGGGGTCGACCTCGACCGCGGGGAACTCCTCCTGCATCCGGCGCGCGAACGCCCAGTGCGTGGTGGCGCGGCGGCCGTCGAGCAGGCCGGACTGCGCCGCGAGAAACGCTCCGGTGCAGACACTGACGATGCGCCTGGCGGTCGGCGCGACTCCGCGGATCCATGCCATGACGTCGGCGTTGGCGCGGGCGTCGTCGACACCTGCGCCGCCGGGCAGCACAACGGTGTCCACGGGCTCGGTCGGGTCGGGCAGCGTGGTGGCTTGGAACGCCAAGCCCGTCCCCGTGCTGACCGGCTGCCCGCCGGCAGACGCGAGCACCACCTTGTATGCGCCGTTGCGCAGCTGGGACGCGCTGGTGAACACGTCGAACGGGCCCACCAGGTCCAGCGCCTGGACGCCGGGAAAGCCGAGGATCACGACCTTGCGTTCGCGCTCTTTTCGCGCCATGGCATCAGTCTTCGCCACCGCCGTCTTGTCGTCGATGACATGTATCCCACAGATTAGGACACGGCGCGTGCCGGGCCCGTCTAGCTGGCCGCTGGGCGGGCCAGCAGGGCCGCGCCCATTGCGGCTGCGGCACCCGCCGTGCCAACGCCCAGCCATCTCTTGGCCGGGGGAAGGTGCTGCCAGGTGCCGGCGATGCCCGCCAGGTCGCTGCTGTCGGCGAGCACGCCCGCGATCAGCCAGGGCCGGACCGGGCCATCCGCGCGGAGCGCGGCGAGGAGCCCGAGGGCCAGTCCGATCTCACGGCCTCCCACGCCACGCAGAAATGCTTGCGCATCGGGCTCGGCTCCGCCGGCACCGGCAAATGCTCGACCGACAAGGGCCGGAGCGCCCAGCGCCGCGACGCCGAAGGCCAGCCGGCCAACCGCATAAAAGGTGAGGTTCTTCGCTGTTTTCACGGTTTTCTCCCGGTGATCCACGCACGGGCGTGTTCGAGGACTTGTGGCGGTTCGAACCTATCGGCATGCCAGGTCGTGGAACGAACGGTCCCGCGGGTCCCGTAGCGCCGCATGATGTGGACGTGGTGCGGCAGGGACACGAACCGCTGCAGGTCGTCTTCACCGGCCCACACCGAAATCGAGCCGCCGCGCGCGCTCGCCGGTAGCGACCACAGCCACAGACCGACGGCTCCGGGCATCGCATACCAGCCCATGCGCATGTGCAGACCCCTGAACGCGACGCCCGGTAGGTCACGCCGATGATGCGCGGTGAACTCGGTGACGCTGACGAGCGCGGGGCGGTCTCGCGGTTCCACCGGGCCGGGGATCCACGGCGTGAGAAGAGGGGCTGCCATGCGAACCAGCATGGTCCTAGGATTGGTTTGTGTCACGATCCAATTCAGATATTTTTGAACAGACCAATTGTGCGGACATCCTGCTGACACTTGACCGGTCCGAACGACGCGGACTGCGGCAGCAGCTGCGGCAGCAGCTGCGGTCGGCCATCCAGCAGGGCCGACTGCCTGCGGGCACCGTGCTGCCGCCGTCGCGCACTCTGGCGCGCGATCTCGGGGTGGCGCGAAGCGTGGTCGTCGACGCCTACGAAAACCTCAGCGAGGACGGATATCTGGGTGCTCGCCAAGGATCCGCCACCAAAGTGCTGGCCACCGCTCAACCGCTATTGGAACGTCCGACCACCGGTGGCGAGACCGCAGCCGCCGTCCGCTTCCTCGGCGGACTGCCCGACCCCGCGTTGTTCCCGCGCGCCGAATGGGCGCGGCACTATCGGGCCGCGCTGAACAGTGTGCCGAATGACCGGCTCGGCTACCCCGGACCGCTCGGCTCGCAGCACCTGCGCGAAGCGCTCACGAACTACCTCGTGCGAGTGCGCGGCGTCGTGGCCAGTCCCGAGCTCATGCTGAGCACCGTGGGCCTGACCCAGGCGGTGGTCCTGCTGTGCCGAGCACTGCGTGCCCGCGGTGTCACAGCGATTGCCGTCGAAGACCCCTGTTTCGGGCTGCATCGCGACGCCATCGCCAACACCGGCCTGCGGGTCGTGCCGATACCGGTCGACGGCGACGGGCTGGATGTGGCCCGCCTGAGTGATTTCGACGTCGGCGCGGTGCTGGTCGCAGCCGCCCACTCCTACCCGACCGGGGCGGTTCTGGCCGCACCGCGACGGGCGGCGCTCGTCGCGTGGGCGAAAGCACACGACGCGCTGGTCATCGAGGACGACTACGACGCCGAATTCCGCTACGACCGCGCCCCGATCGGCGCCCTCCAGGGCCTCGCACCCGAACACGTGGCGTACGCGGGGTGTGCGAGCAAGATGCTGACCCCGGCACTGCGACTCGGGTGGATCGTGCTGCCGCGCCGGTTCGTCGACGACGTCGCCCGCGAGAAGGTCCTCGACGACATGGGCAGCCCTCTGCTCGAACAGTTGGCGCTGGCCCGATTCATCGAAGCCGGCGGGTTGACCCGGCATCTTCGCCGCGTGCGGCCGACCTATCGGCACCGACGCGACGCGGCCATCCAAGCCGTCGCCGCGTCACTGCCGGGTGCGGTGCCGACCGGCGTCGCCGCGGGGCTGCATGTCTACGTCCAACTGCCCCGGTGGTGTGACGAATCGACACTCACCGAGGCTGCCCGCATGCGAGGTGTGCTTGTCGAAGGAGCCGACTGGCACTGGTCGCGGCCACGGTCAGCGCCACCGGCGCTGGTGCTGGGGTACGGCTCGGTCGACGAACCGGCCATCCGCGCCGGGCTAGAACGGCTCGGAGCGATCTATGACCAGTTCAAAGCTTCTTGCGCCCGGTGAGAACTTTATTGAACGGGAGCACCGACTCCAGCCCTTTGCGGAAACTCGGCTGCAAGAACCCGTAACTGGCGACGACGATGTACCGCACGCCGCAGTCCCGCCACTCCGCCGCCTGGTCGATCACTTCGTCGGGCGTTCCGTTCAAGAACATCTCGCGCATCACCGACGCCGGAACGTTCGCCACCGCCGACAACGTCGTCTGTTCGTCGAGAAGCTGCGGGAGATGATCCTGGGCGCCCGAAAAGCCCTTTCCGAGCGGGTGCTGTGCGCCGTGACGAGAGAAGAACTCGTCAGAAGCATTGAGCGCCCACGATTTCAGGATCACCGATCCCAGTGCCGCGTCGACATCGTCGCGCGTGCGCGCGGCAACCACGGGGATCCACAGCGCGGGTGTGATCGACATAGGGTCGCGTCCAGCATCGGAGGCTGCCGCACGGACCGCCTCGAGACGCTGCGCGTATTCCTGCGGCCGCTGCGGAAACGCCGGAAACCAGGCGTCGGCAAAGCGTCCCGTGGCACGCAGCATTCGCGGTCCGTGAGCGGCGATCCAGATTTCCGGCCATTTCTCTTTGTACGGCGGCAGATCAAACAGCGCGCCGCGCAACGGGAAGTAGGGCGAGTCGCGGTTGACCAGCTTTCCGCCAGAGTCCCACAGCGCTCGAATAGTGGCGATCGCTTCTTCGAACCGGGCGACAGGCTTTGACCACTCAACCCCGTACGGCTCGTTGCCTTCACGCTCACCAACGCCGATGCCGAGTATCGCCCTGCCCCGAGTCAGCAGATGCAGCGTCGCGGCGGCCTGCGCGGTTACAGCCGGATTGCGGCGACCGGTGTCTGTGACACTGGTGCCGAGGCGCAGGCGAGCAATGCGGTTCCGCGCCGCAAGATGACCGAGCACGGTCCACGGCTCCAAACAGGCGTCGATCGTAGAGACGACTTTCGTTGCGCTGCAGTACTTCTGATTCCAAATCGACCGAGGAAACAGCGCGTTGAGATGGTCAGGCGCCCAGAATGAGTCGGCCCGATTGGCAACTGCGGAGAGATAGTTGGCTCGGGTGAAAGCGCTTGCTGCCGGGCGAGCCACGACGAGCGGATCCGAGATTCCGACACCGAATTTGGACATGCCCGTACGCTACGGCAGAAGCTGATAGCAGGAGATGATGCGGCGGATCCACCAGTCGCGGCGCTGTGGCGGCGCTTTCAGGCCGTCGAGCCGAGCGGGATCCGGCGTGAGGGGTTCGACGGGGAGATATCCGTCGGCGGGTGCGATGTTCTCGGCGACGTCTTCGAGAAACAATCGGCCGGTGGCCAGTCCGCACGCGTGCCTCAACGCCGGCAGCGCTGCGGCGGCCCGGAGGCCCGTGGCGATTCCGACGGCCGAATCCAACGCGCTGGAGATCACGACCGGGATGTCGACCTGCTCGGCGATCTTCAACAGCGCCGACGTGCCGCCCAGCGGGGCGACCTTGAGCACCGCCACATCCGCTGCGCCCGAGCGCACCACGTGCAGCGGATCGTCGGCCTTGCGGATGCTTTCATCGGCGGCCACCAGGGTGTCGATGCGGCGCCGGACCTCCGCCAGTTCCGCGACGGTCCTGCAGGGCTGCTCGATGTACTCCAGCGGGCCCAGCGCCGCCGCCGCCGACACCGCCTCCTCGACACTCCATCCCCCGTTGGCGTCCACCCGAACCGTCGGCACCAGCCCGCGGACCGTTTCCACTCGCATTACATCGTCACCCAACGTCTGACCCGGCTCAGCCACCTTGACTTTCGCCGTGCGCGCGCCGGGGAACCGGCGCAACAGTTCGGGCACCCGATCCGGCGCGACGGCCGGGACCGTGGCGTTGACCGGGATGCGGTCGCGCTTGGCGGGCGGCGGGGTCCGGTAGGCCGCCTCGATGCCCGCGGCCAGCCAGGGTGCGGCCTCGGGCGGCTGGTACTCGACGAACGCGCCGAATTCTCCCCAGCCGGCCGGTCCGTCGATCAACGCGACCTCGCGAATCATGATGCCGCGGAAGCGGACTCGCATCGGCAGTGCGACCACGTGAACCCGGTCGAGCAGGTCGGCGAGGTCCGGCGGCGCGGTCATGAATCTTTCGCGTACACCTGGCGGCCCGCGAGGTAGGTCGCCCGCACCTCGAGATCGGCGATCTGCTCCGGCGCCACGTCGCGCGGGTCGGCCGACAGCACCACCATGTCGGCGTACTTGCCCACCTCCAGCGAGCCGATCACGTCGTCGGCGAACAGCTGCCACGCCGCGTCGATGGTCTGTGCGCGGATGGCCTGCTCGACGGTCAGCCGCTCTTCCGGGGCGAGCACCCTGCCGCTGGGCGCGGTGCGGGTGGTGGCGACGCTGATGTTGCGCAGCGGCTCCTCCGGGGTGACGGGCGGATCGTTGTGCAGCGAAATCCGCATCCCGGTGGCGACCGCGGAACCGGCAGGCATCCAGCGCGAGCCGTGCTCCTCACCGAACAGCCCGTCAACGATGATGTCGCCCCAATAGTGGATCTGGTCGACGAACAGGCTGCATGTGACGCCGAGGTCGGCCGCGCGCCGCAGCTGCTCGGGCCGGATTGCACCGACATGCTCGAGCCGCAACCGGTGGTCCTGTCTCGGATGGTTGCGCAGTGCTTGCTCATACACGTCCAGGACGGTGTCGACGCCGGCATCGCCCTGGACGTGGCAGGCCATCGGCCAGCCGAGCGGGAAGTATGCGGCGACGATCTCGGTCAATTGCTCCCGGGTGTAGTTGGCGTGCCCGCATGACCCCGGCGTGACGCCGATGGTGCGGGTGGCGTCGGTGTCGAGATACGGAAACGACAGGTCGATGTTGCCGATCCACGGCGAGCCGTCCAACCAGATCTTGATGCCAACCTGCTTGAG
>Ga0153922_1000288_pt1 | contig 20855 bp, 20 predicted proteins | sample TSNJ006MetaG_FD_104723 | JGI IMG/M metagenome (GOLD analysis project Ga0153922, IMG submission 104723) | Attine ant fungus gardens microbial communities from New Jersey, USA - TSNJ006 MetaG | ecosystem: Host-associated > Fungi > Mycelium > Unclassified | place: USA: New Jersey, Brendon T. Byrne... | reverse complement strand
CACCCCACCGGCCCAACCCCGTCGCGCCCGCGCAGCGCTCCACCAGCGCCCACGCCAAGGCCGGCCACAAGCAGGACTCCAACGGCAGCCCGCTGCGCAGCTTCCGCGGCCTACTCGATCACCTGGCCACCCTCACCCGCGACCGAATCCGTTACCACCACTCCAACATCGAGATCGACAAACTCACCGACCCCACCCCCGACCAACGCCACGCCTTCGACCTCCTCAACACCCCGATCCCCCTCACCATCGCCGCGTAGCCAAAACAGCACCCCACCCACACCAGCGAATCCCCAGGTCAACCCAAGAATTCAATGCCCCAGCAGTCGTAACTTCGGTCTAGGGGTTGTCGCCGCGTTCGACGAAGTCGTGCGGTTTCAGACCCGACTGCAACAGCTCGGTGCGCCGGGCCTGGACATCGGATGCGGCGCCGACCATGTTGGTCAGGATGTGGCTGACCTGAAGATGCACCCGCATGCCCATCAGTTCCCAGGCCCGTTTCACGTTATTCTTCACCGCCATCAGCGTGGTCAGCGGGATCTGACCGATTTTGCGCGCCATTGCCTCGACGGTCTCCTCGAGGTCGGCTCGCGGCACCACCTTGTTGAGCAGGCCCCAGTCGAGGGCTTCCTGCGCGGAAAGCGTCGGCGCCAGCAGAAGCCAGTCCATGGTGCGATGCCAGTTCATCATCAACCACGGCTCGATCATCGTGTGTCCGCCGGGCTCGCCGAGGCTCTGCGCAAGTGGCATCTGAAAGTACGCGTCCTCTGAGGCGACGCAGAAATCCGTCAACAGGCCCAGATAGATTCCGCCACCCATGCAGTAGCCGTGGATCTGGGAGATCGTGGGTTTCGGGAACTCCCACAGGTACAGCGTCGGCCATAGAAACAGATCGGCGGTGCCCTTGTAGAGGTCCTCGAAGGTGTCTCCGAAGTCCGGGTAGGGATTCTCGTCCGGCCCCCACCTGGCCACGTGCCCGCCGCAGAAACCCTTGCCGTTGGCCTTGAGGATCACGACCTTAATGTCTTTGTCGCGGTCGGCCTCGTGAAGACAGTCGTCGACGTCCCGCACCAGACGCGCGTCCTTGGTGTTGGCCTTGTCGGCCCGGTTGAGGATGATCCGGCCGATCGGCGGCTCACGCTCATAGATGACCGAGTCGAGGATGCGCTGCTCACGGCCTGTTGAGCTGGTCATTGTTCCCTCCTACAGAATCGCGCCGGTGTCCTTGGCCCGGGAGATGTCGTCCCAGTCGAGGCCGAGCTGCAACAGGATCTCCTCCGTGTGCTGTCCGTGTTCGGGAGCGCGCGCCGGTGCCGGTGGTGTCTCATCAAATTGCACTGGCGCGGCGACGATCCGGTACTCGGTTCCGTGCGCGTCGAGATTCTTTATGACATAGCCGTTCGGCTCGACCTGCGGATCATGCAGGGTTTCCTTCGGTGTCGCCAGGGCGGCCCACACACCTGGTTCGTCCTCGAGTGCCTTGCGCCAGTGGTCCAGGTCCTGGGCCGCGAAGGCTTGGGCGACAAGGGCGCACGCCTCGGCGGCGTTGGCAATCAGATTGCTGGACGGCACGAACCGTGGGTCGGTGGCGAGCTGCGGCAGGCCGATTCGCTCGCAGAAACCGGCCCAGAAGCGGTCGGGCTGCAGGAAAACCAACTGGATCCATCTGTTGTCCCGCGTCTTGTAGCGATTTACGAGGGGGTTGATCGCCAGGCCGGGCGGTGCGCCCGGGATGCCGTCGATGCCGAACAGGTCGGCGACCGAGATCGACGGGGCGATCGACCACATCGCCTGGGCGAGCAGCGACGAATCGACGATGGACGGCTCGCCGGTGCGTTCCCGGTGGAAAAGCGCGGCGCACACCCCACCCGCAAGCGTTATCCCGCCCTGCAGATCGCCGAACCCGGGGCCTTGCACGGCCGGCGTCTCGGTGCCGAAGGGCGTGAGGGTGTAGGCCACCCCACCACGGGACAGGTAGGTCGCCGCGTCGAATCCGCCCCGGTTGCGGTCCGGCCCGCGGACTCCGGTGCCGGTGCCGCGGGCGATGATGATGTCGGCGTTGAACGCCCGAATCTCTTCGACTGTGAGCCCGGCTCGCTGGAGCGGGGCAGGCAGCCAGTTGGTCAGGAACACGTCCGCGGTGGCCAGGAGGCGACCGAAGTACTCGCGGCCGATCTCGGACTTGATATCGATGGCGATGCTGCGCTTGCCGCGGTTACCCAGTTCGAGGATGAAGTCGACGTCCGCGCGGGCTGCTTTTCGGGTGAAGCCGCCGATGATCAGTGCCCGGCCGGGGTCGCCGGCGGTCACGTCCTCCACCTTGATGACGTCTGCGCCCCAGTCCGCCAGGGCTGCACCGGCAGACGGTACGTATGTCCACGAAGCCAGCTCAACAACGCGCACGCCGCGGAGCACTCCCCCGCGAGCGGGTGGTACCCCCACGCTCATCCCCGCCCCTTTCGATCGAATTGGCTCACGAGTGTGGCACCGACCTTCTCGAGGTAGTCGTCGGGTCCACCGAGAAACACGCTGAAGTTCAGCAGACGCTTGAGGTAGAGGTGAGCGTCGTGCTCCCAGGTGAAGCCGATCCCGCCGAACACTTGGATCGCGGTGTCGCCGACGGAGACCAGCCGCCCCGCGAATGCCTTGGCGCGCAACGCGGCCAGGTGGCGCTCCGCGGAGTCTGCTGTGTCCGCAGCCCACAGCGCGTGGATCACCCCGCCGCGCGCAAGTTCGACCGTCTCGTACATGTCGACGCAAAGGTGCTGGACCGCCTGAAAGCTTCCGATCGGCTTGTCGAACTGTCGTCGCACCTTGGCGTATTCGACGGCAAGGTCCATCACCGCGCGCGCGGCACCGAGCGCATCGGCGGCGGAGGCGATCAGCACGTCGTCGACGACCGCCTGCACGGCATCTTCCGGCGCGGAGGCGAGCCGCCGGGCGGGCACATCATCGAGCTCGACGTCGAACAGCTTGCGCGTGGGATCCACGTGTGGGCGCGCGGTCACGCCCACGCCTGCCGATGTGGCGTCGAGCGCATAAAGTCCGGTACCGCCACGATCCTCGGCGAACACCAGCAACACGTCGGCGGCGGCGGCGTCCGGCAGGGCCGCGAGCTGGCCGCGCACGATCATGTCCCGATCCGCCTGCACCGCCGCGGGCCGGGGGCCGCTCAGCGGGCCGACCGTGGCGATCGTGGAACCGTCGGCGATCCCGGCCAGGAGTGTGGCGGCATTGGCGTCGGCGCTGACGCGGGCAAGGGCGCGTGTCGCCGCGACCGCGGTCGACAGCCACGGTCCCGGGTACAGCGCCGCGCCGACCTCCTCGGCGACGACTCCGGCCTCGACCATGGCCATGCCCGCACCGCCGTACTCCGGCGCGACGAGCACCCCGGCGGCGCCGAGGCCGGCCAGCCCACGCCAGACCTCATCGGTTGTGCCTTGAGGATCATCGAGCATGAGCCGCACATGCGCACGCACGCTTGCCTTTTCGGCCAGGAAGCGCCGTACGGTGTCACGAAGGGCCAGCTGCTCGTCGGTCAGCTCGAGATTCATCGCGGCAACCCGAGAACGTGTACCGCGGTGATGCCCTTGTTGATCTGGGTCGTCCCACCAGCGATGGTGAGTGAGCGGGACGACAGCCGACGGTCCGCCCACCGGCCGCTTGCGCGGCGCGGGCCGAGTATGTCGAAAGCCAAGGCCGCAAGGTCCTGGCCCGCCTCGGCCCACACGCTTTTCGCCAGGGCCGCGGAAGCAAGACCTTCACCGCCGTGCAGCGTTGCCGAGATCGATCGCTTGCACAACAACTCCAGGTAGGAGATACGCACGGCGATCTCGCCCAACCGGCGCAATGTCGAGCTGTTCTCGAGTGCAGCGCGGCCATCCACCCGGTCGTCGGCCAAGTCGGCCACCAGGTCCTCAAGCTGCACCTGCATCTGCGCGTAAAGACGTGCCGCTCCGGCCCTTTCGTGACTCAACGTGGTGGTGGCGACCTGCCATCCCCCGTTGAGCGGGCCCAGCACGGCGTCGGCGGGCACTCGGACGTCGTTGAAAAACACCTCCGCGAAGTCGGTGGCGCCGGTGAGGGTGACAAGCGGACGCACCTCGATGCCGGGCAGCCTCATATCGACGATCAGGCAGGAGATGCCCTGGTGCTTGCGGGCGTCGGGGTCGGTCCGCACGTACAGCTGGCACCAGTCGGCGCGGTGTCCGAGCGATGTCCAGATCTTCTGGCCGTTGACCACGAAGTTGTCGCCGTCGCGTACCGCGTGTGTGCGCAGTGACGCCAGGTCGGAACCGGCTTCCGGCTCGGACATTCCCTGACACCAAATGTCATCCGCGCGCACCATCCGGGGCAGAAGCTGCCGCTTCTGGGCTTCCGTCCCGTGCAGCATGATCGCCGGCGCGATGTTGTTCATGCCGATTAGGTTGAGCGGCACGGGAACTCGAGCCCGCGTGGTTTCCTCGGCGTACGCCAGCTGCTCGAGCACCGTCGCGCCGCGCCCGCCGTATTCCCGCGGCCACGACACCGCGGCCCACCCGGCGTCAGCCACAGCGGCATCCCAGGCACGAAGGGTGTCGAAGGCGAGGGTGTCGTGGCCGCGGCGCCGGTCGGCGGCCACCACGTCATCGGTCAGATTCGCGGACAGCCACGCGCGCAGCTCTTTGCGGAACTGTTCGACCTCCGCCGGGTATGAGAAGTCCACGGTGTCCTGTTGGGATGGGTCCGATTGGTTTCTTTTCTATTTTAGGTAGTATAGCTATCGCAAACGCTAGAGTTGGCCTGCCATGCTGCTGCGCAACTTCGTGGATTGGGTTCGGATGGGCTGCACCCTTCACCGGGCGGGCGGTGCGGCCGAATGACCAAATCGGCCAGCCAGTCAGCCATCGTGGGTGTCGGTTACTCGAAGATTCTCCGGGATAAGGGCATTGACGGCCGACCGCTTGCCGTTGAGGCGTCGCGCAAGGCGATCGCCGACGCCGGCCTGACCGTGCGCGATGTGGATGCGGTGTTCGAATATGCGGGCGATGAGCAGGCGATGGACATCGCCAGGATGGTCGGGATCGACAACATCTCGGTCTACGGCGACTACACGCCGCGCGGGCCGTCCGGTCTCGCCGCGGCCATCGGCGCGCACATGGCCGTGGTGTCGGGCGCATCCGACGTGGCGCTGGTGGTGCGCTCGGTGACGCGGGAATGGGGACAGATGAGCGGGCGGGCGTTGCCGCGCGCGGCCGGGCCATGGCAGTGGGAGTTTCCGTACGGAGTGGCCGGCGGGATCATCCCGGTGATGGGCATGAAAAAGCAGCGTCGGATGGCCACGCTCGGCACCAAAGAAGAGGACTACGCGCGGATCTCGCTCAACGCGCGACGCTGGTCCTCGCTCAACGAGCGCGCCGTCCTGCGCGAGCTGCTGACCATGGACGACTACGTGAGCTCGCGCTACGTCTCCGAGCCGCTTCGGCTGCTCGATTGCGACTATCCGGTGACCGGTGCGTGCGCGGTCGTCATCACCACCGCCGAACGGGCCGCAGACGCGCCGAAACGCCCCGTCTGGATCGACGCGATCGCCATGGGGATGGGGTGGAAACCGGATTTCACCTACACCGACGACTTCCTGTTCGGCGGCACGCAGCAGTGCGGGGCCACGATGTGGAAGCGGTCCTCGGTGACGTCGGCTGACGTAGATGTTGCTGAGTTGTACGACGGTTTCACCCACGTCGCAATGGCATGGGTGGAGGCGATGGGGCTATGCGGGGTGGGGGAGTTCGGGGACTGGGTCGACGGTGGCGCGACCATCGGTCCCGGCGGCGCGCTGCCGCTGAACACCAGCGGCGGCCAGCTTGCGGAAGGACGGCTGCACGGGCTGGGCTTTCTGGCCGAGGGTGTTGCGCAGCTGCGTGGCGAGTGTGGCCCCCGGCAGGTGCCCGACGCACAGGTCGCGGTCGTCGCGAACGGCTTTGGGCCGCAATGCGGGTCGTGTGTACTAACAGTCTAGCGATGAGCGCTCGGGCGCGGCAGAGGAAGGACCGCTGATGGGCAGGGTGACGGGGAAGGTAGCGCTGATCAGCGGGGCGGCGCGTGGTCAGGGACGATCACATGCGCGCATGCTTGCCACCGAGGGGGCCGACATCATCGCCGTGGACCTGTGCGAAGACATCGAGACCAACGAATACCCCCTCGCGCGGCCAGAGGATCTCGACGAAACCGCCCGGCTGGTGGAGAAGGAGGGTCAGCGCGCGGTCACGGAGATCGCCGATGTGCGCGACCGCGCGGCCCTGTCGGCGGCGATCGATCGGGGTGTCGCCGAGTTCGGTCGCCTTGACGTCGTGGTGGCCAACGCCGGCATCTGCCCGCTGACGGCGGGCCTGCCGCCTCAAGCGTTCGCCGACGCCGTGGACGTGGACCTGGTCGGCGTCATCAACCTGGTGCACGCGAGCCTCAAGCACCTGCAGGCCGGCGCGTCGATCATCGTGACCGGGTCTAACGCGGCGTTCATGTCGTCGATGAACACCACCGGCATCGACGGCGGTCCCGGTGGGGCCGGATACGCCTTTGCGAAACTGGCTGGCGCACACTACGTCAACGACTTCGCGCTGGCGCTCGCCCCTTTCTTCATCCGGATGAACGCGATCCATCCGACGAACGTCAACACCGACATGCTGCACAGTGCGCCGATGTACCGGGCCTTCCGGCCCGACCTGCAGAACCCGACCCGCGAGGACGCTGAACCCGTCTTCCCGGTCGTGCAGGCGATGCCGATTCCCTACATCGAGCCCGAGGACATCAGCGAGGCGGTCGTGTTCCTGGCCAGCGACGCCGCCCGCTACATCACCGGTCAGCAGCTTCGTGTCGACGCGGGTGGGTTCCTGAAGGTCAAGCCGTGGTCGGGCGGATAGAGAAGAGGTGAGGTGAGGATGCCCAGAGGGATCATGTACCTGGAGACGATGCCGGTTTCGCCCGAACGGGAAGCCGACTACCACGAGTGGTACAACGACGTCCACCTGGCGGAAATCTTCTCGGTCGAGGGAATCGTTTCGGCGCGCCGCTTCGCGCCGACCGATGGGAAGGGGCCGTTCATCGCGATCTACGAGCTTGACTGTGACGACCTCGACTCGGTGGTTCAACGGCTTTCGGAGCTCGGCGCGAGCGGCAAGATGTCTTCCCTCGAGGTGCTCGACATGAAAACCCCGCCGATCCCGCACGTCTACCGGGAGATCGGGTCGTACGGGACATGACCTATTCGGCAGCAGTCCAGCGCCGCATCTACGCGCTGATGGTCTTGATGAAGGCCGCCGACGACCGGCTTTCCAAGGGGATCGGCACCGGCGAGTTCATGTGCGTGTATTGGCCGTCGCGCGGCCAGGAGGCAATCGCCGCCGCGATGGGCGTATCGCTTCGCGGTGACGACCAGCTGGTCACCACCTACCGCGGGCTGCACGACCTGATCGGCAAGGGGGTGCCGCTCGAGGAGATCTACGGTGAGATGATGGGGCGCACCGTCGGTGCGAGCCGCGGCAAGGGCGGCACCATGCACATCGCCAAACCCGAAGTGGGCGTGATGCTTTCGACCGGGATCGTCGGTGCCGGTCCGCCGGTGGGCGTCGGGCTGGCGATGGCTGCCAAGCGCAAGGGAATCGACCGCGTCACGGTTGTCAGCTTCGGCGACGGCGCGACAAACACCGGCTCGTTCCACGAGGCGGCGAACATGGCCGCGCTGTGGGATCTGCCGATGGTGCTCGTGTGCCAGAACAATCAGTACGCCGAAATGACCCCGACCGAGGACACGATGAAGCTTGCGCGGGTCGCGGACCGGGCCGCCGGCTACGGCATGCCCGGTGTTCGCGTGGACGGCAACGACCCGCTGGCCGTGGCGACGGCGCTGGACGAGGCGCTGGCGCGGGCGCGCCGCGGTGATGGTCCGACGTTCATCGAGTGCGTGACGTTCCGCTTCCGCGGCCACTACTTCGGTGACCGGACGCCGTACATACCCGAAGACCAGCTGGCCGCGGCCAAGGCGGCCGATCCCGTGCCGCGGTTTCGAAGACATCTCATCGATGACGGCCTTTGCACTGATGACGAGCTGAGCCGCATCGACGAGGGTGCGCTGACCGCGGTCGAAATCGCGCTGAAGGCGGTCATGAGTGCCGACGCTCCGTCGATCGAGGAGCTCGACCGCGACGTGTATGCGACACCCATCAGGTTCCCCGGCTGAGGAAGCACGCATGGACGAGAAAGAGATGACGATGCGCGAGGCGCTCCACCTCGCGCTCGACCAGGCGCTGGAGGCCGACGAGCGGGTGTTTCTGCTCGGTGAGGACATCGCCGACCCCGGCGCAACCGGCCCGACCGCGGGACTGTCGACGAAGTACGGCCGCGACCGCGTGCTGGACACACCGATCTCGGAGGCCGCGATCGTGGGCGCTGCCGTCGGCGCGGCGATCGACGGGCTCCTGCCGGTGGCCGAGATCATGATCATGGACTTCATCGGCATCGCCGCCGATCAGATCATCAACAACGCAGCCAAACTTCGTTTCATGACGGCCGGAAGGACCACAGCGCCAATCACGGTCCGCACCCAGGTGTACGGCGGACTCGCCACGGGTGCGACCCACTCCCAAACACTGGAAGCCTGGTTCATGCACATTCCCGGGCTGAAGGTCATCGTTCCGTCGACGCCGCGAGACGGCAAAGGCCTGCTCACCTCCGCGATATTCGACGAGGATCCGTGTCTGTTCATCGAGACGATCCGCCTGCAAGGCCAACGTGGCCCGGTCCCCACCGATCCCGGGTTTTCCATTCCTCTCGGTCATGCCGATGTGAAACGGCCCGGTAACGACGTCACCCTGATCAGCTACGGACGCAGCGTGCACGATGCGCTCGCCGCCGCGACGTCGCTGGACGAGCAGGGCGTGAGCGCCGAGGTCGTCGATCTGCGCACCCTCGTGCCGCTCGACGTCGACACCATCATCGACTCGGTCCGCCGAACACGCAGGGCCGTGGTCGTGCACGACGCGGTCCAGTTCGCCGGTCCGGGCGCCGAGATCACCGCGATCCTGCAGGCGGAACTGTTCGGCGAACTCGCCGCACCGATCGAGCGGGTGGGTGCGAGGTTCGTCCCAACCCCCGCGGCGGCGGCGCTCGAGGCGCAGGTCTACCCGTCGCCGGCGCGCATCGTCGCAGCCGCGCGGCGGACGGTTGACCGGTCCACGACGAGGGCCCGTGGCTGAGTTCGTGATTCGCATCCCACGCGTGTCGGTCGCCGTTTCTGAAGCCGAACTCGTCGAGCTTCTCATCGGCAACGGGCAACACGTCGAGGAGGGGGCGCCGATCTACGTGATCGCCACGGAGAAGGCGGAACAGCAGATCGAAGCGGGGGCGTCGGGCACCGTGCAATGGACGGGACAGGTCGGGACCACCTACGACATCGGCGCCGAAATCGGCGTCATCACGTCATAACTAGCGTCATCAACGGCACAGCGAAAGGTAAGGACATATGGACCTCAACGAAACCCGCGAAAGGACCATCTACCAAAAAGAAGGCCCGATCGCGCGGATCACGCTGAACTGGCCCGAGAAGGCGAACGCCCAGGACCAGAAGTTGGTCGAGGAGGTCGATGCCGCGCTGCTGGACGCCGACCGCGACTACGACATCAAGGTTCTCGTTCTGAAGGCCAACGGCAAGGGGTTTTGCTCCGGCCATGCCATCGGCAACAACGCGGTCGACTACCCGGCGTTCGTCGAGGGCGCCAAGGTGATGGGTACGCCCTGGAAGCCACAGAGCGATCTGTTCGTCAAGCCGACGCTGAACCTGTGGGAGTTCGCCAAGCCGACGATCGCGCAGGTGCACGGCTACTGCGTCGGCGGCGGCACCCATTACGGGCTGACCACCGACATCGTCATCGCCTCCGAGGATGCCTACTTTTCCTACCCACCCCTGCAGGGGTTCGGCATGCCGTCGGGCGAGTGCTCGATCGAGCCCTGGGTCTTCATGAACTGGCGACGCGCGGCGTACTACCTGTACCTCACCGAGGTCATCGACGCGAAGAAGGCGCTGGAGGTCGGTCTCGTCAACGAGGTGGTGCCGCGCGACCAACTCGACGCGCGCGTGGATGCGATCGCCCGCCACATCGCGCAGGCCCCGATGACGACGCTGCTGGCGACCAAGGCGAATCTCAAGCGGGCCTGGGAGCTGATGGGCATGCGGGTGCACTGGCAGAGCTCCAACGACCTCGTCGCGCTCGCGTCGATCAGCAAAGATGTGCAGGCGCTGATTCAGCAGGTGTTCAAAGACCGGGTGCTGCCGTCTGAGATGGCGCAGCGCCAGGCGGCGGCGGCCGCCTCCACCGACGGGTCGGCGACCACGTAGGTCCCCGAGTGGACATCGCAGACCACGCCGTGCGCGCGGCGCAGTCAACGGCGCTGATCGTCGCGGACGGTGTCACCGTCTCGTACGGCGAGCTGTACGCAAGGAGCCAGCGGGTCGCGGCACTGCTTCACGCGGCGGGGCTCAGGCGGGGCGACGCAGTTGCCCTGGTTTTACCCAACTGCCCGCAGTTTTTTGAAATCACTTGGGGCTGCCAGCTTTCCGGGCTCTACTACAGCGCGGTGAACACTCATTTCACAGCCGATGAGGTCGCCTACGTCGTGGACGACTCCGAGGCGCGGGCGGTGTTCATCGACGCGTCGATGGTCGATCTGGCGGCGCGGCTGCGCGACACAGCCGAGGTGCGCTTCAGTGTCGGCGGCGGCCTGCCGGGCTGGCCCTCATACGGCGACGGGCTGTCGGCCGCCGGTGAGGCGCCGCAGGCGTCGGACGGCTCCGAAATGCTGTATTCGTCGGGCACCACCGGACGGCCGAAGGCGGTCCGCCGGCCTCTTCCCACCGACGGGAACGGCTCCTGGGCTCAGGGTGTCCTGGAGATGGCGCTTCGTCACTACTACAGGATGACCGAGACGAGTGTGTACCTCTCGCCGGCGCCGCTCTACCACGCGGCCGGGGTCAACTACACGATGGCGGTGCACCGCGTCGGTGCCGCGGCGATCATCATGGCCAAGTTCGATGCCGAGACCGTCCTCCGCCTGATTGAGAGCCACCGGGTCACGCACGCCCAGTTCGTGCCGACCATGTTCGTTCGGATGCTCAAGCTGCCGCGGCAGGTTCGCGAGAAGTATGACGTGTCCAGCCTGCAATACGTGATCCACGCGGCCGCGCCGTGCCCGGTGGACGTCAAGCACCAGATGATGGACTGGTTCGGGCCGATCATCCACGAGTACTACGGCGGCACCGAGGGTTTCGCGGGTGCCACGATCGGTCCCGAAGAGTGGCTGGCCCATCCCGGGTCGGTCGGCAAGCCCCTCACCACCGTGCACGTCATCGGAGAGGACGGGGCGGAGCTAGCCGTCGGCGAGTCGGGTGAGCTGTTCTTCGAGGGTGGACCCAACTTCGAGTACTTCAAGGATCCCGACAAGACCGCGTCGGTGGCCAACGAACACGGCTGGCGGTCGTTGGGGGACATGGGCTTCGTCGACGAGGACGGCTATGTGTATCTCACTGACCGGTCGACGTTCATGATCGTCTCCGGCGGGGTGAACATCTACCCGCAGGAGGCGGAGAACCTTCTGGTGATGCATCCCAAGCTCATCGACGCGGCGGTGTTCGGCGTTCCCAACGACGAGTTCGGTGAGGAGGTCAAGGCGGTCGTGCAAACGGTTGACGGCGTAGCGGCCGGGCCCGCGCTCGAGGCCGAACTCATCGCGTACTGCCGATCCCACCTGGCGGCCTACAAATGCCCGCGCACCGTCGATTTCGATCCCGAGCTGCCGCGGGACCCGAACGGCAAGCTGTACAAGAGGCGAATACGCGAGCGTTACTGGCGGGGACGCACGTCACGGATCGTCTGACCCGGCCGTCTCTAAGTAGCGGGTGCCACGTGCCTCGCGCACCCACAGCTCGCCATCGCCGGCCGTCGGTCCCTGCGCGGCCAGTTCGCGCTTGAGCACCTTGTGCGTTGCGGTGGTCGGCAGATCGGTCGTAATCCGGACGTAGCGCGGCCAGGCCGTGGGGGACAGATCGGGTTGTTCTGCCAGCAACGCCTCAAATCCGGCGGGGGTCACCGTGGCACCGGGTGCGGGCACCAGCGCGACCATGATCTGATCGCCGACGTTCTCGTCGGGCACCGCGTAGACCGCGGCCTGGCTGATGTCGGGCAGGCGCGCCAGGATTCTCTCGATCGGCGCCGCCGCAATGTTCTCGCCGTCGACGCGCATCCAGTCCGCGGTTCGTCCGGCCAGGTAGATCCACCCGTCGGCATCGCGGTAGGCCAAGTCACCCGACCAGTACATGCCGTGGCGCATCCGTGCACCGGTCGCCTCCTTGTCGTTGTAATAGCCGGAAAAGAAGCCGGTGCCCGAGGTATTGACGAGCTCGCCGACCGCTTCGTCGGGGTTGAGCAGCGCGCCTTCATCGCTGAACCGTGCGGGCGGGCACTCGGCGAGTGTCTCGGGGTTGTAGACGGCGACACCGGGAAAGCCCGCGCCGATCGATCCCTTCGGGGTGCCCGGCTCACGGGTGATGATCACCGCATTCTCCGTCGAGCCGAAGCCGTCCCACACCAGGGTGCCGAAGCGGCGCTGGAACTCGTCGATGTCGCGGTCGCTTGCCTCGTTGCCGAACGCGACGCGCAACGGGTTGTCCGCGTCGTCGGGCCGCTCGGGGGTGGCCAGGATGTACGCCAGCGGCTTGCCCACATAGTTCATATAGGTGGCGCCGTATCGACGGATGTCGTCGAGAAATCGGGATGCCGAGAATTTCGCGGGCGCCATCGCCGCGCCCGTTGCCACTGCCACTCCCCAGCCCGCCACCAGCGCGTTGGAATGAAACAGTGGCATCGACAGATAGCAGGTATCGTCGCCGGTCATCCCGAACCGTTGCACCAGATTGTTTCCCGACATCAACACCATGAAATTGGATACCCGCACGGCCTTGGGCTCACCGCTGGTTCCCGAGGTGAAGATCAGCATGAAGGTGTCCATCGGGTCCGTTTCGCGATGGGGCGTCAACGGTCCCGCCGTGTCGATGAGGGCCGCCCACTCGTCGCTCGATGTGTCGAGGAGCCGAATGCCGGTCAGATCAAGGCCTTTCAGCAGGTCACGGTGTGAGGCATCGGTCACGACGAGCTGGCAGTCGGCTCGTTTCATGTCGGCGATCAACGCTTCGCCGCGCCGGGTGGTGTTGAGTCCGCAGAGCACATATCCGCCGAGGCCGGCGGCGGCCATCTGGTTCAAGAACTCGGGGGTGTTTCCCAGCAGCACCCCGACGTGCAGTGGCCGATCCCGGTCCGCGAGGGCGAGGAGGGCGGCGGCGCGGGCGGAAGCCTCGCGCAGATGCTCCCGCCAGGTCCAGCACCGATCGTCGTAGCGCACCGCGACAGCGTCGGATGATGCGCGCTCCCGCAACACCTGCTGGACGGTTTCGGCCATCCCTGTCGCCTCCCTGCGTCCCTATTATCGTATCTTTAGCAAATGCGAATCATCGATGCCGACGGACATGTCGCCGAGGGCCCGTCGCTTGCCGCCGAAGCGATGCAGCGCTGGCCGCAACACATTACGCCGCGTGCTGACGGGCGGGCTCTGGTGATCGAGGGGGCCAACTATCCGGAGGCCAGCGGCCCGGGCGCGGGATGTCCACGCGAGCACGGGCTCAGCACCGCGGACGGCATCAACTACTCATCCGCCGAGGGTGTGTTGGGCGACGCCGACCGCGACGAGATCGACACGATGGTGCTGTATCCCAGCCTGGGTCTCTGCGCTCCCACGCTGTCAGATCCCGTGTTCGCCGCCGGCTTCGCGCGGGTGTACAACCAATGGATCGCGGACTACTGCGCGCCTACGAACGGGCGGCTGCGCGGAATCGCCGTGACGCCCATCGAGTACGGGGACGTCGCTATCGACATCATGCGCGAGGCGAAAGACCTCGGGCTGGTGGCGACCCACATCCCGCCCGCGCTCAAAACCCGCAACCTCGACCACCCCGACCTCGACCCCTTCTACGCCGCCGCCGTCGAGCTGGACATGCCCCTCGGTATTCACGGCGCGCCCGGCATGCACCTCCCCAAGATCGGCGTCGACCGTTTCACGAACTACATTCAGGTGCACTGCATCAGCTTTCCATTCGACCAGATGACGGCGATGACCGCGCTTGTATCGGGAGGCGTCTTCGATCGGCATCCGCGGCTGCGGGTGGCGTTCCTCGAAGCGGGCGTCGGCTGGGTCCCTTTCTTCATCGACCGACTCCATGAGCATTTCGAGAAGCGCGGCGACTGGATCGAAAACGGTTGGCAGCGTGATCCGCAAGAGTACCTGCGGGCCGGCAACATCTGGACGACGTGCGAGCCCGAGGAGCCGATACTGCCGGGGGTCATCGAAGTGCTGGGCGACGACTTCATCATGTTCGCCAGCGACTACCCCCACTGGGACGGCGAGTGGCCCGAAAGCACAAAGCATCTGCGGACCCGTCCCGACATCAGCGAGCAGTCGCGGACAAAGATCGGCGGGTTGAACGCGCAGCGCTTCTACGGGCTCAACTGAGCGCGAAATCGATGACGCCGCGGATAATCTTGCCGCTGCGCAGATCGTCGTAGCCGTCGTTGATGTCGTCGAGCCGGTAGCGCTTGGTGATCATCTCGTCGAGTTGCAGCTGGCCGGCCCGGTACATCCGGGCGAAGCGCGGGATGTCGGCTCTTGGATTGCACGACCCGAACACCGTTCCGGCGAGATTCTTGTTCCACAGGATGAAATCCTGCAGGCCGATCCTGATCGATTGCGTTGTCCCGGGCGTCATTCCGGTGAGCACGCAGGTCCCGCCCTTGCGGGTGAGGTCGAGCATCGCCTGAACATCTTCGCCGGTGATCAGCGACGGCGAGACCACCACGCTGTCGGCCATCACGCCCCTCGTCAGGTCGCGAACCAGCTTTGCCGCTTCGGCGGTGGTTGCCACGCTGTGCGTAGCGCCGAACCGAAGCGCGGACTTCTGTTTGAACTCAACGGGATCCACGGCGATGATCTGCGCGGCGCCGTTGATGCGCGCACCCTGGATTGCGGCGGTGCCGATGCCGCCGGCGCCGACGACGACGACGGTGTCCCCACCGCGCACGCCCGCGCGGTTGGCGGCCGAGCCGTATCCCGTCGGGATTGCACAGGACAGCAGCGCGCCAGGGACCAGCGGCAACTCGGGATCGACCTTGACGATCGAGTTTTCGGACACCACCGTGTGTTTGGCGAACGCACCGATCTTCGATAGGTGGCCGAGCGGTTGGCCGTCGGCGGTGTGATGGCGGAACGTCTGATCGGTCGGCATGCCGGGCGTCATGACCATCGCGCCCATGTCGCAGAGGTACTCCATACCGGCTGCGCACCAGCGGCATCGACCGCACACCGCGACAAAGGACGTCACGACGTGGTCGCCGGGGGCGAAATCGGTGACACCGTCGCCCACTTGCAGCACGACGGCGGAGCCCTCGTGGCCGCCGATCATCGGAAACATCGTGGGCAGGCGGAGCTGGCGCATCATCTCGTTGGGGGCGGACATGTCGCCGGTCAGCACGTGATCGTCGGAGTGGCACAGCCCGGCGGCCGCCATCTCGAGGAGAACCTCGCCGGTGCGGGGCGCATCCAGCTCGAAGTCCTCGACAGACCACGGACCGCCGACGTCGTGCAGGATCGCCGCGCGGCTTCTCATGAGGCTGGTCGGAATGTCACGGGAAGGTTCTTCGGGGAGCGGAACGGGAAGCCGACGATCCCGCCGTCGTCGCCGGGCACCAGCCGCAACTCGGTCACACGATTGAACAGGCTGTTCAACATCGCGCTGGTCTCAACCCTGGCCAGATGCATGCCCAGGCAGCTGTGGATGCCGCCCGCGAACGAGATGTGCGCGCGCCGCGGTCGGTGGATGTCGAACGCGCCCGCGTCGGCCCAGCGTGTTTCGTCGCGATTGGCGGAGCCGATGCACAGATTGACCTCCGCGCCGGCCGGGATCGTCATGGCGCCCATCTCGACGTCGGATGTGGTCGTGCGCGGCACGGCGACCAGCGGGGTCTCGTACCGCAGCCCTTCTTCGATCGCCGCCGGTATCAGGTCGCGATCCCGTTCGAGCGCCTGCAGTTGGTCGGGGTGGGTCAACAACAGGTAGAGCAGATTGCTCGACGAGCGATACGTCGTCTCCAGGCCGGCCGGCAACAGCAGTCGCAGGAACGAAATGATCGCGTCGTCGGTGAGCTTTTCACCGTCGATCTCGGCCGCGACAAGATCCCCGATGATGTCGCTGGTCATCGCGCGGCGACGCTGGTCGACCTGCTCCTGAAAGTAAGCCTGCAACTCGACCGACGCCCGCAATCCGGCCTCGATGTCCACATAGATCGAGATCAGGTCGATGGACAACCGCCGGAACAGATCGAGGTCTTCCTGGGGCAACCCCAGCAGCGCCGCGGTGACCCGGGTGGGGAACTCGAGCGTCACCGACGCGGCCAGGTCGGCGGCGCCGTCATCTTTGATCTCGTCGACCAGTTGGTCGCAGATCGGGTCGATGACGGCCGGCTCCCACCGCTCCAAAGCGCTCTGGCGGAAAGCCTTGGCGACCAGGCTTCGATGGTCGTGATGTTGCTTGCCGTGCATGCCCAGAATCGTTGGGCCGAAGACCAGTCCGATCGTGTTGTTGTACTGCTCGGAACTGAACAACTCGTCGTCGCGGAACGCGGCAAAGACGCTGTTGAAGTCGAACAGCGTCCACTCCTCCGCGGGCACCATATCCGGCGGGTACATGGAGCGTTCCATAATCGTCCCGCGCCAGACGGGTTGGGTCCTTCGCATGCGCTCGAAGAACGGATAGGGATCCTCGGACAGAGCGATCGGCTGGTCGTGCGGATCGGTGCTGATCGTCACCGTGCCTCCCGGGCAGCAGAGCAGGGCTGACGCGCCGGGACCAGCAAGCCAACCGTCAACAGCGCCCGCCGACGGCGCTGTGTTCCTATCTTTACTATTTTAGGTAATCTGGTCAAGCAAGCGGTTGCGGTGAGGCGGTGAGCTGCGGGTGATGCGTCGGCGCTTCGTGTGCGCGGTCGAGGAGCTGCCGCCGGGGACCATGAAGCTGGTCGACGCCGGCAAGTTCGGCGTGGGCGTGTACAACATCGACGGCGTGATGTACGCCATCGCGAACTACTGTGCACACGAGGGCGGGCCGCTGTGTGCCGGGTTCGTCGGCGGCACCAACGAATTCGCCCCCGAACTACCCGGACGGCTCCGTCATGTCCGCGAGGGCCGCATCGTGCGCTGCCCGTGGCACCAGTGGGAGTACGACATCACGACCGGGCGGACCGTTGCGGACCCCCGCAAGCGCGTCCCCACGTACCAGGTCGATGTGGCGGACGGGGAGGTGTACCTCACGGCATGACTCATCCGGCTATCGACGCGAACGTGCAGCCGCATTTCCGCCACAACGCGGAGATCCGGCGCTACCTGCCGCCCGCGTACCGACTGCGCGCGATCCCCGACGTCGAACAACAGTGGTACCAAGCGCCCGGCGGCGATTACCGTCGGGATCTCTACGGCGATCACTACCCCGGCTCCGATCCAGAAACCCTGTGCCGGCATGTGTTTGACGACTGTGGGGTGTCGTACGCAGTGCTTAACCCGCTGACCCGCGGCAACATCGCCGACTACCTGCTCAACAGCAGAATCTGTGCGGCCGTCAACGACTGGCTGCTGGACCGGTGGATCGACGCCGACACGACCGGGCGACTGCGCGGCACGATCCGGGTCAACCCCGAGGACCCCAGGGGTGCGGTCGCGGAGATCGAAAGGCTTGCGGCCCATCCGAAGATGGTGCAGGTCGGTGTGCCGTTGCAGTCACGGGAGCCCTACGGCAAGCCGATGTTCGAACCGATCTGGGAGTCGGCGGCCGTGCACGGCCTGCCGGTCGCCGTGCACATCAACGGTGGCAACGGCGTGGACTACCCGCCCACCTTCGCCGGGCACGCCCACACCTATCCCGGATACGCCGCGTTCATGCCGTTGAACTACTTCGTGCACCTGGCGACGCTGATCATCGAGGGAGTCTTCGGCCGGCATCCGGCACTTCGGTTCGTGTTCGCCGACGGCGGCTACGACATTCTCACCCCGTTGATCTGGCGGCTCGACACCTTCTGGGTATCCATGCGAGACCAAACGCCGTGGGTCGACAAGTACCCAAGCCAGTACCTGCGCGATCACGTGCGGTTCTGCTCGTCGGCGTTCGACGGACCCACCGATCAGGAACATGCCGCACGATGGCTGGACTTTTCCGACAAGTCCGACCTGTTGATGTACGGGTCGGGTTACCCGCACTGGTCCACGTCCACGCCCGATGCCATCATCGGCGGGCTGGGCGGCGAGCAGCGCGAAAAAGTGTTGTGGCGAAACGCAAGCGACCTCTATGGGATCGGAGACGGCCTCGGGGACGGTGTCGGGGTCCAAGTTGAAGGAGGTGTGCGATGACGATCCTGGAACACAGGGAAGAAAACATCGGCCTGCGCGACATCGAGGTCGCGATCGTCGACACCGACGTGCACCCACTGCCGGTGTCGGCCGACGTGCTGAAGTCCTACGCGCCAGCGGACTGGCGAGACAAGGTCTGGCCCCGGGGTAATGCGGTCGCGCCCATACCGCACTTCTACGACACCCCCGATTCGTACAAAACGATGTCGCTGCGGGTCGACGCCGCCCCGCCAAACGGTGGTGTGGCGGGCAGCGATCCGGAGTTCGCGGCTCAGCAATTGCTGCTCGAGGCCGGGGTCAGCATCGCGTCGCTGGAGCCGATGTGCGATGCGCAACTGCCGCAGGCCGAGCACGTGCTGAAGGCCACGTACAACGACTGGCTCGCCGACGTCTGGCTCGACGCGAACAACTGGCACGGACGCTGGCGAGGGTCGATCAGCGTGAGCGCGCAGGTGCCCGAGCGCGCGGCTCGCGAAGTCGAGCGCTGGGCCGGCCATCCGTACATGGGCCAGGTCCTCATGACGCCCCAGACGAGGGGCATTCCGTTCGGCAGTCCGCACTTCGATCCGCTGTATGAGGCCGCCGCGCGAAACGGCCTACCGGTCGCCACGCATCTCATGGGACAAACACCGTTCGAGCTGATTCCGCTATACCCGGTTGGGAATCCGGCGCACTGGCACGACTTCTTCGCGTCATGGCCCCTGCTGTACGTGTCGCATCTGATGAGCCTGGTCTTCGACGGCGCCTTTGATCGGCATCCCGACCTGCGCGTGGTGTTCATCGAGGGCGGGTTCACCTGGGCGATGCCCGTCATGTGGCGGATGGATCGGATCTGGGAACAGCGCCGCGGTGATCTACCGCATGTCCGTCGCCGGCCGTCCGAGTACGTGCGGGAACACGTGCGGTTCACCACCCAGCCGATCGAAGACGTCGACATCGTGGCCTTCGGGGACTACATGGAGATGATGGACCTGGGTGACAACCTCATGTTCTCCACGGATTACCCGCACTGGAGCTATGACTCGCCGGCGTGGGCGATCAAGCGTTTCCCGAAAGATGAGCGCGAGCGCATCATGCGCGGAAACGCCACGGCCCTATACGGATTGCCGGCGACCGTGAAGGCGCTGCCGGGTGAACGGCCGACTGTGTGAACTGGGTTGCGCCGAACGTCGAGTTATTGCGCGGTTTTTGGTGATTTTTGCGCAACAACTCCACGTTCGTTGCCGGCGCGGCGCTCGACCTCGATCGGGACCACCGGCTCGCGCGCCCAAGGGCCCCGGGTGACGGCGTTGAGCCGGATTTCCGGTAGGTCGACAGAGGGGTCGACGGTGTCCAGCCACGCCACCGCCGCGGCGACGTCGGTGGCCCGTATCGCGTACATCTCGAACGGCACGTCCTGCAGCATGTCGGTCTCGACCGGTCCCGGCGTGACCAGGTGGACTGCAATCCCGTCACGGTCGACCTCGAGCGCGAGCGCGCGCGCGAAGGCGTTCATTCCGGCCTTCGACGCCGAGTATGCCGTTCTCGCCCGCATCGGCTCGTGGGCGGCGGACGACGAAATGAACACGAATCGTGAGCCTGCCTTCATCGTCGGCAGCGCAGCCGACGTGACGACGAAACACGAGTCAAGGTTCGCCGACATGGTGGCGCGCCATTGCTCGAAAGTCTGCTTGCGGGCATAGGTTCCGCCGAGGACGCCGGCTGCGTGCACGAGCAGGTCGATGGCGCCCGCCGCGCGCACTGCGGGTTCGAACGTCTCCGGCCGGGCGGCATCCGCGACGACATACCGTGCGCCCATCTCCTCGGCCGCTTCGCGCAACTGATCCTCGCGGCGAGCGGTGAGCACGACGTCATAGCCGAGTTCGGCGAGCTTGCGGCCGCAGGCCTTACCGATGCCGCCGCTGCCCCCGGTGATCAAGGCCGTTCGCACACCAGGGCCTTTCAGCGGCGTCGAGCCATCGCCTGCGGCGACAGCGCCACGATCCGCTGCTCGGGATCACCCGTCATGAAATAGGTCTGAGTGTCGGCGAGATGGCGCGCGGCCAGCCGGCGGGCACGTTCGCCGTCACCGGCTTCGATCGCGTCGGTCATCTTGTTGTGCGTGTTGAGCGCGATCCGGCGCTTGCTCATCGAGGGATACTCACCCCGGGCTTCGGTTCTGTTGGCCCACTGTTGTAAGTGGCTGGTCCACAACGTCTCCAGGCTGCCGACCACCGCGACCATGGTGTGGTTGCCGCAGCCGCGCACCACCTCATCGTGAAACTGGCCGCCGATCTCGGTGAAGCGCGCCCCCTCGTCGATGTGCTCGCCCATCGATTCGTTGATCT
>Ga0153922_1000287_pt1 | contig 20903 bp, 19 predicted proteins | sample TSNJ006MetaG_FD_104723 | JGI IMG/M metagenome (GOLD analysis project Ga0153922, IMG submission 104723) | Attine ant fungus gardens microbial communities from New Jersey, USA - TSNJ006 MetaG | ecosystem: Host-associated > Fungi > Mycelium > Unclassified | place: USA: New Jersey, Brendon T. Byrne... | reverse complement strand
TATTCGATTATTGTGGTGAACAGATGGCGTTCTACTGTGGCAAGGATCTCAGTGATTTGATTATCATTACTTTGAACAAGTATGCTTCACTCCTGCTTCTGGCACGTTTCAGCACAGCATCTCATCAGAAGAGTCTAGTATCGTCGAGGCGACACTCGCTATAATTCTATTGGTCAAGAATCAGTAGGCATGAAACCATTTCTGGTCAGTGAACGGCTCAATCCAAGGTACCCTCGTTAGATATCGAATCCTCCAAGCTACGATCATCGGCGTCATTGTTCTACATCTCCTCCTAATCCCAGGAACGGCGTTCATTGCAGGCGGTGCACGCATCATGTCACAAGACCTCACGCCTCATATAAACGAACTCAACCATGTCCTTTTGACCATGGGGTGGGTTGTATTCCTTGTTGAGTTCTTAAAGGAGTTGATGAACTCACTGCTTTGATTCGATTTGGTATTTTTAGTGTCTTGACACTTTTCCTCCCTGCAGCATTCTTTGCAGCGCTCGATCGTGATGTAGATGGAGCTATTTTGGGGATAGCTGATGGAACACAGCCGCCGACGCTGTTGTCAGATGACATGAGAGGCCGCTTCCTGATATTCAGCCGTGGGATGGCTATTATTCTGCTCCTCATGTAACTCGGATTGGTCCTATCTGTAACAGTGTTGACATAATCATAGGTACATCTGTTCTCGTTTCTATATCCATGACCCTCCTGGCGAAGGAAATGCTTTCCTACCTCACGCAGAGTTACCAGCTGCTATCCGGGAACACGAGGAGAAACTAGAACACGAGGAGCCTGAGATCAATCAATGGGTCAATATTGTTGTAATCATCATCTCGGTTGGGCTCATGGCTGTCACAGCTCAGTTCGTAAGTTGTCAAAGTACCTCACTTCTTTCTGTGGTGCCTACAGACTGCATTTAGCTCGTTGAAAGTACCGAAAATGTTATACACCAATTACACGTGCCCGAGGAGTTCGTATCAATATGATTCGGAATGATTCAACCGTATTGATTCTCTTTGCAGATGGCTTGGATTAATTCTCCTTCCCATTGTCTCTTTTGCTGCAGATGGCGCAATTGCTATCCTCTATTTCTTCCGCTCTATATATCACCACTACTTCCAGACGCCTATTGAGCCCATATCTCTTGCCAGAGCGCGCGCAATTGACCTCAGCGTCCAGTTTGCCCTTTTCTGGATGCCAGTCTTCGTATTAGTTGCATGGTGGTCTCATAAGCCCCTCAGCTTGCTGTTTGATCTTTTCGAAGTCGCTGTGCTGGTGGGATCTATTTTCCTCGTGAATTACGTTACTGCTGATGGGAAGACAAATTGGGCAGAAGGGTGCGCTATGGTCGGGTTTTACGCAATTATCGTGAGTGTCAATTTTCATTCTTCCTTGTATCTGTGTACCTATATTTATAGGCACTGACTGCCTGGTTCTATCCTGGTCAACCTGAGATCAAAATATTTTCACAGCCGGAGACGATCGCTAGCATTTTAGCCTAAGGGAACGACTGGCAGTAGTGAAATTAATATTTTTGAGGCGCGTTACAATCCGCGATGCTGCTGCATGTCTGTTGTGATTTATTAAGTTGTTATTTCAAATACTATATTTCTTTTGTAACATTATTATCAGTTATGAGATGCCTGTCCATTGTCTAGGTGGATAGCACCTAAGTGTCTAGTTATGTCAAGCCCTTGATCTTCTGTAAGCAACTCTTGCAGGCACTTTCACTGTGGGTTATCTCAGAGTTGAGTAGTCAGATTCAATGCTAGTTTGATTTACCTGTACAATGCAGATACCTGGCTTGACGTGACTGAACGTTACTTTCACTCGATAAGTGGCATCACTATCGTTAGTTATTTTGACCACCCGTGAATGGGAGCTATTATGCTTGTTGAAGGTGAGAGTCCTTTGTTCCAAAGCATGAATTGTTAGGACGTGAACTCTGACCGTATTCTAGTACTCGTAGTCAGAAGTGGATGAATACCAATAGATAGATGTTGTTCACCGGACGCAAAATATCACTATCTCGTGCGCTAGAAACCTCCAATACCGACGACTTGTCATCAACTTCGTCGGTGATATAGTCTTCAATGAAGAGGTCCGCAAACTCTTCACTAGAGCATGTCATCCGTAACCGATGTCGCCCTTCAACGCATCCAGATGTCACACGAATGCATTGTGAGCTACGACGAGGTAGAGTGACATCAATAGAACGCGATGTCATGGTGATAAGCAGCAAAAAAGAACAGAGATCGCATGGGTATATAAGCATACGCCGTGAGAATCAATTCCGTGAGATCGACGTACCACGTGCTGATGAAACTTTGTGCAAGATTGATACAATGTTGTATATCTGTAGATCAATCAGACACCCGAAGCGAACAATCTACTTATGAAACAGCATGTGTGACATATGTGTGACAGATGCGCATGAGCGTGGGAGAAAATGTCGTCAGAGTCCGATAAGACATGGCCGATCCGTAAACGCGTCCACGCCGGATCTTTCTTGCTTTCTCTTTCTGCTCTAAGGTGTATTCTACGAATTTTTTTGATTACCTTGCTCCAGTCTCAATTGCGATCCCCTGAATGAACACCATGTCGGCAAGCTCAGGCTTGCTACCTGAAAACACTGGTTTCCATCGAAACCCAAATTCGGTCAGAGTTGATAATGTATCGAAAAGCAGTAAATATATGCTATATTGTATTTTCAAAGGAGTGCTCATACCTGGTTCCTACTAACTACAGGCACCCAAGAAGTTATCGCCCTCTTCAGTGCCTTGATTGGTGCGTCCATATTCATCGGACAAATAATATTTTTATGCATATAACGCTCAGGTCAGATACATAGCTTTCATGAAATACGAGATGCTCTAGGAACCCATCTGGAAATAGCATTTTTCAATCGTGATGCGGCCACGTATGATCGTTTCATCTATTGTTTTGTATTCCAGTTCTTGAATGATTGATATCAGAAAAGCACTCTGCATGACTGGCTATAACATTGGCGGGGCATTTCTGTAAGTGGATCTATTGATGATGATGACAACTGGACCATGCCGCATATATCTTATTCCATTCCGACTCATAATAGCGCCGTTACTCCGATCACTTCCCATATCCCAAATCACCGTGGTAGACCCTCTATTGACGATAGGAGGAACCTTTATGTTCTTGGCCTTCCTTTCGCTCTCACAAAGTGAGTCTCAGCCGGTCACTGACTTGATCATCAACTCACTGGGTATAAGGAATGAGTTTGCTGCCTTGTTCTCCCGTTATGGAGCTGTTTCCCATTGTGTCATCTTGGCGACAGTTGATAATTCATCCCGTCGTCGTGGATTTATTGTGATGTCTACCCATGAAGAGGCCAAATTGGCGATGTCAGAATTGACGCGCACCCAAATCAAGTCAGTGTCCAGTCGTGCTTTAAGTAATGGAGCTGGGCTGATCGAACTCGGTGAGGTCAGGGGTCATACAATAGACGTGTCCTGGGCTGTCGTTCAACGTTCGCAAGGTGAGTACTGAATCTAGTAAATTTTCTCGAATGCACTAAGGAAAAATCAGGATTCCTTGATGGAGGGGATAGGACTATGTTACTTGACTCTCGTCCTATTGCTGCAACTTCTAGGGATGAGACTGGCCTTGACTGCCCTAAAGAAATATCGGTCGCATCTCTTGATAATTTGGATCCAGATCTTGGCTCCTATACGGTTACTCCTGACCCTGCAGCGACATTACTTGTCTCGAAGCTCCCTGTCATTTTGTTCTCGCAGATCCAAGACTTGGAACCGCTCTTCTATCCTTTTGGTCCTCTCAAAAAACTACAAGTAGCCGGGATAGGACTTAACGGTACACTTTCTGTCTTGGTTCAGTATCAATCAACATCAGCTGCTCAAGAAGCCAAGGAAGCTCTGCACGGCCAGACCTATGTTAACAATCAAATCGAGGTCCAGTTTCTTCGACCGCTGACAACACCATTTGACTTGCCTCTGGCATCACGCGTCTTGTCTCCTTTAGAAAAAAATCCTACTATCAAACCCATACCTTCGACTAATTTAGACGCTCCAGGAATTTGCCGCTTCCTTAAACCGCTTAATTCACAGGGAATTTCTGACCTCCCCAATTTTGATAAGCCCTCTTTTCTCGCGACACCAAGTTTCAGTTCCACGTTCCACAGCCACAACGGCAATATGTTTCATTATGCTAGTTCTAGGTGAGCATTGATCGTGAGTCAAAGTAATAAGGAACTCAAACATCTATGTGTAGATGGAGTACGGATACAAATGCCGTAACACAACACATGATACCTCAACATGCCCGCAGCAACAGCTTGTTCCCCAATAGTCAGTATCAGAATCTTCTTGCTTGAGATTGCAAGTCCGGCTCGCTATTCATGCTTCTTTGTATTCTTTGCTTTACCTCGCGTGCGCTGCCTCTTTTACAACGATTCATACCATACGACCGAGCACCTCTCAAAGCGTTATTTTTCTTGTCTTATACTACCACTGTATTGATACAAACACGAGGGATGTATAATAGTTGTCTGACGACAGCCTTTGAAATATAGATGTCGTTTACAGTGATTATCATATGTGCTATTCCCTCGGACAGTTGTTGTTTACTTTGAGCTTGTTTTTTTTATTTTCAGGTTGTTTCTGGTCCCATAACCTCACAATCTTTTGCACAACACCGCTCCCTTTAGGTTTCTATTTGAATTATGCTTCCACTTCCAGCTTTACTGGCAATACTACCTTTCGTAGCCTGGTTAGTTGGTAGTGTCAACGCAACTTCTTGGTCTGCTATCTTTATCTCTACAAGTTATCAGCGCTGACACTCATCTACACAGTAATGCAACCACGCCATGCCCTGCTTCCGCCCCTTGTTGCAGTACGTAACATTGTAATCAATCCTGAGTGCTAGCTGATGGATGACGACATCGAAGGTGAGTTTGGATTCTGTGGAAGCGACAATGTGAGTTCGAAAGTATAAGACTCTTTATGTGTCATTGATAACAAATAGTTCTGTTTGGGTGGCTGCAACCCCTTCGCATCCAATTCCATCGATTCTTGTCGCCCTAACCCAATTTGTGAAGACGTTACTGTAAGTAACAAACTCTTGAGTAATAATCCTTACGAACGCCATTTCAAGTACGCCTTCCCAGACAGTTTGCGTATCTTGTCCAATGCGACGTTCTTCGACGGGAATGCTACCGAGTACGGTGAGTACACCTTTTCCCTCCTTCCAGAAGCCAAGCCTCATCCACTGCTCCAAGATTTTGTCGTAGACAAGGGCAACATTATGAACACTAACTCAAGCGGAGGTGAGCTTGCTATGCTGTTGACACAGGACAATGGAGGAACGAGGCTTTCGTCAACGAGATATGTCTACTATGGAACAATTACTGCTACACGTGAGTTCGATTGCGAGACCTTTTTTTCGCATCGTGTTCTCAGTGATGTATTGTAGTGAAGACTGGTCGATGGGGGGGTGTTGTCACAGCTTTCATCAGTATGAGTGACATAAAGGATGAAATTGACTGGGAGTTTCCTGGAAACACTACTACCCAGGCACAATCCAACTACTTTTGGCAAGGTGACATCCGTAAGTCGGAGTTTCTGATGCCAAGCCATCACATCACATTCATCTTTTCTAGCAGCCACTAGTAATGGTGAAACGCACAAGGGCTTATCGGACACCTTCAGCAACTATCACGATTACACGGTCGGTAACGGTTCAATTCGCAACATTTTCAGTGTAAATTCACTATACATTTTTTTGGAAACGTAGGTTGATTGGCAGTCCGATGTTTTGACTTTCTCGATTGATGGAAAAGTTCAACGTACTGTAAAGAAGTCTGATACGATTGACTCTCAGACTGGTATTGCCAATTATCCCGCTACTCCTTCTCGCATCCAACTTTCGTAAGTGCTTTGCGTTGATCTCCCTTTTCTAAGATAAGTTCATTCTTTTAATTCTAGGATATGGCCTGCTGGCATCAATGGTACTGCACCTGGCACCATTGATTGGGCCGGAGGTATGATTAACTGGGATGATCCCGATTATAAAGCTGCTGGTACGCCGACTTTGATAACTTTTTGCTTTAACCATCATTCTCTGATAATAAACAAGGTCACTTTTACGCGGTTGTCAAATCTGTATCGGTCAAGTGCACGAATGGCCAAAAGCCTAATACCAACACTACCTCATATGTCTACACTAACTCTTCAGATCACTCAAGTCCTCAAATTAGCCTCAGTAATCGTTCCACTTTGTTGAGCGCTGCCCCCCTGGTTGGGGTTTCTGGAATACATGGGACGATCGTCGCTTTAATCGCTTTGTTTCTTATATTTGTCCATCTCTTCTGATTAACTTTATTGCACACGTTTGTGTATAGGGTACACTGTGGTGTTAATGTGGTATTTTTGAGTTGCTTGCTGTCATATTGGATTCAAAGTCATGGGAAACATCCTTATGGCTTCAGTAAACAGATCGATCAAACTAAACATATTTTATACAAATAGCTGGATAGAGTCGGCTGTTGATACAGGTACAGGCTCGCTCAGAACATCCTCATTCTCGGTCAATCCCATGGTGATCGTCTCCTTGAACTCTTCCTCGAACTGTTTCATCTCGCCCAATATCGCCTCTAGTGCCGATCTTCTTGTCCAAGTCGCAAACGATACTTCATTGTTTTCCATTTCGAATGGAGCAATTCCGAGGCCAACATTAGCAACGGGTAGTGGCAACAACATATCATACCCCATGAACGTTTGAACTAGTTGAATCCGCCGGTACGTAGCTTTAACCAGTGCCATCGACTTGATATGAGTCGATTGTCCCATCAAACGAATATTACTGACACCCATGCTGCCTCCCCCACTAGGCGAAAGCGGAGGAGGTGGAATAAGCGCCGAAGGTGAAACTGGGCCAAGGTGAACAATACGGCGACCCTGTTCATTGACTTGAAGATACGGTGCAGCACCTTGCTTGGGTGTTGAGGGTGGTATCGTAGGTGATGTATATTGGTAACCTGGTATTCGGAGTTCGCCAGAACTCGAAGTGGGTATTTCTAATGAAGTTGTCCGATTCATACCAGGTTCGAGATGGATAGTGGGGGTAGAGAGTCCATGATGCATGGATGGGGATCGACTGGCACGAGGTGACGAGTCTGGAGATGGGGACAGTGCAGAACGCCTTGGCTTTGCAAAGACAGAAGTAGAGACTCGACGGGACCTAGGAGTCATACTGGGAGAGGCGAACGGACTTTGGAATCGCTGGCGGAGCTTGAGCTCGTAATCAAGAGCCACAACTTTCTCAATCATGAATAAACGCAGTTGAAGCCTCAAAGGTGATCGGTATGCACACAAAAATTCGAAAAGGGACCATATGGCATAGTCAATCACTCGCGGTGACAAGAAGGGAACGGCAACACTGCTGTCTGGATTACGCTGTTGCGGGAGATCAAAAAACGAGGGAAATTTCCCACTTCTGTCTACGCTACACCGCGGCGAAGGAGATGGAGAAAGCATTGGTGAAGTTGGGATAGAAACCAGCCTATGAAATGCGAAATCGGCATTGCCGTCCATAAGCGCCGATTTGAGGAACACGGCTAAACGTTGCCACAAGTTTGGAAAAGTCGAAGAGATTTCCTGTTCAGCTCTAACGACGATGATTTTGATAATCTGAAGAGCTGTAGTGAACGTTGGTAGGTGTGCCTGCCATCGCATCTCTTCGCCGTTCCTTTTTTCACGGGATTTCGACCGCGAGAGTGGAGGACTTTCGGTGGCTCTGAAGTTTTTTTGACAAACAGTCATAGCATAGAAAAGGATCCTTATCCAGGTGCTCGTTATCGCTTGGTTGTGCCATGTCTCAATCTTTCTACGTGCAGCTAGTTGACTAGAGGTTCTAAGCGTCAAGGTAAAGGGCAGGATCACTTTTGCGAGAAAGTGGAAAGTGGGTTTCCGTTTCTCAAGTTCTCCAATTATGTCTGAGCCGAAAAGGAGGACAGCTTCCGCAAGTAAAGATATAAGAGCTGTACAGAAATGTGTCCGCGGTGGTCCAGTTTCTCCAGTGATCACCTCGCACGCTTCTAGCCCCGCAATACATATTTCATGAACAACGAGCCTTGTAAATGAGGGGTCCTGAGCATAAAGTGGTATACAACACAATTGAGTGATGGTTTCGAAAACGGAAGTAAAATCTAGAGTTGTGTTGTATGTGCGAATGAAGGGGGATATCTCCTGAACAAAAGGTATCACATGTTTGGGCTTGGGGGTATCTTCACGTAAAAGTACAAGCTTTGCGAGATCAGCAAAAAGTGCCGAAATCGATTCCAACATTTCTGAAGGCGCTCCTTTGAGAATCAACCTTGCAATCTCAACTGATCGTTGGGCCATTCGAGGAAGAATGTAATATCCGGCCTGGCCCACAGCAACCAGGGCAGACAAGAAGTCCGTCATCATGATAGTGGAATTACTTGTCGGTTTCCCTTTATCTGAGGCTTCTTGTCCAGCCGCTGAGCCAACCAGCGTACCATCCACATCGTTTTCGCGAACTGTACTGCTGGTCTCGGCAGCTTTGGATTTCGAAAATATCTTAATGAACATCTCACTCAGGGCTTCTAATCCGTCCTGTAGCACGCTTCTTGCTTGCGGTGAGGAATTATAGAGGTGAGGAGCGAGAAAGCGGAACATTCGCATGAATTGTTGTGCTCGCAGGATGGATGGATCATGAGCGATAATTGTCAAAAACAGCTTCACGAAATCTTCAATACGCAATCTTGAACTCTCATAAGAATCAGGGATCTCGAAGAAAATCTGTCCACTCGTTTGAGCTTCGCCACGACGCATAACGGCGATAAACGTCTGTGGTTTGTCCTCAGCTACATGGAACAAAAACGCCTCCTTTTCCTGTAATTGATTCATGCCATGTATACCTGCTGGATCAAGTTTGGTGGGAGAAACACCACTCTTGAGCGAATAGAAAAGGTCGTAGACTCGAGCAGCATATTCCGCCCCATCTATCTCTGGCAATGCAGCTACACGCACTATGGCATCTAGACTCTGAAAGAGGAATGCCTCGCGATGAAGAGCATAGAAGCGATAGACAGCATACTCGATGGCAAGCCGAATTCCAATATTCTGATGCGATTCAGCATATACTTTGACAAGCGCAGGAATGAATAGTGCGTATCCGCCCCCGGACGTGAATAATCGACGAAATCTCGCACTGGCAACCATGAAAGCTTATACAGTTGTGAAATTCAAGCTTAGATCATGAAGAATGGCAGGACTTACCAATGAGAACATGCCCCACAATACCAATATCATCTCCATGAGCTAACAAAATTTGATTCAATCCAAGCACAAATTTTGCCATCTCGTCTCTATCATTCGAGTTCCTCGACATACTCCGGAACACTTGTGCAACCAGCGTTATGTAGCTCCGTGCCAATGCCAATGATAGTACACTCAACGTCTTCTTCTCGGTAGGTTCATCAGGACCATAAGGTTTCTCTCCGGTAATTGGTACAAAATCATTCAATTCAAGTGACCTCCCAAGTTCTTTCTCATCCCCGTCCAATTTCGGTGCGACAAATTTCGGCATCGTCTTCCGTACAGACACGACATCCTGTGCGCTCTTCTTTAACATCTCAACAAACATCATGTTTTGCGCTATCCGTATCATTACCACCTTGACTAACCTCGAATCCAATCCCACAATTGTCACTGCCTCTCCTCTTGTCTCTGCTTTTCCTAGATCAAATGGATTGTTCACCTGTACTGCGTACTGCCCACCTAGGCCATTTCCCAAGTTCAAGCCACGAGGGAACATTGGTCCGCTAGGTACGCCCACATGGTCAAACCACAACGACCCATACGGAATCAGGAAATGCTCCATCTTCGATTTCTTGATTTCTCTCATAGTCAAATCCCCAACATACATTGCCAACCTCGCCATTATTGGAACCGCCAGCGCAAAAGTAGTAAGTGAGTCTCCAGTTGCGGCAGAGACCATAGTATTACCATCACGCTCTGCAGCGGAAGGGTCTGTCTGCCGAAATGTGTATTTCAATAGTCCAGCAAGATCATTGAACAACATATGAGCCGCAGGAGGAGGAATCATGTGCTGCGTGTGTAATAACGCAGTAAAAATATTGATGGCCTGTCGAATGTCCTGTGCTGACTCTTCATAGCCATGTCCTTGATCATCGCAGAACAAATCCAACATAGGTCGAAGTAGCAACAGAGGATCATTTCGCATCATATCGAGCAGTGTATCTCGTGCAGCGGAGGCCACAATGAGATTCGGGTCAAATACCATTGTTGCGAGGATCCGAAAGACGAGTGATAGAGGGGGCACAAAAAGAGGTCGACGTTTTGCATAGGTAGGCCCTCCCGAGCTCGAATTCCGTCTTAGCAGACTTCCCTCCCCTGGTCTATCAACTTTCCCTCCAAACACAACCGGACTAGAGGGACTAGAAGTGATGAGCGGAGTCAACTGTCCGCCAGAGGACATAGTAGGCGAAGTCAACGTAGGGGAGGACACCGGCGTTGGACCAGGTTCCGATGTCCTTTGCAGATCCAACCTCTCCATATAATTCACAGGCAAGAGCGATAGAGGTGTCCTAATCCACAGTTCATTCTCATCACCCTTATCATCGTCATCCACCCAACCAATCTCGACCAGCTGTTTCTTTAATTCGTCAGGAATCACATCTTTCTTGATCTTCCCTTTCCGGGACCTTGAAGCATTGCCACCGGAGGCTTGAGTCGATGTAACACCTGGCAGGGTGAATACCGATGCACGGTTTGCGTCGTTATAAACATAATTCGGTGATCCCATGTCTGTTCGAACGAATGGCAACGGAGCTCTTGCCAGCTTAAATGATCTATGTGTGCGATCCACCAGGATGTTATGTGATTCTGACATAATTTGGAATCTCCAGTTCACGAGCAGGCTGAGCTTGTGTATCGATTCAAGTCGTATCAGACCATCCGGGCTAAATACGTCAGATCTCAGCACACATACAAAGATGAGATAAGGGTCTTGCCTTTGCATATCTTGTTCTACCATCGCTCTAAAATCCTGTGAATTTTTCTCTGCGCATTGCATAACCAAGAAACACACAAGCGCTTTGGGTTCCTGGTTCCCTGAAACATTGCTACAACCTCTGCCACGAGAAGGGTTCTCATCAATCCTACCAGACGATAGCCCGCGATACCACACTAAAGGTGCTATGCGACTCCAATCACTGGGGTTCATAATCGCGGAAACTGTAACGAGTAACTTGACCGCAGGTAGAATGAACCCTCCCTCTGCGAGAGAGGACAGAAACTCCAGTGAGTTGTCCAGCATAGCAGTAATATTCAAAGATTCTTCAGGACTCGGATCATTCAAACGTCTATCAGTCATCGTGGGTATGATCACCACCGTCCGCCTCTTATAATCATTATCAGCTCACTCCGGCTTGAGTAAAAGACTCAAAGATATTCACCCTGTTAAAAGTCCCAACAGCACCCTTCGCAAATTCGTACAACTCTTTCATCTCTCTCAGTGTCTCTTGTATCTCTTCAGCCTTTTCATCCTCATCCTGTAAATATTCTTCAAACCACTGAATGATTATGTTTGATATCCATGAGGCAGGTTTCAGTGATCGTGTGAGGAGCCTGAGTTCTCTGAAGAGCATAAGAAGGAGCAGACGTTGTGTCGGTGGGAGAGGTTTTTGTTTTTCCTATGAGAGAGAAAATAAGTGTGAGCAATAAGCAAGAATTCAGACAATGATGAAGCCTACCTTAGCTTGGATGAGAACAGCTAGCCTCAGTTCTAACCCAACCACAAATTGACTCAAACTAACTTTCATATTCCCCTAGAAGGCATGTTCTCGTCAGTGTCAACGTCACTACCGTCAATGACCAGAACTCCGAAAAGTATCATACCAATGCCAAGACTCACCAAAATAACTGCAATCGCATTCACACTCCCCCTTCTACCACTGCTCATCGCCGTCGAATCCTTTAGCCGTCTCACCATCCGCAGCTTATTCATAAGCTCGAACAACACAATCATTTGCCCCAAACTCGGGCCAATCCCGCCCTTGGCTTCAGCTTTGTCTTCGTCATCCCTCCTCTCCCCATTGGAACTGCTGACGTCGCTCAACAAAGCAACACAGATCATCTCCGCATCTCTCAACCACCAATCCTGTACTATCGCACTTAACACATGTACGACGCAAAGTGTATTGGCTAGCGCTATTGTGCCTGGACCGATACAATAGATGGCCTCTGGATTGTGCTCACCCGAGAAAAACTTAGACGATTGTGAGGTAGCAAGTGAAAAGAGAGGTTTGAAAAATGTTTGTGGGAGGATCTCAGATATGGATCTGAGTAAATCCGGAAGTGTCGTTGGCGCCGTAGATTGAGAAGGAGCACAAAGGGAAGAGGTGTAGGTATATGATGACGAACGTGAAGGAGAAAACTGATCGTAAGCGTTGTTATCAGTCTGCGTGTGGCTGGGCGATGATGCGAGGAGATATGTAGGTGGTGGGTCTTGGATCAATCGCTATTATGCCGAAGAAACCATCTAGCTGATTTGACCAAGAATAAGAAACGACTTACATCAGTCAAGGAAGGAAACAAACTCTCAATGACCATTTTCCTCACACTCACACCATCACCAGGCGAACACATCCGGCTGACGAAAACCATTAACCTGCCCACTACACTTCCCCATTCTGCATTCGTAATCTAATCATGAGAAACACAGTCACATCAGCATACCATTCTGGTGCAAAGCAGAGAGAATCATAATGACATACAAAATCTTTCAACATCTCCTCAAATGATCCTCTCCATCCCGATCCCATATCAACAGTAAACAGCCGAATAATCAATTTTCCAGCCCAAGTTGTTGGATCGGGATCCACGTGTGTGGAAGGCACGAAGTTTCTCGTCTCATCATTGGCAGCCATTTTCATTGACGAAGAGATGCAGAGTAATTCCAATATGACCCGTGATACGTTCATTCTCGCTTCTCGTATTTTCCCTTCTATCCACGAGGAGGAGGAAGAGGATGGGGAAGGAGAGGAAGAAGAGAGGATGTGGATTTCAGGCATAATCATATCCGAGAGGAACGACATGATACGTTGTATGATAGAGGCTGGCGTTGGGTTCAATTCATCCATTGAACAGGGCGCGGGAACGGGCAAGTGAAAAAACTGGGAAAGGAATGATACAACTCCGTTGCACCAGTTAATTATCCTCCGAACACTCATCATCATTTGCAACCGTGTCGGTCTCTCTGCCAATTTGATCCAATAATCCTAGCATCATCTTCAGATCAACCTTCTGCACAGCAATTGATATTGAATCAAAAACGCTCACATCCAAACTTCTGCCTACCAACCACCCACCGACTAATGTGGATCTTGCAACGCTTCCTGTGCCATAACCCTGAACACTACCAGATGCCCAAACAACAGTCAAACATTTCGCTAAGGATTCACTCAACAGCATCTGCCTAGTCACTCCTGCGTCATCCTCTCCTGCACTCCATCTCACATGAGCACCGCCATACTCGTCTCCGCAAGCTTCTTCGTCTAACAAGCCAGTAGACAAATGAGATAAAGCTTGCTTGAGAGTCTTTTCGTCAGACGACTCGTCCATTCTCAAGGATAGTTGCGGAGGACTTGATAGATTTTGCCACGATGGCGAGATTGGCGAGGTTGGCGAGGTTGACGAGGGCGATGAGATAAGAGGGAACAGGAGGAAAATGCTGCATGCAATGGAATCAATAGTGTCGGGCGAAAGAAGCAGATGAGTGTTTTCATTTGGATTTGTGAGACCCCATAGATTGAACAATATACGACTACGGAGAGGTGATGTTGGAAGATTTGCAACAGCCTTGGTACACCATAAGCAGCGTTCTGCACTTGCGAGCTAACCCAAAGAAGTAACTAAATTGATTAAATGAATCAGACACCCGTAATAGCTCACCTCATTTGCCGGAGGCCAAGTTTTGGCTATTAACTCAAACGCATCCACTGCCAACCATCTCTCCTCTTCGACCTTACCTGCATCACCCATGTTGACATTACTATGCCCACTGCCTACAAATGGCACCAACAAAGCGGAAAGAACCAATGACTCATGTGGTAGATATACTGACCGCAGAGATACAGAACTCGATCCCGAACCTTGCCACAATACCTGATGCAGGTACTTGACCGACGGGACATGGGGTTGGGTATGAGATGTCGAGGTTATGAGATTGTACGCAGAGGCAGAGGCGGAAGCAAAGGTAGCCGATACATTGAACGATGATGCTGAGGGTGGATTGAATAGTCCTTCGTATGGGCTTGTTGGACTACGATACTCTGATTTCTTTGAATAAGATCCAGTACCACTACCTGAAGCAGCCCCAGAAAAGCTCCCACTGGATGAGGCCGCCGTGTTATTTGAGAATGGTAAATTTAGGTTGGAAGCGCCAGTCAACACCGTGTTGAGCGTATCACCATATTTATTCTTTCCTCCTGTGGGAGACAATAAACCCCTCGTAGAGACATTGACCCTGGCAGCCCAACATGCTCGAGAAACATCATCAGTAAATTTCCTGTTCTCATCGACCGCAGCTTCACGCGCATGGTCCACAACATTCCGAAATCCCAGCTTCGCAGCGAGTCTTGATCCCGGTTTCTGTGTCTGTAAAGTAGATTGCGGCCGCTGTGGAAAGGGGATAGCAGTAGAAGAAGATACAGAGGTCGGCTGACGATGATGCTGCTGTTCTGAAGGCGTCGGCGTCGGCGTCGGCGTCCGAGACCGACTGTCGCTGGCATTTCCCTGACGGACAGGCAAGAGCACATGTTGTCGTACGGAATTCCACCTGGCCCGTGCACGCGAAAGGGACGGTTCAGAGGAACTCATCGTGTTCAAGCTGTTGAACGAGCCGTGGGAACTCCGATAAATTACTCTCGTCCTACACAATCATCTGAGGACGAAATCTAGGCAACTTTCTCTCAAACTTGGGATTTATTCCGCTTCAAGAAGAGGTCTCATATGACAAAATTGTTCACTTTAAGTCTTGTCCGGGGTCGGAGGAGATCTCGCTCATAATCACAATTTTCCCGTTATCGTCGCGCAGAGTTGGCAGCTTCTCACTCGAAATATATTAATCTACCACTGAGTATGTCCCGATGATAAGGAGAGCCTGAGAATGCTCCCAGGTTTTGCTTATATAATAGGAATACCTACTTCAAGATCAGTTGGCTTAGAACGTCCACACTAAATATCAAAATTTCCTAGACATATATCATTTGCAGATATTCTGTACACTTAACAAACTGCCACAACCATCGGCACCTTTATTTTTTTTTCTCTTGTTTTGTTTTGATATATTCATTGCACGCTCCATTCTTACACGATGTTCAACCTAAATGCTTTCTTATAAAGTTGATAAGCCAGTTGATAGGAAATGAAGTGAATCTTCATATTTCCACCTGTATACAACATGCTGAGGATGACACTACGTTCATAGCTACTCTGTCATTCTATTATACTACATGGAATTTTTGTTTTCTGGATGATAGTTTCAAGGACCCTCCTTATAGAAAATCATAACACTACATGCAGGTGCCATAGAAAAATCAATGGCCTCCGAAATGGGCATGAAAAATTTATTCATGGTTGAATGAATGTAGAACGATGCAAAGAGAAAGTCCGAAGCCAAATGTATATCCCAATAAACATAATCGAATGATGAAATGATGGATTTTGAGGAAGGGGTATCCAAAAACGCTGTGTTCTAAAGCTAGCGATGCAGTTGAAGCGATATAGTACCGAAAACGACAGTGAGCAATGATTGCATGCTGAAAAGCTGAAGGAACGTGAGGTGACATCTTTTCCAGACATTTCGAATCAGAGACCTGATCTAATAAGGAGGACGCTTGAATTCATCACTGATGTTCTGTGCCTCTTGGTCGTAATTGTCTCCCTTGACATGCCCTGTTGCATCGTATGCCAGATATGGCTCCGTGTCTGCGGGGTTATCGAAAGTGTCCATCTACACTAGTGTCAGTTGCTGAGTTAGAGCTTGAAATGACGGGCCACTTGCCTGTACATGAACTCCTTCAGTTTTAGTGGAAACCTTAGGGCGAAATCCGGGACGGAAGGCAAGCGTGGAAGCTTCGGTCGTAGACCTGAAGTTGACATGAGAGATAAAACGCCACTCGGGCCAAGAAAGTCATACAACATACGGGAACATTTCAGCACTTCTAGAAGTAAACTGATTCAACCGACGGACAACTCGACACGCAACAATCTAAATCACCTTTTAACGACACGTTACAATCATGAAAAAGGTGTGGACACCTACCGTCGAGGCGATGGCAGCAGGAACATTGGCGATAATGGACATGACAGCATTCAAGTTAAGCAGCATGAAGACCTGTGAAAGTTATTAAGGTTCGACGTGAAGTATGAATATGCAATTGAATCTCGACGGACCGTTGCAAGGGAGTTAGCCAAGAAGCTGTTCATAATCAGGACATGCTATAAAGAACATTTTCCTGGGTATACTTACGCAATTAGGAAGTAAATGAGTCCATCGCCGAAGATAAGTCCAACTAGACGAGATCTGCCGGTTCGAGGTGAAAGTAGCTTGTATGCAGTCAAGCACAGTACGGTGAAATCAAACACCATCGAATAGATGAAGCTGATGGCCAGGATGCGGTTCTGGGTTGATACGATAGCACAACCTTGGCCGGGAATCCAGACAGCAGTGAGCAAGACACCTGCTAAAGTAAGCTTATATGCGGAGAGGGAGTGCATATACCTACCGTGGAGCAACAGAGACCAGTGTCCCAGGATAACAAGCACAAGGAATATTACGAGCCATTTGTTCTGTGACCAGACGGCCATTCTAGACAGTAATCGGCCATATTATCCAATCAGTCAAGTTGGCCACTCACGTTCGCAATGAAAGGTTGATGCTAGCCAGACCAACTGAAGCATTCCCAAGGACCTGTATTGGGTATCAGTCCCTGTATAGTTGGGAAACAGATGATAAATCACTTGGATATAGGTGTAAAGAACTTGGCAGTTGATGACACTGAGAAAACTGATCAAGCCTGGATAGAATATAGGATGGCGTGTATACTTACGTTGTCACATTGAGGGAAATGGCACTATATTTTTGTCAGCACAAAAAAACACAGAAAGATGAAGCTGCGACTGACATGCCAACAAGTGCAAATAAGAGGCAGTAACGGTTCAGGAAATAAAATATCTGATGTGAAAATGAGTATGGATTCATAGAGTGAACATCTTCATATGGACTGACCATTGGCCATCGGAACTTCTTGCTGCCAGAAACGTATTTCCAGTCAAAATTAAGGGACGTGAACCATTCCCATCTGGTGATACGTGAATATGAGTAGAAGCCTGGAGCGATTATCAAACATACATGTAAACCCCTAGCAGTGCATGCATGAAGCGGTCAAAGGCGACTATATAGGTTGTGAATAATCGCTAGGACAGATGAGCAGAGCGTATACCGGCATCCTTCTGGATCTCTTCTGTTGAAGACCAGTTAACCATTGTGATAGGTTGCGGGGCAGAGAAAGATGGCTCGAAGGGAAGCGGATGTAGCCAAGAAGGGGTACTTATAGGGACATGTGATAACTTCGACGTAAGAACTTAAGAAGTTCTTTTGCTTCCCACAATTTGCCCACACGAACCCCCGGCTAGATCCTAGTTTTAATTTCCCTGTTTATCCCAAATCTACTAGTAATGCTGTCCTGTAACAGCTGGGCCTGGAGGTCGAAGCTAGCAGCGCAGGATCATCCCCAGGTTACTCTGTCCAGATACTTACGCGACTGGCGTGGTTCTGTGTCGATTTTTCCAACGGGTAACCCCTAAAAGGCACCTTTTGATATCACATTGCTCCAATCTCAGATCTTGACTCGCTGACGATCTCATGCTTCTGGACTGAACCGCTAGCAGCTTTCGACACTGGCTTCTGTTGTCTCACCAGATTTTGTCAGTTCTAGAATTTTTCTAGAATTTTCATGGGTTGAAGCTGAACTGCGATAAGTTCATCAGACGGTCAGAGATGCATGTGCTGCTTTCCACTGCTGTATAATGATGGATTCTTCAAACGATACGTTTATCTCGATTCTGGGGTGAATAGTTATCGTAGTAGTAATTGGTCCCTGTACCTAGACAAAAGCAAATTTTTCCTGATAACAATTTTGTATTAATCGGCTTCCTGAAATAAAACACATCAAGGTTTCGCGACTCGAAATAATTCGACCTCGTCGGCAGAACTTCGTGCGCATTAACTCAACTCCAAATCTGTGACAAGCTTTCAGTCATTGTAATTACCAAAATCATTGACTTTGTTCACTCAGTACCTTGAATATATCGAACTTGAATATGTAAATAATAATTCAATACCAAATTCATTGTCATCAAGAACTTTGACTGCTGTAAGTGCTGCCATGTTCTCAAAAGAACACTTTTCTGATCTAGAATAGGCAACTCGACACTCAGAGTCGCGAGAACTGAGGATTATAGGCAAGTAAGCACATATTTATACAAGTCCAAATATGTCTCGCAATGATGATGAATGCGCGGATCCAGCACTCAGGAACGGCAACCATTTGATATTGCGATGGCAATGTGCGTCGGGTTATCGGGACGAATTTGCCATCACAACACTTCAGAATTGAGATTTCACTTGCTCTCTCTCTACTGAACCTATCAGCAGTTCATTTGATTCTTATTGGTCATGGAATACAACTTCCAAGAACTGGAAACACTAAATTTTATTCACGTTCAATGGGTGTCCAATCAAAAGAAAGACCATTGAGAACTGGGTACCTATGAATAGATTAAAGTGACGCCACCGGCGGGTGGAGCTGACACTGGCCAGGCTCACAAAGCATCAACAACTATACGGTGCATAGCCCAGTCATTTTCAGGTCGTGGTCTTCGATCCAAAGGAACCCCTGAGAACTCCAGCAAGGACGCTTGGAGCCGCATTGGAGTGACCCTATACGCGTCTATCAACGAGCCAAGGCTTCCATTTATCAGAACCAGTCACCCTTTATTTATTTTAATTTCAGGATCTCTAGCCTACGGCAGGAGGAACTGAATCATTTCCAAGATTCTTCTAGCATTCCCACAGATTTATACCACTATTCATTCACTCCCTGTGGCGGCAGCTAGGGAAATGCTTCTTGGTCCATATAACGCAACCGGTGTTTATTACTAAGGATCACGTCGACTGTAACACCGGATATCAAGCTTGTCATTGTTTTTGGAACATGACTAGTCAACGGGGGTCCTATCACTCACAGTGATCAGTCCGACTTACCCCATAAGCCCGACTTCTTCATAACTGTGCGCTGGATAATGCGATTTCCAAGGACTACTATTATAACGTATCTTGCCTTCTTTTCTGGTCGTCGCTGGCAGACATTCGCTAATTTGAAACTCCGCCATTATTATCGTAGCTGATGATCATTCCCCTCAATTCCACGACAGTTACGATAACGATGGACCAGTTTTCACTCTTCTGGAATCTTACTTTGATCGGAAATTACAAGAGCTCGCAAAAAATGGAAGTGATCAATGATTTAAGACAAATCGATAAGCCGATTACACCCACCGTGAGCCAAACTGACCCTAACGATGAGGGGCTATCAATTTTCACATGAGCCAAGATTTCATAATCGACCGCTGCCAGCCATTCACGAAAAGAGATGAAATTATATGAACTTCTTTCCCTCTCCTTTTGTCTTTTATTCAGGGAGGGATTCTCTTTTGACTTCCAGAGCCATTGATTATATCGACTGACATTCTGTAAGTTCCTTCTGGTCTGGTTTTATCATATCCATCCTTCTCCGTCAATGGATCTCTCCTAACGCGTTGGACTCGGACAACCCTTGACTAACATGCGTGAGTTCTTGTTCGGCATCACCCCTGCTACTTTTGAATGATTCCTTTAGGGACAAAGGCTAACATCTATCCCTGCTCTTGACATGCAAGTTCTTTCTGGCCGACTATCCACCTGCCACTCCTCACTCAACCGGTAACCTGACATACCAAAGTCGGAGAACGACCTTGGTGGACAAATTGGTATAAGTGGATCGAAGACAACGAATTGAAATTCAACAAAGATCAGACTCTGTTCAAGGAATCTTCCTATCGTAATCGTTGCTGCCATTCCTCGGCCGAAGGCTCTCTTCCGATGCTTAGGATTTGAACCTCGTTCCTGCTTATGGTTAGGATGTCGGTGTTTGTCGATTTACTCTTCCGTCCTATCATGAACGCCCCTCGCTCGTTACTACACGACACGACCCATTTTCATTTTGTTCTCTGGATTACTGTGAATCATGTTATAACGGTTCCCACGCGAGCTACGCGTTGACTAACGAAATTCGGCATGGTTTGCAATGCACTCATTCAAAGAGTCCAAATTACCTACAAAGTTGAATGTTAAGTCCCAAGTTTGGATAAATGGATTGTGTTGCAGGACCCTGCTTCTAGCACTTCGTGATTACATGTTTCACGACGCGACTAGTCCAAGAAGTGGGCTGAGGCTGAGACCTCAGTCCTGATCCTCGGAAGGACCTCAAATTGAAGGTTCTTGCGCATTTTTGGAAACTTTGTCTAGATGCTATTTGAACCTTGAAAGTTGAATAAGCATAAGAACATACATAAGAAGCACCGTCTAGAAAATAAGGTTAATTACTTCTACATGAATGTTGCATTTATATTGTTACGTCCAGAACGTGGAACATTTAGGTTGTTATTCATACTACGGACATTCATAGGGAATGTAAGGGTTGGTTATTTGAATCATCACAATACTAGCATACGCCCTATATGTAAT
>Ga0153922_1000286_pt1 | contig 20918 bp, 17 predicted proteins | sample TSNJ006MetaG_FD_104723 | JGI IMG/M metagenome (GOLD analysis project Ga0153922, IMG submission 104723) | Attine ant fungus gardens microbial communities from New Jersey, USA - TSNJ006 MetaG | ecosystem: Host-associated > Fungi > Mycelium > Unclassified | place: USA: New Jersey, Brendon T. Byrne... | reverse complement strand
CGGTTTAGAAATACCTTATATAAGACGTCCACAAAATCGCTATTATTGATTCCTCTTGCTATAAACTCTTTCGAGTTCAGGAAAGACCAGGCTACCATACCCCCCTGCATATTTCCATTTAACAGACGCGTGATCCAATCCTTCAAACCGACTTCATCCGGATTGCGGTTCAGGCAGGTTCTATACAGACGGCTTGCAAAGGCTGTTACATTCGGATTCTTATCCCGAATGTCATCCGATTTGTAATCTCCGCGCGTAATATTGTAGGATGCGCAGATAGAAGTAAATTCCGTAGAATATATGAATCCGGAAAATATCCCCTGTCTGGTTTGTCCGTTGTAAAGCCTGTTCTCCCAGTCCTGTTTACCGACCGCATCTGAGTTACGGCCAAGCATCACGCGGTACAGCATCTCTACATAATCCGAATCACTCGCATTTTTCGCTATGTACTCCTGGCTGAAGATAAAGTCCGCTGCTACCTGAGCACCTGACTTTGTTTTATTTTGTAAAGAGGAGGCCCAAAAATTCAACCCATCGGAATCTGCGCCACGTCCCAGGCACAACTGATAGAGGCGTTCTACGAATGCTCGTATCTCGGTTTCCCCAGCCATCACGGTCTTTTGAACGGCTGCTTCCGGTAAAGCATCCTCAACTAACACAGATTCCTCCGGCTCATCCTGGACATCTTCCATTCCCGTAGTACCGGTTACTTCCGGAGCGTCTGTTATGTCTGCAGAATCTGTTGCCTCTGTAGTCTCTGGTGCCAGGTTCTCCGTACTTTCTGCAGCCGTCGTTTCTGCATATACCGGAATCTCCGTTTCGCCTGCAGCCCATGCCGGATGTACCGGTACACCGGCCAGTAATGTGACCGATAAAAGGATTGCCCCCCATTTCACTCTTTTCACTCCGTAAACTCCTCCTATCACTCTTTTCTTTCTACGCTTTCAAGCAGTTTGATTTTTCTTCCACGACCGTTATACATCGTGCTTTGTACCTTGTCTTGCTGTAATTAATTCCAAAGTCTCTTCCCCCATGCAGATGGTGACTACAGTATAATATTGTAGCACTTTTTTGTTTATCAATCTAGTGCTTCTTTCTTAATATTTTCTTTCTTTATAGTACTCCATTATATATTAGAAAAATAATGGATGCATTTATCGTACTCTTAAAATGCCTCCCAGGCACCACCAGAAAATCACCGCGGTCGGGGAATTGATATAAAGGATATCCGATAAAAACATCGCACCACAGGCGATTACCAGCAGCCCTACCGTCAATGCCAGTTCTTCCGGACCAAATCCTTTCCCCATATCCCGAAGTATCCGAATCACTTTCCGGATCATAAAGAATGCCAGCCCCAGAAACAGCATAATCCCTGCGATCCCCTGGCTTACCAGAACATCCATCAGCACATTGTGAAATGTATTGAGGGGGACCGCTCTGTTTGCCATATAAGAATCAGGAAGATTTACCTGTAGATAGGAAGCAATATTCCGGTAAGATACACCATAGACCGGACTTGTCCTCCAGACCGCAATTCCGTCCTTCCAAATCGAAAGCCGCCCATTCGTTATATCCTCCGACAGTTCCTCTTCCCGGTGGAGGGCCTCTTCAGAACCGGTCTCTGCCGCGGCATATACGGTGACATGCAGCCGGTTATAGCCTTCCCGTACCAGACCGCCTCCGAGGCAGAGGATCAGAACACAGGCTCCCACCATCATCTTACAGAGACGAGAGCTCTCCATCCGCCGGCACCAGAACCAGAACAGGCAGGCAGCTCCTAACAGCAGACAAATCTGCCCGGTCCGGGAATAGGAGAATACCACATAGAAATATTGCAGCCAAATATTAAAGAAATGCAGACGCTTCAGCCAGCCGGTGCGGTTCCCTTTTAAAAGTGCGGCAACCGAAAATATAACCGACACCACCGCCAAAACCGCGCCATAATTAGGATCGGAATAGCTTCCCCACAAGCGCCCCAGCTGCACGCCTATATACATTCCCCGTTCCACGGCCGCACCGCCATAAGAAAAAACCAGCATTAATAAACTGATCAGCGCCTGTATTCCCGGGTAAAGCAGAAGCAGCCATTCAAGCACCCGGAATTCCCTTTTCGCGGAATCCTGGCATTGGCGGCCACAGTAAAGCAAACAGAATTGAAATGCCATCCAAAGCAGCGCCTTAAGGTTCCCTGTTATGCCATAGGAAGCATTCATGGTCGAACTAAGCAAATAACTAAGCCAGAAAAGAATACACCCCGCCAGATATGGCATATTCCGGTACTCACGCAGATGCAGGCAGCGCCACAACAGCAGAATAACACCACCAGCCATGATGGCAGCCGAAAAGAAGGTCATCCAGCTCCTCCCGGCAATCAGGCTGTTAAAGGAGAAGGCGGTTAAGATAAAATATAGAATTTTAAACCAGCTCCCATCAATCCATTTTTGCATCGCATTCCCTCTCCGCAAAGTACATGATATATCCATAGTACATCCAGAATATTACCATAAAAATATTCATCTGATATAAGATTCTGGCTTCCAGTGCCTCCATGATAAAAAACATCAATAAAAAGATTCCTCCCAGCAAGAGCAGCACCGTATTCTTACCTCGCGTACGGCTGACCGCCTGCAGGAACTTCCTGCCCGTCATCCCCCAGAAAGCCAGCAGAAATACACTGCCGCCTAAACCGGAAGAGATCAGTATCGTCAAATACCCATTATGCACCCCGCCTGCTTTGAGATCAGGGCCCCAGCCCGGGTCCGAAAGATTTCCGGCCGTCTGGTCGTACAATCCCAGCCGGGTCACTCCCAGCATGGGGGACGATTGAAAGGTCTTCCAGCCGGCCTTCCAGAGAATCGGCCTTCCGGTAAGAAGCCCTCCCTCCCGCTGCTCAATTCCCTCAATTCGGGCCAGCATCTCTTGCGTCAGTTCAAACTCATAGTCCGAATCTCCAATATGGATTATATTTTGCGTCAGACTGGGCAAATACGAAAGCCCGATCCGAACTATATCATTTAGCAAAAAGATGGACACCAGCACCACCCCTGCCGCTGCCAGACGAACCAGGGCCGCCTTTCCCCGCTTCATAGAAACGAGTGCCGGTCTTAAATGTGGCAGCAGAAAATAAACACCCACCGCAAATGCGATCATCATCGAATAACAGGATGTTCTGGAATAAGTGAGCACCAGACAGCAAAACTGCAGCACCAAATTTATAATATAGAAGACGCGAACCGTGCGTTTTTTTCCCAGACCCATCAGCAAGAAACTTCCTGTCAGAAAAATTGAAATTACGTTCAAAGCGCCGCCAGTATTGGCGTTGTATAAGCCCCACAGCCGGTTATCCCACATTCCCAGATAACCAATTGTATCCCGCACTACATATACGTGTTTGATAGAAAGCAGAAAGGTAAGGAAACACACCAGCGAAAGGAGAAACGTACCTGCCACAAACACATGTGACAGTATCCGGATTTCCCGCTTGACCTCTTCTTCCGGGGTATTTGGGTCATGACCATAGAAAAGAATAAACACCAGGATCATATAAGCCAGAGCTTTTATGTTGTCCACAAAGTACCATTCCCGGTTCCAGAATATCGTAAGTGCATAAGCAATGCAGAATCCCAGAAGCAACAAAAGTGACCGGCTTTTAAAGAGTCTTCGTCCGGTCACAAAATCATACAGAATGTAGCCGCCCCCCCATAAGAGGAAAATGCGGATAAATGGAGACATATGCGCATTCAGAAATGGGACTGTGGTCAGCAGTATTACTATCATTAAAATAATTTTAAATAATAGATTGTTCTTAAAAACAATAACCAAATTTGTCATTCAAACACCGCCTTTCTTTTGGAGTATGGCTTACTATATCTTAAAATGAAAAGAAGGTCTATGATACGCTTACTGCCTCCATGCCGGCCAATTGGTATCCTTTTCACTAATTATTAATTTCATATCCGGAGGAATTGGCCATTCAATCCCGATATCCGGATCATTCCATATAAAGCCGCCCTCATCTCCCGGGCGATAAAAATCCGTACACTTGTAACAGAATTCGGCCTCATCCGAAAGCACTAAGAATCCATGGGCAAATCCTTCCGAGATATAGAACTGCTTTTTATTCTCTACGGAAAGTTCAATCCCAAACCACTCTCCATAGGTTTGGGAATCCTTGCGAATGTCCACGACCACATCAAAAACCTTGCCGCGTATCACACGCACCAGCTTTCCCTGCGGATGCTCCTTCTGAAAGTGCAATCCTCGCAAAACGCCTTTCACCGACATGGATTGATTGTCCTGCACGAACACCATGTTCAGACCGGCTTCCTGAAAATCATTCTGATTATATGTCTCTACAAAGTAGCCTCTTTCGTCTCCGAAAACGGTTGGTTCAATTACATAAAGCCCCTCAATTTGACAGGGTGTCACTTTGATCTTTCCCATAGTTTTCTCCTAATGTTGAATTTCTTTCAGGTAACGGCTAAGAGCATCCTGCCAGTCGGGCAAACGCGTAAAACCATTGGCCTCCAGTTTATCCTTGCTCATCCGGCTGTTTTTCGGCCTTTTGGCTCTGGCCGGATAGGAATTGCTGTCTACCGGTGTTACCTTTACGTCTACGCCAGCCTGACGGAAAATTTCACAAGCAAATTCATACCAGCTGCACAATCCCTCATTCGTTGCGTGATAAAGGCCATATTTCTCGGTTTCCACCATATCCACCAGCAATCGGGACAAGTCATACGTATAAGTAGGAGAACCAATTTGATCATCAATTACGGTCACGCAGTCACGGGTTTTTCCCAGATTCAGCATAGTCTTAATGAAATTTTTCCCATTCAAGCCAAAGACCCAGGCAATCCGCACGATAAAATATTTCTCAAGATTCTTCTGTACCGCCAATTCCCCTTCATATTTTGTCTGTCCATAGACATTCAAAGGATCCCTGAGATCATCCGGCTCCCACGGTCTGGTTCCCTCACCATCAAACACATAGTCGGTACTGATATAGATCATTTTAATATCTAGTTCCCTGCATACAACCGCAATATTCTTAGTTCCATCCGCATTGACCTTACAGCAGAGATTTATATTGTCTTCGGCGGCATCTACAGCCGTATAAGCAGCACAGTGAATAACCGCATCCGGAGTCACATCATGAAGAACCGACTGCACAGACCGCGGATCGGTAATATCCATCTCCTTAGAACCCACGCCAATGGCTGTATGTCCACGTTTCTCAAGTTCAATGAATACATCGTATCCCAATTGTCCTTTTACACCTGTTACCAGTACCTTCATTACAAACGCTCTCCATACATTTTATCAAAATAGTTGACATATTCCCCCGTAAGAATATGCTGCCACCAGTCTTTATTCTCCAGATACCATTGGATCGTCTGTTGAATCCCTGTGTCAAAGTTATACTGAGGCTTCCAGCCAAGTTCCGTTTCTATTTTCGTAGGATCAATTGCGTACCGCAAATCGTGTCCCGGACGATCCGTAACATAGCGAATGAGACTTTCCGGCTTGTTCAATACATTTAAAATCGTTTTAACCACTTCCAGATTGGTTCTCTCATTATGTCCGCCGATGTTATAGACCTCTCCTGCTCTTCCCTGGTGGATAACCAAATCAATGGCTTTGCAATGGTCGGAGACATGAAGCCAGTCGCGTACATTTTCTCCCTTACCATATACCGGAAGCTCTTCGTCTGCCAAAGCTCTACTGATCATCAGGGGAATCAGCTTTTCCGGAAAATGATAAGGCCCATAATTATTCGAGCAGCGTGAAATCGTCACAGGTAATCCGTAAGTACGATAATAGGCCTGTACAAAAAGGTCCGCACTCGCTTTGGAGCTGCTGTAAGGACTGGAGGTGTGCAGAGGCGTGGTCTCTGTAAAAAACAGATCCGGTCGATCCAACGGCAGATCACCATAAACCTCGTCGGTGGATACCTGGTGATAACGCTTGACTCCATATGCCTTTGAAGCATCCAGTAATACCTGCGTACCCAACACATTCGTGATGACAAAAACTCCCGGATCGATAATTGATCGGTCTACGTGGCTCTCCGCCGCAAAGTTGACAACCACATCAAATTTTTCTTTTTCAAATAAATCCATAATGAAACTGCGGTCGGCAATATCCCCCTTAACAAAACGGTAGTTTTTCTTATCCTCTACAAGTTTCAGAGTCTCCAGATTACCTGCATAAGTCAGCAGATCCAGATTGACGATTTCATAATCCGAATATGCATTTACCATATGGTGGACAAAATTACCTCCGATGAAGCCGGCTCCGCCGGTGACTAATATTTTCATAATGTTCTCCTATTGATGTTGAATTTTTCCTACCGCCATCCTGCATATATGTACTCCATAAGTTGCGTAAAAAGGCCTTTACTAAATAATTATGAACCTGGCCTCCGGCATGATTAACTGCCATAGGATCTCTTATGTGCCCAATAGACAATAAAATTTAATAATAAAAATAGTCTTCGCTTAATCAAAATACACATGCCTTTCTTCATCAGCGGAAAAGTAGATACCGTTGCTGCCTGTATTCCCATAGCATAGGGTTCTTCATTTCTAAAATAATAAAAACCTTTTTTACGTTGTCGATAAGAAGAAGGGTTATCCTGATGACAGAAGCACTGAATAACACAAAACATGAACGATGAAAGCACTCGTGCATCATATTCTGCCTTAACCTGTTCATAAATCCCTTTCTCCTCCAGGAAAATCCTGATTTCCAATAAAATATCCTTGAAATTCCGGGGGAGCGTCTCATGATACCGACTTGTGATCGATTCTCCTTCCTTTCTGTAGTTATAGGCTATCTTGTCATACCAGATTCCTGATTTCGCAAGACAGAAGCACTGCGTATTGAAGTACAGATCTTCGCCGCATACGCAATACTGAAACCGTAGATTAAACCTTTTTAAAAAATCATAACGGTAAAATTTTGCACATGCAGAAACAGCATAAAGATTACACTCCCTAAACTCATTGAAACAGTAACGGTTTAAAAGACTTTTCTCCAGTTCGATAAATTCATTTCTTCCCAAAACTTTACATAAACCCGTTTCTTTTTTCAGCATAACCGGATTCCCGTTTTTCATGTGTCGAAGACCTAAAATACATAAATCCGCCTCCGTTCCGAGTCCGGCAAGAGCAGCCTCACACATATCCGGTTCAATCCAGTCATCACTGTCTACAAAACACACCCATTCACCCGATGATCGAGCGATTCCGGCATTCCTTGCTTCCGATAATCCGGCATTTTGCTGATGAATCACGCGAACCCTCTCATCTTTGTTTTGATATGAATCACAAATCATAGGACAGCCATCCGGCGAACCATCGTCCACTAATATAAGTTCAATCTTCTGATAGGTTTGCGCCAATATACTCTCAACACATTGCTTTAGATATTTTTCTGTTTTATAAACTGGAACCACAAAACTAATTAAAGGTCTTTCCATTTTTATCTCCTTTTTGCCCGGCTTTTATCAAAATTTTGGCAAATTCTTTGCCCAGTGAATCATAAGAAAACCGCTTGGATGTTTCCAGCGCAGATAATTGAAAGGAAGCACGTAGATCCGGTTGATCCAACAGGTTGTTAATTGAATCGGCCAATTCCTCCACCCGGCCGGGTGTCACTAAATAGCCATTTACACCATGCTGTACGATATCGGGAATTCCACTGCTGCGACTTGCTACTACCGGCAAACCGCTGGCCATAGCTTCAGCCAGTACGGTAGGCATACCTTCCTGATCCCCATTTACAGCTGTTACGGATGGAAGGCAAAAGATATCTGCCGAAGCATATATAACCGAAAGCTCTTGATGCGTCTTTCCACCCATAAATATTATTTTTTCATTAATTATTTTTGCCTGCTCTTTCAAACTTTCTTCCAGGGGACCTGTACCAACGACCACCAGCATCGCATCAATTTCCTTCATTGCATCGATTAGATAGGTAAGTCCTTTTTTTTCTACAAGCCGCCCAACAAATAAAATCACCGGCTTACCCCTCTGTCCGAAATAATCATCCCGGTGGTAAGAGGGGTTAAACTGTTCCGCATTGCATCCCATGGAGATAATAGCAGGATTCTTTCCCGGATACAGATTCTGCATTTTTTCAGCCAGGTAAGATGATACGGCTGTAACCGCAGCCGCATTCTTCAACGCACGTCTCTTTAATTTACGAATGATACCATTGTTAAGCCCGGTTACATCCCCACCATGCCCGGTAACAATATATGGGGTACGAAAAAAGGATTGCACAATCCCTTGAGGAATTAACCAGTGTGCATGTATAATATCATAATTTTTATGAATTTTCCATAATTTAACGCTAAATGAACACAACAAAAAGGGAACCAGTAGTCCACGAATCTTTTTTTGCTTGATTCGTGGTATTATTGCCCCCGGATAACATAAAGTTTCTAATTTTTTTATCGGAAAATATCGGTATCGGATAACAGATACACCTTCCAGAACTTCTTGCTTAGAAGCATTCGGCGCACTTGGAGCTAAAACAGTAACTTCAAAAAATGGCAGTAATGATTTCGCTAAATCCAGAATAAACCGTGGTTCCGCATCAGCAGCATAGCGCGGAAAAGTAGAAGCAGTTATTAATAATTTGGGTTTTATTTCCATTCGTTTCCCTCATTTGCATTTAATATTGAATTTTTCCTTCCGCCACCCTGCGCAAATGTACTCCATAAGAAGATTTACCATAAAATTCCGCGGCCTCAAACAGTTTTTCTTTGCTAATCCATCCATTTATAAATGCAATTTCCTCAGGCGCCGAAATTTCAACTCCCTGCCGCTTTTGAATCATTTGCACAAAGTCGGCAGCCTCTATTAAGCTATCCATCGTCCCCGTATCCAGCCAGGCAAATCCACGCCCTAACAGTTGAACTCTCAAGGAACCGTCTTCCAGATACATGCGATTCAAATCTGTAATCTCCAGTTCTCCCCGTGCGGATGGCCTAACCTGCTTCGCCAACTCCACGACACGTTTATCATAAAAATAAAGACCCGTGATACAATAATTGGATTTTGGATCTGCAGGCTTTTCTTCTACCGACAATACCTTTCCATTTTTATCAAACTCGACAATGCCAAATCGCTGCGGATCATTCACGTAGTATCCAAAAACCGTAGCACCTCCCTGCTCCGATTCCTGGACCGCACTTTTTAGCAGCTTACGAAATCCATTGCCATAAAAAATGTTATCCCCCAGTACCATGGCGCAAGAGTCCCCGTCTATAAAATCTTCTCCCAGCAAAAATGCCTGTGCAAGCCCATCCGGGGAAGGCTGCTCCTGATAGTTTAGCTTTACCCCGTATTGGCTTCCATCTCCCAAAAGTTTTTCAAAGTTCGGCAAATCCGTTGGCGTAGATATGATTAAAATTTCCTGTATTCCAGCCATCATAAGGGTAGATAGTGGATAATAGATCATGGGTTTATCATAAACCGGCAAAAGTTGCTTACTTGTTACCAATGTCAAAGGATAAAGCCTCGTACCCGCTCCTCCTGCTAAAATTATACCTTTCATATTGGGTCTCCTCTTTTTAAGTTTCTGACATGCAATCAGGGAAGGAAGTCTTTCCAGACTTCATGGTATTCATCGGATTGAATCAACCCCTCAAATATCTCTTCTTCTGTATATCCCGTCCAGTGTGACTTTTCCTCTTGCGTTGCCTCACGATTACATAGAATTCGATAGCTGACCTCAATAAATGCTTCAATGCCCGGATAGTTCATCGCTCTCTCTTCACTAAAAAGGAAGCATTGCGTCAACACATCTATTGTCATATCATTGTTGATAACCTGCCTAAGCCAGTGTAATGTTCCATCATCGTCAGATCCTCTGTTCAATACAATTGAATAGCAGCTTTTAATCGCTTCAAACCATTTTTCATATTCCGGATAATATTTGATTCTGATACGTTTGACATTCACGTCATTTGCAGTCGTATACAGCTGAAATACTATGTCATTTCCCTCTGCTACTATACAATACTTTCCATGCATTTTCCATGGTAACGACCCATTCCCCTTGACATTTTCTAAACGTTCCCCTCCTTGATTACCGACCACCTCCACATAAGTAAGCGAATTTACAGAATCAGAGCCTTCCAGTTGTACGTCAAACTGGTAAACTCCTCTGGGCAATGAAACAGTCTTAGTATAATCGCAGTTGGTCTCTCCGCTCGGAAGATAAAACTCATAGGTTAACTGCCGCCCATCCGATAAAGGGCTATAACCAGCCGCCTCCAACTGCGATTGAAGTGCCGAATCCGTTTTCATTAAAAGGTAATACCCATCCACCCTTGCCAATACCGTAAAACGATCCAACAGACTATATATCTCATATATATCTTCTGCAGAAGAATCGGATAACAATAAAAGCGACTCTCCATCCGCCTGCCAATCTGCCTTTTCCCGTAAAACCAAAGATCGAGCCTTTAAGACCGACTTGAGATACTCCGTGTTCATAAGAGCCAGTTGTTTCTTAGTATCTACAAGGGTAAGTTCATGGTCAGATGGAATGATATCCATAATCTGCCTGATTGTCTGTAGTGACTTTGATGTCTCCCCAAATAAAACATAATGAGAATCTATCTTTTGGTATGTCACATCTGTGATACGAACTTCTGTCTTGTTCTGCAGATGTAAACTAAATGTCACTTCACCTGCAAGCGAGATGGGAAACTCCACGGTAGCACTAAGTCTTCCATTCACATCAAAATCGCTTCTTTTAATCGGCTGCCATGAAAGTAGTTCATTTGATGGCAGCCTGATCTCCAGCTGCCCCAACTGCTGTCCCCCTTCTATAAACTCAAGATCAAAGGTTGCCCGATAGGTCCCTGAGTCTAATGGAAGCAGCGGCCCATTGATATCAATAGCCTCCGTTCCATCTGTAAGAATATAGGAAGGATCGCTTACATCATCGGAAGGTCTCGTGTTTTCATCTTTTTCTACAAATGAGCTTCCTTGTGTCAAGGAAAAGTCTTCCAAGGAAACCTGATTCACCTCGCGAAGCTGATCCTGTAGTATACTCTGTGCAATCTGACTATCCACCCTCACAAATACGGACAAACAATTGCTCCTCGCAGCCTCTATATAGTCATCCAGCTTGGTTTCTCCATTATTGTATACAATCAAGCAATGCTCGGCTTCATTGATTTCTTGCGGATCGTCCGTCCAATTTACTAATTCATCTGGGAAATGATACTGTATATATTTTCCCCAAACCAGAGCTGTACTCAAAGTAATTGCGCCATCGTCGTTTTTCAATACATAGATATTTTCTTCTAGACTCCACTTCTTTACAGCTGTCAAGATTGGTTCCAGACTTGCTTCAACATTTTGATGTTGCTGTAAAGGAAAAGAATTTGCAGAAAGAAACAGCCATCCTGCCGCGAACACGGCCAGTGCGCCAACAGTAAAAATACGATTCCATTTGGCCTTTTTGCTCAAGTTACGGATCAAAAAGGTACCAGTGGCAATAACTCCCGAGAAAATTGCAATCCAATATGCTAAATAGGAAATTTGCGTCTTAGTTAGGAAGAAATAAGACAGCGTTGATGCACATAAATAATTAAAAGTTGAGACGTTTAAGGCAACCCACTCCGTATGCACCAAAATGGCCATCAAACCCAAAATACATATCTCCAGCGCCATCTGAACAGAAGTCTTTTTATTTTCTATCAAGATCGCACAACCCATGAGAAGAACAGGTCCTATGGCAAACTCCATATAACGGCCATAGACCAAGAGGTCCAGGCGTCCTGTACTACTATTCATTGAAATTGCATTCACTAAAAAGGTCGCCCCAAAAGATAGAAATACAAACAGAGAGGCTAACTTTTTTCGATCGAATTCTCTACCTTTCGACAGCACAAATGACTGCAGACACAACCAGCTCTCTCCACCCAGATACCATGCACTGCTATAGGCCAGCAGAAAGGTTGATACTCCCAAATAATAGAATTTTCCTGCTATACTTTTTAAAAATTCAGAAAAACCATGCCACGAACCGAAAATCACCTTAAACTTTCCCATCTGACCACTATAATCATTCATTTGAACCAGTTCTTTTGTTGTAAAAACCTGACTTGTAATATGATTTTTTATTACTCCATGTAATAAAAATATAATGGCAACAGAAAGTATAACATATAAGAATTTTTTCTTTTCTACCCCGCTGCTCACAAAGAGCATCAACATTACAATACCTACTGATAATACTACACCTATACTTCTTTGATGGACTATATATAAACAGAAGCTGCAAATCACGAACCCAATCATGCTTCTCAATTTAGGGGTATCTATTATATGAAGTAAAAGCCATAATAAAAGCCAATACAAAAAATATAATAATGTTTCAGACCATGCAATTTGAGCCTGAAGGATATTGCTCGTATAGAAAGTAATCACCAGACAAATCGTCAGCATTAAAACGGAGGAAATCTTAGGAAATAGCTTTCTCCCACAAGAATATGCCAAATAAAAGCTTCCCAAAATGAATACAGCATTAAATACAATTGCAACCTGGTACATGACTACCGGAGATAAATTCAATAAAAAAAGCGGAACCAATAACAGGCTATAGCCATATGAATAGTAAGGGGTAGTACTTAATAAACTCGTCCAGTCTTTTCCTGCAATTTGAGCAGCAATTCCCCAGTAACCAAACTCATCATTAATAACAAGAATTCCACTCACATTACTTAAATACCTTAAAAAAACTACACCTATCACAATACTATAAAGTAGAAATATTATGGATTCTATTTTGTTCCGGTTTTTTAAACAAGTTAACATTATCGTCCGTTTCCCCCACATTCATCATCCGTTTGCTGTTCTTTTAGCCACTCCTCAAACCCTACGGTCTCCCAAGGCATCCCTCTCGAAAAATGCAAAGGCCAAGGATACGCATTACTTTTCGTATCACGGCTTTGAATTTCATCTATGTCCGCTACTATTTTTGCAGGGTTTCCCACAACCACTGCCTTTTCCGGAACGTTCTTTGTTACCACCGCCCCGGCGCCGACCAGGCTATGAGAGCAAATTGTCACGCCGGGTAAAAGAAGGGCTTTTGCTGCAATCGATGCATAGGATTGAATTTTAACCCCTTGAATTATGTTAGACGGAGGCGTAGGGTCATTTGTCACGGTTACCCCCGGAAATAGCCACACATAATCCTCTATTTCGGTTTCTTCACCTAAAAATACATTACTATGCAAATTCACGTAATTGCCTATCTGACAACTATGTTGAATATCACTCAATGTGCCTATCCGGACATGATGACCAATCTGATTTTTTTCCCGGATTGTGGCTCGATGCCCCGTCTGAAAATGTGAACCAATCGTAGTATCTCCATAAATGATGGTTCCGCTTCGAATCACGGATTCTTCGCCGATTACCAATGGATGTGAACGAACTGTACGGTCACGGAAAAAATCTCCTGTATATTCACCAAGTATACACTGCGAGCCAATATAGGTACCTCGCTTGATGTGTACATCGTCTCGGATAATGGCGCCGGAATCAATATATACATCGTTTTCCAATATCACATTTTTCCCCAATGAAATATTCTCTTTAATCACGACTCTATCGCCTTTTATCAAATCATCCACCTATGCAGCACCGCCTTTTCGATTTTTTAACAGTTTAACAAAATCCTGTTTAAAAAGAAGTATAATACCTAGCATGGTTCCACCGCCAAACAATAGGGTCATCCAGACTTCTTCTCTGATCCAAACCCTCCACACAATCAAGTAAAGTACCGTAAGCAAGACTACCAAAGCAAAGCGCCTGGATAAGCACAGCAGCTTCCATTTTGTCAAAACCGCAACACAGATACAAACCGATACAATATACCCGATAAAAGTAGCAATGGCAGCTCCCTCAACACCAATTAAAGGAATCAAATATAAGTTGAGTATCACATTTAATATTGCTCCCAAAGACAGTATCGGCAAATTAGGCCATGTTTTTTTAATAACCAGCAATTGGTTGCTTCCGATCTGAAATAACATTAGCAGCAACGGAGATGCAAACAAATAGGGAGCAACAATAGCACCTTCTACATAATCACCGATAAAGATGAATTTAAAAATCCATTGATTGATCATTGTCAAAAAGATGATCGCAATAAAAGCCAAACCGCCTAAATACTCGAAAACATTAGAAGTCATTTCAACTTGATCTTCATCCTCCATCGTCGAGAAGGCGAAAAATTGCCAGCCCCCGGCAAAGGCTAAATAAATCAATTGACTCAATTGTCCAATCTTTCCGCCAATTGCATATATTCCTACTGCCTCCGTCCCAAGTATTTTCTCAAGCATTAACCGATCGGCCGAATTAAACACCCAGTAAACCAGAAAATTGGGCATCAGAGGCAGCGCGATTCGAAGCATTTGCTTGATATAGCGCCAATTGATTAACTTGAAAGAAAACCATTTCCGATTCAACCCCCAAAAAATCAGCTCCATCGAAAACGTTGAAATAACGCCTGACAGCGGGAGTGCAATTATATACCAACCTTTTAATAACAACGGGATAGAAATGCTATATGAAATCAGCGGTGCAATCAGATTTGTAACCAGGTACACTTTTCTTTGATTATTGATTCGCGTCGGAGCTGCGACAATGGAATTCGTAGCACCTATCAAGATACTCATTGCACTTACCATCAGCAGATTAGTATACTCTCTGGAGCTAAAAAATAATTCTGCAAGAGCTCCCCGAAAGCAAAGTAATATCAAAAATACAATAAGTGAAGTCGCAATGGTAAAGGCCAGTGCGCTGGAACAAATGCTCTTTTTATATTCCATTTCCTCTTTCTCGAAGAACATCCGAAACATCGCATCATACATTCCAAAAACCGCCAATGCAGAGCCAAAGGATACCACCACATTGGCTATGTCGTTCAATCCAAAATACGCGATATCCGGCATTAACCGCGTGATAATCGGTAACATTAACAGCGGGATAATCTTACCTATAACCCCGCCTAAACCATAAATAATAAAATTGGATAGGAACAACTTAAACCGACTCATCTTTTATCGCTTTCTAAAATTGGTTTACCATCATGACCACATATTCCTTTTCTTCCTGAGCCATTCCATAATACATGGGAATACTCAGTTCCGTACGTGAGATTAATTCCGCAATCGGCAGCTTCCCTTTCAGCGCACTCAACTCCGAATACGCTCCCTGCATATGCATGGGAATCGGATAATGCTTCGTAGTGCCAATGCCTTTTTCAGACAAATACTTTTCTAAATCATCCCGCATCTCCGAACGCAATGCAAAGATATGCCAGGTATGGGTACAATCCGGGGCAATCACCGGGAGGACTACCTTGCCGTTACGAATATTCTCCATATAGAATTTAGCAGTTTCCTGCCGGTTTCCCGTCCATTCCTCCAGTTTCCTCAGCTTGATCCGCAAGAAGGCTGCCTGCATTTCATCCAGGCGCGAATTATTCCCTTTATATATATGGTTGTATTTTTCCTCTGAACCATAATTCGCAATTGCCCGAATCCGATCTGCCAGCGTTTTATCCTTGCAAATCACAGCACCGGCATCCCCTAATGCACCTAGATTCTTACCCGGGTAAAAGCTGAAGCCTGCCGCAATCCCTAATGTCCCCACACGTTTTCCTTTGTACCTCGCACCATGCGCCTGGGCACAATCCTCAATCACATATAGATCATGCTTCTTGGCGATCACATTAATTCGATCCATATCCGCAGCTTGTCCATACAGATGTACCGCCATGATCGCCTTTGTTTTCTGTGTTATTTTCTCTTCGATCCGATTCGGATCTATATTGTATGTGTCAAGCTCCGGCTCAACTAAAACAGGTATAGCACCTGTATAAGAAACGGCTAATGCGGTAGCAATATAAGTATTGGAAGGTACAATCACCTCATCCCCCGCTCCAACTTCTAAGGCCTTTAGAATCAGAAAAAGTGCATCCAGTCCATTTCCACATCCGACGCAGAAGGATGCTCCACAGTATTCGGCGAATTCCTTCTCAAAATTATGCACTTCTTCTCCCTGAATAAACCAGCTTCTATCATATATTTCCCGGAACTTTTCAAACATTTCATTCTTTACTTCATTGTGCATAGGGACAAACGTTGCAAAAGGTATCCTCATTACTCTCTCCTCCTATCTTTTTCTTGGCCACCTTTCATGTGCGTCCCTTTCATTGACAAAAAAGTGTTATAGTCCCGAATATAATCCTCTTCATCATAATAATCGGATGCCAGTACAAGCAATACTGCATCGGAAGAAAAATCATACATCTCACGCCACATTTCATTCGAAATATAAAGGCCCTCATAAGGCTTTTCTAATATAACAACCTTTTTTTCTTCCCCATTATCCAGCAGAATTTTACACGAGCCGTGAATGCAGATTAATATCTGTTCCAGATTTTTATGTGCATGGTATCCACGTCTCACACCTTCCCCTGTATCATACATATAGTATACACGCTTAATTGCAAAAGGGATATCCTTTAGTTCTTCCAAGGCTACCAATTGGCCTCTATCATCACCATGTTGTTGGAATGCGTATTTAATCACCTGCATAATTTCCTCCTCTTATACCTGTTCCATCGAAAGTATCTAAAAATCCCTTTCCCGGCTTGACATGCACGCTCATTGCCTTTTGCCGGAATTGGCTAAGCCGAAAGAACAGATAACCCGGCTCTATCAGTATTCTCAGGAATTTCCCCGCAAGAGAAGCCCGGCCGTTCATTCGCCACTTTGTGCCTCTCTTCAGCAGCGGATGATCCATATATTTGGTTTCCATATACTTCCAAAGTTGATCATGATCGTCCTGCAGCTTTTTTCGAAAACCAGTATTGGATAAATCCGTGGATATTCCATCCCCCACCTCATACCAGATTAAAGTCTCATCAAAAAGCGGGACAGTTTCTCCTCTGGCGGCCATCTCCGCTACCAATAAATCTTCACAATATAAAACCGTACCTGCTATGTTGTTAAGATATTGCAGCAGGTACTCTTTTTCAAAAAACATACTTGCACCTGAAACCCAGTCACCAAACACTAAAATATTTCGGAGAATCTGTTTCTGTCTCTGTTTCAGGTATGGCTGAATATCCTGTGGCGCTCGAAAAGGTACCGCCTCCACTGTCTGCCCTTGAATTTTGTAGCCCTGCATCAATCCAAAACATCCCGAATACGAATTCTGCTCAAGAAAATTATAGACTCTTTCCAGTGTTTTTTCTTCAAACAACAAGTCCCCGGCGCCGATAGCCTTTACATACTTCCCCCTAGCTATTTCTAACCCATCCAGAATGTTACGAACCGTGCCTACATTTTCCTTGGGTGCCGTAAACGAAAAATTTGAGAAGCCGCTTTTTAAGAAATAATGAGAAATCTCCCTCGATAAATCAACTTTTGATCCATCATCTGCTATGATGATCTCGTAATTGTCAAACGCCTGCTTTGTTATAGACTGCAATGTAAGCAGTACATTTTCCAACGGCGGATTATATAATAATAAAATTATGCTAAACTTCAACTTAATCCCCCATCTCTACAGTGTCTTTATAACCCGTGCAGGAATCCCCACTGCAACAGCATAATCCGGAATATCCCTTGTGACAACTGCATTAGCGCCAACAATGGCACCTCGTCCCACTGTAACTCCCGGCATAATTACCACATTATCCCCGATCCATACATTATCTCCAATTACAACAGCACCCTTTGAACACAGAGATCTGGCAGCCGGCGGAATATCTCTCTCTATCGTAGATACGCTGCCGTGCGAATGATCGGAGATATAAACCTTACTCCCAATCAGAACATTGTCTCCAATAATAATGCTATGGATCGCACCTATGTGTCCATTCGGACCGATATAAAAATTATCGCCGATCATAATGCATGGCTGGTAGGTATTCTCACCATAATGGTCAATTGCCTCGAGCACCAGATTTAGTTTAGCGACAAAATTCTTTCCGATCCGAATATACTTCTCTCCCATCAGGTAAATGGGAGTGGTTATACGGAGACCGTCACCAGCGTTCAATTTTCTCTGATAACGATACGAAGCAATCAAACCTCCATATACATGAAAAGACCTTCGTATTCGATCAAATGGTATATACGAAAGAATTTTTGCACTACACTTTACAATACTTCGCAAAAACGACTTCATAATCCTCCAAACTTTATCGGCTAATTAACGATAAGCGGTGTTTTTTATCATTTTACGGCTGTCCCGCCGCCCCTTTAATATGGCTTTTAACTTCTTCAACCGATCCTTCTCAAAAACCACCGTCAGTATGTTACGTTTAAGAATTCCTCGTCTTACCTGAAAAGTCTCCGCTTCTTTTTGATGAAGAAACGCATAGTACAAGGCATTTCTAGTCAAATAGTAGTTACGCTGTGGATTGTGATTATAAACCCGGCAGATTTTGTACCCAAACAGTCTTATGGTGTGGCTATTTCCGACTGCGTGCCGTAGACAGACACTACCCACTCGGAAAATCCGATATCCGGCTTCCATTAGTTTAGCACAGTACTCAAAATCTACATAATCAATAAAGAAGTCTTCGTCAAACCCTCCGACTTCCCGCCAGACGGAAGTCTTCGTATAGCACCCCGAAGTAATACAGCGTCTCACAAATTCCTCTGTTGTCTGTTCCTTTTTCTGGAGGTTCGTATCATAAATTCCCATGGTCAGCATTGCTACCCGGTCCACGGAAATTCGCTTTTCATATTCCTCAATAATGTTATCTGGGCAGATCGAATCTTGATCCAGCGTCAGAACCCACTCAATCTGCTCAGCCTCCGCCTGACCCATCAGCTGATTGAGTGCAGCTGCAATCCCTCTATTAGCAGAATTTCGAATGAGTGTTAGGTGCGGATACCGATCCAGAATCGGCTGAATCTCCGGGAGATTTTGGGAATTGTTGTCCACACATAGAATCCGTTCAACTTGAGCCTCAATTGCTCCTAGATTGAGAGCAAGCCGCTCCGGTTCTGGATTGTAGAGCACAATTCCTGCCATTATCACGCTCATTTGGTTCCCCCTCTATTGGATCCTGCCAAAATTGTAAAGCCAAGCTTCATATGAATATTGCTGTAGTATTTCCGGATCATACGGCACTGGTGACAATGCAGCAAACTCCTCCAGGCTGTATTTACTATGATCCAGAATGTAAATATTATTTTCATGATACATTCCAGTATTCATCACGTCTTGGTGATTCGTAATCAGTTTTTTACCATAAAATACTGCTTCTAATATTCGGACCGTCATCCCAGATTGCCCCTCGGCGGCAATGTCTACAATGCACCGGCTCCCCTTAATATATTCGAGGATATCCTGATAAGGCAATATTTTTTTGATAGTTAAAGAATCATTTTCATACCGCTTTCCCTTATCCTGAACAATCATAAACTTTGTCCGGTAACCGGCATTGCAAAGAGTACGCTCCAATTGCCTCAGCGCCTCCTCCCGCCCCTTATCGCGCCCGACGAAAAATGCATCATAAGAGGGTTCGGTATAAACTATTTTTTGCGGTATATAGAACTGTACATTCTTTTTTAGATTGTATTTTTCACAATCCTTCTGGTCAAATGACCATATTTCACAAAATTTTCGATAATTATCCGGCACTAACTTTTTGACAGTATTCCAATACCAGAAAATCAAACGGCAGTCTGGATTTTTCTTGTGAATATATTTCAAAATATCAAAGCTCGTAATCCGGTCAAAAACAATAATTGTCTTATATTGCTTCAAAGACTGCTTCCATGGAGCATACCACATGGAAGCTCCCAGACGGATTATTCTAAGATGGACATTCTGTATAAGCCGGGGCAGCGTTCTTCTTGCAGTATAAACCGACATAACATCTACCGACCGATTCTTCATGCCCTCCAAATAATACATCTCAAAATCATCAATATCACTTTTAATAATCAGTACTTCTTTACTCATAGAATCCTTGTCCTCTCCCGTCCATTACTTTGTCACTCGAAAAGCAAGCTTTAAAGCATACCAGCTAATGCAGGAAAGGTATTCTCTTCCAGTAGCTTTTGCTATTTGATCTAATGATCACACAATCTGAAGCATATTGTTGAATCAGTTTTATTTCCTGACTATTGCGGATATAGCTTGTGTTCTTCGTCGTAATAAACAATATCCGTTTCCTTTTTATCAGATCAATCAGCATAATACTGGTTTCCACAACTATTTTTTATAGGTCTCAATCATTCGCTAAATAACGCCGTAACCAGATGAGTGCTTTCCCTTAACAATTCTGCGCCCTACGCTGTCATACGTGACGCCTGTCCCCTCAAACCGCTCCAGGGCATAACAATTCCGCCCATCGATAACAATTGGCTTATTCATATATTTAGCATAATCTCTGACATCCAGATTTTTTACTTCTTCCCATTCCGTAAAAATCAGGCACAAATCTGCGTTATGCAAAGCCTCCGCTATTGTTCCACAATACGTAGGCCCTATCGGATAATATCGCTTAAAGTTTTCTATTCCAATCGGATCCCATGCCTGTATCTTACACTCTTCATCCAATAATATCGGAATATTGACCAGAGAGGGAGCCTCTCTTAAATCATCCGTTCCCGGCTTAAAGGTTAACCCTAAGACTGCAACCTTCAAACCCTTTAGCGATCGGTAATACTTACGGGCTTTTTTTATCATACGCAGCTTTTGGTTATCATTCACCTCAATGGCCGCCTTAATCGTCTTCATTTCGTAATCATGGAAGTTGGCAAGCCAGTGCAAGGCCTTTGTATCCTTCGGAAAACACGAGCCGCCATATCCGATGCCCGCATGCAGGAACTTGCTTCCGATTCT
>Ga0153922_1000284_pt1 | contig 20921 bp, 18 predicted proteins | sample TSNJ006MetaG_FD_104723 | JGI IMG/M metagenome (GOLD analysis project Ga0153922, IMG submission 104723) | Attine ant fungus gardens microbial communities from New Jersey, USA - TSNJ006 MetaG | ecosystem: Host-associated > Fungi > Mycelium > Unclassified | place: USA: New Jersey, Brendon T. Byrne... | reverse complement strand
GTAGAGGCCGTTTCTCTGTTGACATGATATGGTAGATGACACGAAAGTGAGACTAGGACAAGGGTTTTGAGACCCGACAGCGGCTGTCGGTTTCTAAAATTCGTGCCATATCACGATCCACTGACCTGCGGCGATGCAAGTTGTCTCACTCGATGTCATCGAGCCTTTGTCTCAAACTCGTGTCATTTTTCACAGCCCATCAGAAGCCGCTCCGAAAGTCCGGCCGAAGTTCGGGGACAACGTCCAGGCGCCTTCGCGTAATTCCGTCACGTGACAGCCGGAACTAGGAAAGTCCCTGCCAAAATCACCTCAACAGCCGTTGACCGGAATGTTTCGGTCGGTACCGGTTCTCATCTTTGCGGCGAGGGTTGATCCGTTGTCGGGGAGGGCGGCGAAGTATCCGAATTTCGGTGCGTGGAAGTTGTTTTCGGTGCGGCGGTTGACCTTGTGCGGGTCGATCTAGCCGGCTGACGCTGTGGTCAGACAGTCATGTTGTGCGTCTGGCTGCGGCGCGCAGCTTGGCCACGAGTGTGCTCCCGAAACGCTTGGCGTCCACGGCGTATCGGGCTGTCACTACGTTGCCGTCTTCGATCACGTGGGGATCGTTGCGCCCGCCGCCGACCACGAAGCGGCCGGTGGGACCCAAAGTCTGCTTCACTTCGTCTTCGGTGTAGACGGGGTAGGTCCGGAAGCGTCGGCCGACGCGCCAGAATGTGAGCCACAGCGCGCTCCGCTCAAGCGATTTGGTCAGCGCAGTGACCGTTTTGCCGTCGAGCATGCTGCGACTGGTGTGCGGGTCGGTCGTGCGCGCCAGCACCAGCACGCCGTGGCAGATCGCGCCGATGATTGCGCCGCGGCGATGGGCTCCAAGGGCGATCTTCTGGACCACGGGCGAATCGAGGTAGGGCTTTACGCCAGCTGCGTGGCCGCCGGGAAACACCACCCCATCGGGGTCCCGCGATGCCGCGTCTGCCCAGGTCATCGGTCTTGCGTAGCGTGGATCTTGGAGCATGGCATTGTAGGCGGCGAGGGCTTCGGGGCGTGCTGGGAACGGGCCGCGGAAGCCTCCGCGGAGCGTGTGGGGATCGCCGGCGGCGGGCTGCCCGTCGGGGGTTGCGAATTCGACGTCGATACCGGCGGTGTTGAGTACCTCCCAGGTGATCGCCGCTTCGGTCGGATCGAAGTCGTGGTTGGGCAAGCACATCAATACTGATGGGCGAGTGCGGGATCGGCGTGCGGCGATATTTGTCGGAGGTGTGCTCATGTTTGCTCCTATTTGTTGGTGGCCGGGCAGGCCGGGGAGGTGGACGTCGTGAGGTCTTCTGCGATGCAGATGTTGTGCAGCTCGCCGATGCCTTCGATGCGGGTAGTTACACGCGAGCCTGGGACCAGCCGCTCTGGCGGGGTGCGCGCGTGGCCGACGCCGCCCGGGGTGCCGGTGAGGATGAGGTCGCCTGGTTCCAGGGTGAGCATCGAGCTGACATGGGCAACCAGTCGGTCAGGGGTGAAGATCAGCTGCGAGGTGCGGGAGCGTTGTTTGACGATTCCGTCGACCTCGCAGACGATTTCGAGGTCGGCGGCGTGGTCCACCTCGTCGCCGGTGACGAGCACGGGCCCTAGCGGTGTCGTGTGTTCGAACGTCTTACCCGACAGCCACTGCATGGTTGAGAACTGCCAGTCTCGCGCTGAAATGTCGTTAGCTGCGGTGTATCCGGCGGTGGCGCGACGCGCGCCCGGCTGGTCAAGATGGCGGCCGTAGCTGCCGATGACGACGGCCAGTTCGGCCTCCCAGTCGATCTGGTCGGGTGCTGCGGTCGGGATCACGATGGGGTCGTCGGGGCCGACGAGCGCGCGCGCGAACTTCGCGAACAGTGTCGGCTGCTCGGGGGTCGGTGCGTTCATCTCGGCGACGTGGTCGGCGTAATTGATTCCGACACAGACGATCTTCGGTGGTCTGGGTATCAGCGCCGCCAGCGTGGCGTCGTGCAGCGATCCTAGATCGCCGGTGACCGGGGTCGCCTCGGCGATCCCGCGCCAGTCTGGGTTTGTGAGCAGGCTCCCCACGTCCAGGGCGTCAAGGGCGGTGAGCCGATCGTCGTCCAGGCGTGCGGCTTGGGTGCCGGACGTGGTGCGCACGGTCGTTAGGCGCATGCGGTGCTCTCCTTAGCGCGGCGGATCCCGGCGCGCCGCTCGCGGCCTAGCGCGCGTAGGTAGTCTTCGGGCAGGTCGACTTCCATGGCGTGGCGGGGTGAGCCGGGAAAGCGTTCGTCGAGTTGATGCCGGAATCGCCTTATGTGGGCGTGCATCTCGTGTGTGCTGGGTAGCTTCGCGATCCCGTCGAGCAGGTCAGCGATCCATGTCGCCTGGCCATGAGCGATGGGCAGCACTGATCCGATTGGCTGGACGAGACCGAGAAAGAACAGCCCGGGTTGGCTGGGTGCGACAACCTGATGGAACAGTTCGACGTGGTTGTCGTCCACGCGGAGAACGTCGTCGGCGAGGAACGGGAAGTTCACCCGGTAGCCGGTGCAGTTGATGATCACGTCCACGCGTTCGCGGCTTCCGTCAGCAAAACGGACGTCGTTAGGTTCGAACGCGGCGATTGGCGGCTTGGGCTGCACCGTGCGGTGGGCCAGGGCGTCGAGCAGGCGTGTTGACACCACCGGGTGCGAATCGCCGTAACGCCCTGCCGGAGCGGGCAATCCGTAGCGTTTCGGAGATCCGATGAGCATCCGAATTGCCGCTTCGCTGGTGAGGTTGCGCAATCGCAACGGGATGCGCGCGCTGGTGCTCAGCGTGTCGACGGGGCGGCCGAACAGGTACTTAGGCACGACCCAGCTGCCGCTGCGCGTCGACAGGAATGTTCGTTCCGCAACAACGCTCACCTCGACGGCCACATCCGCAGCCGTGTTGCCCAAGCCGACGACAGCAACGTGCAGCCCCCGCATCGGCGCGCTGTCGACGTAGTCGTGGGCGTGCATGACCGTCCCGGCAAAGTTACCGGGTGGGGGGTCGGGCCAATAGGGTTGCCATAGGTGCCCGTTGGCGACAAGCACGGCAGAGTAGTGGCGTTGTTCGCCGGAGCAGATGGTGACTTGCCAGCCGTCGGGGACCCGACGCACGGCGTCCACCCGGGTGTTTAGGGTGATGCAACTGCGCAACTGGTGGAGATCCAGATAGGCGTTAAGGTAGTTGAGCACGTCGCTGTGGTGCGGATAATCCGGAATCTGTGCCGGCATCGGAAAATCGGGGTAGGCCGTCCTGGTTTTGGACGTGTTGGTGTGCAGGTGGCGGTAGGCGGCCGAGGTGGGCGAGCCGAATAGCCAGTTGCCGCCGGGTGCGTCGTGTTGTTCGAACCAGTCGAAGTGTCGGTTCCTGTCGCTCATGACGGCCGCGGCGGCGATGCCGCAGGGGCCTGCGCCGATGATGCACACCGGCGCAGGCTGCTCGATGGTGCTCATCGGGGCGCGGTTCTGTTGGCGTCCAGGAATTTAAGTAGCCGCGGCACGATCACCTCGTGTGCGTCTTCCTGCAGGTAGTGGCCGGCGTCGGGTAACCGAAGCAGCTGTGCGTTGGGAAAGTCAGGCAGCCACAGCTCTTCGAGCATCTGTGGTGTGAACGCTGGATCCTGCTCGGCCCAGATGATGAACACGGGGTGGTCAGCCAGCGCGATCAAACGGTCGTGCACGTCGCCCAGCCATGGGCTGATCGGGGCTTGGGGTCCGTCGGGCAGTTGACGCGGAAACTCCAGGATGCCGGTGCGCGAGCTCCAGCTGGGATGTGGTGCCAGATACGCGCGGCGCACGGAGCGGGTGAGCCGGTCGCGATGCAACACGCCGCCACGAAACAGAAAGCCACGAACGAACAGGTGCGCACCCTTGATGACGAGCTCGCCGGCTATCGGTGTCCGGAAAACGCGCAGAGCGGTCATCAGGTGAACTGGTTCCGTGGGTCGGTGACAGAACGTGTTGAGCACCACCAGTGCGGCGATTCGGTCGGGATGACAGCCGGCCCAGGCGAATCCGAGTGGACCACCCCAGTCCTGTCCCAGGACTGTGACGTCGTGCAAATCGAGCGAGTCCAGGAGAAGGGCGAGCCGTGCAACGTGGCGAGGTGCCGTGTACAGACTGCGGTCGGATGGCTTGTCTGAGCGTCCAAAGCCCAGAAAGTCGGGAACGATCACCCGGTACCCGCCGGCAACGAGCGCCGGGATGAAGTTGCGGTACAGGTAGGCCCAGGTGGGGTTGCCGTGCAGCAATACGATCGGTGGCGCTTGACGATCGCCCTCGTCGACATAGTGCAGCCGGCCGTCGGGGGTATTCAGCCAACGCGGCTGATAGGGCCATGTTCCGTCGAACGTCCAGTCGGTTTCGGTCACAGGGCGATCTCCACGTCTGTCATGGGGTAGGCGACGCAGCTGTGGGTGTAGCCGAATTGCTGGTCTGACAGGCGCAGTTTGGCTTCCTGGGCAGTGTGGACCTGGCCTGCGACGACGCGAACGCGGCACAGACTGCACTCACCGGAGCGGCACGCGGTTTCGGGGCGGATGCCTTGGTCCTCCAGGGCGTCGAGCAGGGGACGGTTGCGCGGGCTGCGAAAGCGCTTGTCCGCCACCGTGATAGTGACCTCTTTAGTGGGGTCTCGATCCGCTGGCCAGTGGGACTGCTGCTCGGGGCGGGCGGGCGCGCCGTTGGCTTCGAAACGGATGCGTCGCCGGGGGTGGCGCAGGGCGCTGAGCTGCTGCAGCGCATAGGGATACAGCGCCTGGGGTCCGCACACATACACCATGCGGCCGTTGAGTGGCCCCACCAGAGTGTCGATCAGGTCAGCGGTGAAAAAGCCCGTTGGCCCGGTCCAGCCGGGATCAGGGTCGGCGATCACGTGGTCGACCCTGATCAGCGGGTGGTCGGCCGCGATCGCGTCGAGACTGCTGCCGAAGATGACGTCGCGCTGGTCGCGGGAGCCGTAGAGCAGGTGCAAGCGGCGGTCCAGCTTCTGGTCGATGATCTCTCGGATCATGCTCATCGCCGGCGCTACGCCGGAACCCCCGGCGAGGAAGACGACGTCGCTGCCGTGGAAAAGTGGGTTGTGGTGGAACGTGCCCATCGGTCCGGTGGTGGCCAGCGAGTCGCCCGTTCGCAAGGTGTCGACGAGCAGGTTGCTGATCCGACCTTCGGGAACCCGGCGGACAGTCAGATCGTAGGAGTCCAGGTCTGCTGGGCTCGATGAGATCGCGAATGGTCGGCTGGTGCCGTCGAAGAAGACGTTGACGTACTGGCCGGCCAGGAACGGCGGCAGGTCCTCGCCAGCGGTCGGGCGCATCCGGAAGGTCTTGGTGGTCGCGGTCTCGGTGATCACCTCGGCGACGGTCAGGTGCAGGCGTTTGGGGTGGTAGGTGTTGATCACCCCGGCGGTCTGGGCGGCATGGTCGGTGGTATCGGGGTCGCGCCGATCAATCTCGCGCTGGATGTCGGCGGCTCCATCGAACAGGGGGGCAAGGGGGTGCGGCATGGGTTCTCCTCGGGGATTCAGGCGGACTTGTAGCGAAGGAGTCGGCGGGCCACGCGCGCCCCGGCTTCCAGGGTGGGCTGGAAGCCGCCGAAGCCCGACCAGGCGCCGGCCAGGTGCAGGCCAGGGACGTGACTTTCGCGTTCGGTGTTACGGAACAGCCATCCTTCGGTGGCGTCCTGGTCGTATCCGTAGATCGCGCCTCCCGGGTGACCCAGATAGCGGGTCAGTGTCAGCGGGGTGGCGACGTCGACCTCCTCGATGGCGTCGCGGATGCCGGGGGTGATCGTCTCTACGAGGTCCAACAGGGTCTCGGCGTACCGGAACTTCAGCTCGGCATAGTCCTGGGGGCGGACCTCGTCCCAGACGCTTGCGTACTGCAGCGTCATCAGGCTGACATGAGTCGCGCCGGCTGGGGCGAAGCCGATTGGCGCGACGTCGTAGGCAGAGACGCAGATCATCCGCACCGGATCCAGGGAGCGGGTCGCGGCGAACGTGTGGTCCTCGTCCAGGTCGGTGTTCACGAAGCTGGTACTGGTGGTGAACCCCAGTTCGGCTGGGCTGGCGTCCAATCCCATGTGCAGGATGAATCCCGACACCCCGATTCGGCGGGAACTCAGATCCTTGCCCACGACGGCCGGGACGCCGGAGTCAAGCATCGCGTAGGTAAGCGGGGTGGCGGCGTTGGAGATGACGTCGGTCGCGGCCACCTCTTCACCACCCTGTAGGCGCACGCCGCAGACGGCGCCTTGCAGGGTAAGGATGGCTTCCACCGCCGTGTTGAATCGGACTTTGCCGCCTGCCCGCAGGAACGAACCCAGCAGCGCGCTCGACATCGCCTGGCTGCCGCCGCGCAAGTGGAATGGCTTGTGCTCGAAGTAGGCGTACATGGTCAGCGCCAGATCCTGAAACCTGAGCTCGGAGGGCGGCTGGCCGAGGTAGGTCCAGTAGGCGGCGAGGAGATGCTTGACGCGCTGGTCGGCGAAGTGGTCGTCGAGAACGTCTTTGACCGACCGCAGGCCCTGCCGGAACAGGTCAGGGTCGATTTTCTCGGCGGGAAGGCCGCGCATCGCCGCGATCTGCCAATCCGTGACTCGTCGGAGCAGGTCGAAGAACTTCTCGACCGCGGACCGGTTACCGGGGAACGCGGCCTCGACGGCGTCGGCTGCGCCCTCCCAATCGGCGGGCAACGTCGCGTCGAGCGCGCCGGGTACCACCGCGCGGTACAGGTCGTGCTCCTCGACGAACTCCAGCTCGTCGGCCACCCCCAGCGTCTGCAGCAGGCCGCGCAGGCCACCTTGCGACTGTCCTTCTGCGCCCACCCCGGACAACTGGTGTAACGCGACCTCGAACTCGAAGCGGCCCCGCCGAAACGACGTGCCGCAGCCGCCCGGCACGTTGTGTCGTTCCACCAACAGGGTGCGCGCCCCTGAGCGCTGCAGGGTGGCCGCGGCCGTCAGTCCTGCGTTGCCGGCCCCAATGACGACCGCATCGAAATCGGTGCGGGTCGCGGCCGGGGCTCGGCGATCCGGCTGCATCTCCATCTCCGTGTTCCTCATGTCAGCGACTATATACTAACTGTATTGAATATTTCTCGACTAGAGTAATCAAAGAAGTGGTAAGGTTCACGAGTACGGAGGAGGATCAACGATGACTGGAACTCTCGAGACGAAGTCGCTCGGATTCATGTCGCACGGAACACGGTGCGCGGCCTGGCTCACGTCGCCGGCCGGCGAGGGCCCGCACCCAGCTGTCGTGCTGGCGCATGGTCTCGGCGGCACGCACGGCATGATGATCAGCCAGTACGAGCAATACTTCGCGGCGGCCGGCATCGCGACGCTCGCCTTCGACTATCGGAACGTGGGGGCCTCAGACGGACAACCGCGCCAGCGGATCGTGATGCGCCGACTGCGCCAGGACGTCGCGTCGGCCGTTGGCTTCCTTCGCGAACAGCCCACTATCGATGCGAAGCGTATCGGCCTGTGGGGCACCAGCCTGGGTTCCATGCACGTGGTGCGGGTTGCGGCCGCTAATCCCGATATTGCCGCGGCGGTCGTGCAGTGTCCGATTCTGTACGGCCCTGGCGCCCTGCGAGCCGGTGGTCTTCGCCACACGCTTCGGATGACGCCGGCGATCACCGAGGACATCACCCGGTTCCTGCTCAGGCGGTCTCGCCGCTACATACCGATCATCGGAAAGCCGGGAACCCTGGCCGTCGTCACGGCACCCGGCGCCCTGGAAGGCTGGAACACCATGGTTTCGCCAGGTCTGCCCCCGCGGATCCTGGACAACCGCATCGCGGCCGCAAATGCACTCTCCATCGTGCGAACCACCGCGACGCGGCAGGTCCGTCAGGTATCTGCGCCCTTGCTCGTCTGCGTCTGCGACCGGGAAAACCTGACCGATTCCCGCTACGCTGAGCGTGCAGCTGCCGAAGCCCCGCGTGGCGAAACTCGCCATTTCGCCGCCGGCCACTTCGACGTGTACCAACCGCCAGTTGTCGAGGAACTGCTTGCCGAACAAACGGCCTTCCTGCAGAAGCATCTTCGTGTCGGTGCGTGACCTGCAACCACACGGCACTCACCTGGTCGGCCGCCAGCCGTCGCACCGGAAGTGAGTGTCCATGGCAAACCTGGCCCGAATTCTTGTCGAGGCCGCGGGCAGCTACCCCGACCGACCGGCCGTACGCCAGGACGATGTCGTCCTGACCTACCGCGAGTTCGATAGGCGGTCCTCACGTGTTGCCGGGTGGGCGCGCCAGCGCGGCCAGCGGCCCGGCGACCGTGTCGGCGTGCTGCTCCCCAACGTCGCGCAGTTCCCGATCCTCTACTACGGACTCCTACGTGCCGGTGTCGTGGTGGTGCCGATGAACCCACTGCTCAAGGCGCGCGAGGTCAACCATTGTCTGACCGACTCCGGGGCGCAGACGATTCTCGCGTGGCACGCCGCCGAGGGCGCCCGCGACGGGGCGGCCGCTGCAGGCGCGGACTACATCGTCATCGGTCCGGACGGCTCGGAGCTCGATGACGCGGAACCCGACTCGGCGATCACCGAGCGTGGCATGCACGAGACGGCAGTCATCTTGTACACCTCAGGAACAACGGGCACTCCGAAAGGTGCCGAGCTCACGCATGCAAATCTGAACCGCAACGCCGAGCTGTCCGCACGCCAGCTGCTCGGGCTCGGTACCGATGACGTGGTCATGGGCTGCCTGCCGCTGTTTCATACCTTCGGGCAGACCTGTGCACTCAACGCCGCGACCATCAGCGGCGCGTCAATCACACTTCTGCCACGCTTCGACCCGCAGCGAGCACTCGAAGTCATCCAGCGGGACCGCGTCACAGTATTCGCCGGCGTCCCAACGATGTACACCGCGCTGGCCGCGGTGCCCGACAAGACCGCAGTGCCCACCCTGCGGCTGTGCATCTCCGGAGGCGCGGCGCTGCCCGTCGAGGTTCTGCGCAACTTCGAGGCGGCCTATAACTGCCAAATACTCGAAGGCTACGGCCTGTCTGAGACGTCGCCGGTCGTGTCGTTCAACAGGTCTGGGCATCGCAAGGTCGGTTCGATCGGGTCACCGATCGACGGGGTCTCGATGCGCCTGGTCGACGATTCAGGAGCTGACGTTGCGAACGGGGACGTCGGTGAGATCGCCGTACGGGGTCACAACGTCATGGCGGGCTACTGGCATCAGCCCGAAGCCACCGCCGCTGCGATGGCTGATGGCTGGTTGCGCACCGGCGATCTCGCCCGGATGGATGCCGACGGCTTCTTCTTCATCGTCGACCGCAAGAAAGACATGATCATCCGCGGCGGCTTCAATGTTTATCCTCGGGAAATCGAAGAGGTGCTCTACGAGCATCCGAAGATTCTGGAAGCAGCTGTCATCGGCATCCCGCACCCCACCCACGGCGAGGAGGTCGTCGCCGTTGTGGTGGTTGACGGCGCGGCCACCATCACCGCCGACGAGGTGCGGGCCTACGTCAAGGCCCGGGTCGCCCCCTACAAGTACCCGCGACAGGTCTGGTTCCTCGATGCTTTGCCCAAGGGACCGACAGGAAAGGTCCTGAAGCGAAGAATCGCTGTCCTGCAAAGCGCCCAGGCATCGACCACCACCTAGGGCCCGACGCGGTCAGCCCGCCTACCGCTGGGACGAGTGAACAGATGGAGAAAAAGCCCAAACGCGCCTACATACCCCGCGGTGGCCACAAAGCCCGCGGCGGCAAACGCGACTCTGGGATCGGGAATCCACCACGCAGCAGCAACGGCGACGGGCACGACGATGACCGGGACGACGTTGAGCACCGGCAGGCCGGTGATTGGCTGCGGCCGGGACGACGCGGAACGACGGTGGGCGCCACCAACCAAGGCGGCGGCGCTGTACCCCGCGCCGGCCCCAAGAATGAACAGCCATATCGCGATCGGTCCCGCCTGGACACGATGACCATTCATGATGGCGATCGTTCCGGTGATCGATAGCGTAAAGCCTTGGGGTATAACGATTTGTTGCACGATGCCACCAACGGTCGCCGCCAGGCCCCCGCCCGTTTCCCTCGCGGAACGAGCCACCGATCCACAAATGACGAAACCGCTATCGATACACGCCGCCGCTAAGCGGTATGACCTGACCGTAAAAGGATTCCGTCAGATCGGAACACAAGTAGAGCCCGAGGTGTGCGGACTCTTCACCAGAAACGATCTTCTTGCCGGGCATCCGACTGATAAGCGTGTTCCAGGCCTCCTCAGTCCCTCCGACCGCGCCGCGCATCAGGTTGTTGTCGACGTTTTCCTGCGCGATGGCGTTGACATTGATATTGAACGGTGCCAACTCCAGACCGATGGCCTTGACCCACGCGTTCTGCGCACCCCGGGATGCGCCGTAGACCGACAAGTAGGCCGGCGGCAGCGCATCGACGATCGGGGTCAGCAAGGTCGCCGCGCCGGTGATCCCTGCGAGTGACGTGACCGCCACAACTTTGCCTCCGCCCTGCTTCTTCATCCGCGTGACAGCAGAACGAGTGACCCGGCAGAACGAGAAAAAGTTCTCTTCGAACACCCGATTGACGCGCTCTTCGTCGATCTCGTCGAAGGGAATCGATGCCACGATGCTGTGATTGCTGACGAGGATATCGATGCGCCCGAACTGTTCGTCGATGGCGCCGAACATCGCATCGACGTCGTTGGGTTTCGTGAGATCGGCCTCAAGAATCAGTCCGCCGCCGGGATTCTTCTTCGCGTATTCTGCATGAGGCTCAGCGTCGGCCCGGGACCGATCGTGCGTGCAGACCACGGCGCCCGCGTCGGTGAAGGTCTTGGTGAAAGCGGGTCCCATGTACTGGGACACTCCAGTAATCAAGGTCACCTTACCGTCGAGTCGCATCTCAGAGCTCCTTCGTCAACAAATGAATAGTTACACTGGTTTTCGGGTGGCAGCGTCAGCTGGATTGTCTTTCAACGCATTTCCGCCGCAAACTCCGCGGCTGTCGACAACGTTGAGAACATCGGAAACGTGTATTTCAACGCGTTTTCGTGTTCCTCCGCCGATGTCGCACCCATGCAATCCGTCAGAGAGACAACGTCGAAGCCCCGTTCGTAGCCGGAGCGCATCGTCCCCTCGACGCAGCAGTTGGTGAGAAAGCCACCCACCACGAGGGTCTTTATGCCTCGACTGCGGAGGATGAAGTCGAGGTTCGTGCTCGCAAAGCTGTCCAGGCCACGCTTTCCTTCGATGACGATGTCGCCGTCACGGGGTGCCAGCGCATCGAAGAACTGCGACCCCCACTCGCCTTTCACCAAAGCGCCGCCGTCAACCACTCCCTTGAGGATTCCGTACGGCTTCGGGTTCAGCTCGCGATATCCGGGCGTGAATGAGATCGGTACGTGCATCACAGTGGCTTCGGCAGATCTGGCCGCCGCCAAGGCGCTTAGCGCATTGTCGATCATCCCGGTCTTCTCGATCACATCCCGGGTGTCCGGGTAGAACACCCCACCATCAGACATGAAGTCGTTCTGGCACTCTATGAGCAGCAGCGCAGTGCTTTTCGGATCGAATGTCACTTCATCTTCTCCTTGTCGACTCATTGCTGAAATCGCGGTCGTTGCTCCGCCGGGCTATTCGGCGCGGAGCGATCCGGTAGTCAGAGAGCACCTTGTTTCGTCGTTCCGGCCGGGTAGGGCTGGAATCGCTGGATATCGATGTCCCGGGCAAGCTTCCCTTCAAGTAATCCCCCGAGAGCGCCGAACGGCGGCGCGTGAAAGTGGGCTTCCAAGTCGGCTGGGCTGGCCCACTTTTCGATCATCACCAGGTGCTCGTCGTTGCCGTGTAGGGCATAGAGCTCGCATCCTTCCTCGTTGGCGTGGACCTGCTCCTGAGTCTTGTTCAGCGCGGCGATCACCTCGTCTCTGAACGCGGATTTGGGATAGATGTTCGCGACGACTACGACTGCCCTGCTCATTTCCGGCTCCCCTTCACACCACTGCGACATCCGCCTTGGCCCACGAAGGCCACCGCGCGGGAACGGTTTTGAGCCGCCCACCGCAGATCGCGGCCCCATTGGCGGCCGCGTCCCGATACACAACAAACGCTACGGCGATGGCGGGCACCGAAACTGTGCAGGATTGACACAATCACTGGCCAGGCCGGCGGTCGAGCCTGCCCAGCGCCCAGTCTGCCCAGTCGACCTCCATGCGGGTGAAACGCAGGCCGTTCTCCAGTGCGAGCCGGGCGAAGAAGCCGTCGCTGCCCGACCAGTCGTAGGCGTCGCGGATCTGCTGGTAGCGGGAGTGTTCGAGTTCGGCATGCAGGCGCAGTGAATGCAGGTAGCCGCGGGCACCGGCCGGGGACTGCTGGCCCAGCAGGGACACCCTGAGCAGCTGGGCGCTACGAAATGGGGGGTCCTCCTGCGGCGAGGTCATCCAGCGCAGCAGTTCTGCGCGGCCGTCATCAGTGACTGCATATTCCTTGCGGCCTCGGGCCCCCACATCTGTCACTTCGATGAGCCCGGCTTCCAGCAGTTTGCCGAGCTCGCCGTAGAGCCGACTCTGGGTCGCGGGCCAGACGTTGGCCAGTGACAGGCGGAATTTCTTGAGCAGGTCATAGCCGCTGCCGGGATGATGGGCAAGCAGGCCCAGCACCGCGTGCCGCAAGCTCACGACGGCCCCTGGGCGGATCCCGGCGAAGCACGCGTCAAAGGACGGCCTTGCGGGTTTCCAGTCCAAACTGGCGAATCCGTCGGTGCAGCGTGGAGCGCGAGATCCCCAGCGCGTCAGCCGTCTTTGTCTTGTTTCCATTGTTCTCGCGTAACGAGTCGGCGATGGCACCGCGCTCGACCGACTCGAGGCGGCCAATCTTGCGCCACCCCTGCAGTCCGGTGCGGACTTCCTCGCTCAGGTCATCCAGCGTCACTTCTGCACCCCTGGAGGTGTGGGCGGCGTGCATGACCGTCGAATGAAGTTCGGCGATATTGCCCGGCCACGGATAGTGGACCAGCGCTGCCATCGCGCGCTGTGCTATCCGTCCTTCGAAACCGGCGGCCGCTAGCGCAACGCGGGCCAATGCCGGTATGTCTTCGCGCCGATTTCGAAGCGGCGGAACGTCAAGCACGGCATCTCCGATTCCCGTCAAAGGCGGGTTGATGTCGGGCTCGGATTCGGCTCGGTGGGTGAGCACGACCAGGTTTTCTCGTGGGCGGTGCACGAAGGAAAGCAAATCTGCCAGCGCACGGCGTGTGTTCGCGTTGAGGGAGTCGACATTGGTCACGACGGTCGTGATTGCGGGTCGAGTGAGCAGTGCCTCAAGTTGCGACAGCCACGAAGAGCTTCCGTGCACGCTGGCGAGGCCGGCGGGGTATGTGACCATCTCTGCTTCGGGTTGTCGAAGCTCGTGTATCCGCCTAGCAGCAAACGACTTTCCGGAGCCGCTGGGACCGACCACCCGGATACACCGAGCGGGGCTGAGCGCGACGCGGGTAATGTTGCGGTTCAGCCGAATAGCGGCCTCGCTAACGGTCGTCGCGTCCGGTGAGGCGTCGCGGCCAAACGATCTCGCTTTCTGATCCGGGATTGTTTCGATCAGTGCCCCCACCGCCCGGGTGCCGGTCATGACGGGCGTGCAGCGCGCGAAAATTGATTCGCCATCGGCCAGCCGGATCTCGGTGGTTCTTGTCCGCCCTTGGGTCAGCGAGGTTAGGGCTTGATCCCAGAGCAAGGCCTGATCCTGAGGTCCGAGCAGGTTGGCTGCCGCGGCGTTGGTCACCATGTATTGATCGCTCAGCGCGATGATCGCGGTATTTGTCATTCGGCTGCGCGCGATGAATTCATCGAAGACCACTCGTTCGCGCTCCGCGGAACCGATGGACATTTCTCGCTCAATTTGGGCGCAAAGATCCAGCAGCGTCGGCATCAGCAGCCCGTTCGCTTCGTCAAGAGTGCACGCGAGCGCGACGGCGCCTTCGATTCGGCGGCTTAACGGGTGCCGGATAGGGACACCCGCGCACACATGATCGCGCAGCGTCTCCGCGTAATGCTCGCCTCCGACGATCATGACGGGTGTGAGTTCCTCAAGTGCAGTACCGATCCCATTGGTACCGGCCATATCCTCGGCGAACACAGATCCGACATCAATCGACACACGCGCCAACCATGGAAGCGCGGCGCGATCACCCGCCCACCGCCCGACTATGCGTGCGCCTCGATCAGCCAGAAGAACCCCCACCCCGGTGCCCCCGAGGTGCTGCGAGAACCGGTCCAGAATCGGTTGGGCGGCATAGCGGATCCGCTCAGCGGATCCCTTGACCGGCTCGCGGGGAACACTTACCAGATTCATCGGCACCGCCGCCATGCGACTACGTACCCATGACCGTCTGATCAAATCAGGAATTGACGTCGGCAGAGGCAGACCCGCTTGGAGTGCGACTCTGGCTGATTGCAGCGCCAACTGATGGTCCGCACGAGCATCCGCCGTGAGCGGCATGTGCGTTCGTGCGACCAACTCTGCGCCGGATACCTTGCATTGGTCCGACGGATGCGCAGGCGTCCCCGACGCAATGACAGCAGTCTCGACAGGTGCTCGATCCGACCGAATGACGGATCTGGGCGCGAGTGGTTGTGCCGACGGGGCGATCAGCGTCGGTCGATCCGATCCGAAATCGTATGCAGTTACACAGATCGGCGGTGGCACGGTTCGAGCTGCGCCACGCACCACGCATTTTTCGGTCATGAGCGCCGGCCTCGCATGCCGCGGCATCCCCCGCCGCGACACCCATGGATGACCGCGCTACGGCCCTCGCTGAACTGGGGTGCTTCGTGTCGTTCGATCCGTCTTGTCTGTGGTTGACTCGCCACGCTCCTGCGCCGAGACGTCCCCGCGACGACACGGCGCCAGGGTCGCGTCAGCAGGTGTGGCGCACAGCGGCCGGATCCATCGTTCATGGGTTGATCGTGTACTCCCCGATCTGGCGACCCCACACGTACTCGATCGCGAACGGCGAGCCGAGTCCGAAGTGGTTGTACGGGGCGATCGACGCACCGGTGTCCGTCACGAGGTAGGGCGCCGGCCACAGATCGCGGGTGATCGGGGCCCAGCAGCCCGGCCGCCCCTCGGGACCGCCCCTGGCATTGATTCGAGGCAGGTTATCCGGATAGACGTAAGGGTTTCCTGCGCCGAGGACTTCTGCGTGCATCCTGAGCGAATAGCCGTTGCCGCCGGCAAGATCCAATGATGCTGGCAGCAGGTCGCGGTAGTTGCGGATGGTGCACAGGATTTCGGGGCTGTAATCCTGCGACAGCTGCGAAGTGGGGACCAGGTCCGCGGTTCCGCGGGTCAGGTACGGACCCCCTCGCTCGAACACGTCGCCGCCCGTGTTGCCGAATCCGACCGAAGCCATCAGCGCGGCATCGATGTTGGACTGCTGCTCATTGAGCGTGTTCGCGGTGGTGGCCAGGTTGTTCAGGAATCCCCACAGGTCGGGCGAGGCGTCGGCGTACGTGTCGGCCAACTGGGCCAGCTTCTGGGTGTCGTAGCGGATCTGACCCATCTGCGGGTTCACGTCGGTGAGAATCTCGTTGCCGTGCGTGATCGACTGACCGAAACGCTCACCCAACCCGTCGAGCGCCTGCGCTGTGGCCGCCAACGTCTCGTTGAGCTTGACCGGATCAACCTTCTCCGAAATCGACACGACGGTTTCGAACAGTGTGTTGTCCTCCGTGGTCACCGACCGGCTATCAATGACATCGCGGCTGGTGATCCGTCGCGGTGTCGGGTCTTTCGGCGAGGCGAACGACACATACTTCTTGCCGAACACGGTGCTGGCGGTGATATCGGCATCCACATTCGCCGGAATCAGATCGATGTACCTGGGATTCACATCCAGTGTCAGCTTCGCCGCCGGCCTGCCGTCAACGTCCTGCTCGGCGACGTTGCTGACCCGTCCGATCTCCACCCCGTTATAGGTCACCTTCGACCCCGGATCCATCTCCAGACCCGACCGGCTGGCCAGCATCGTCAGCTGCGTTGTCGGCGTGAAATCCCCGCGGAACTGCAGATACACCGCCACGAGAACCGCCGCGCACAACATCAGGGACACAGCCCCGGCCGTCTTAAACGGCGGCTGGCGTCGCGAATTGCTACCCGGGATCGTCACGCCCGCCTACAACGGCGAGGCGAACATGGAAGCCGACTGTCGACACCGCCCGCGGCACCGACGAACAGGTTGGCACGGGTGCGCAGCACGACTTCTCCTCCGTGATTCAGGTCGGACGCCCGGTTCCGGCTCCGCGGCTTAGTCGCATCTCCTAATATTCACTTTATGGACTACTTAGTGAGTAGATTAATCATGGAACTGGTAGATTGTCCAGATGTCCCTTAAGTACGCAGTCCTGGCGGCGCTTCTGGAAGGTGACGCATCGGGTTATGACTTGACCAAGGTGTTCGACGCCTCGGTGGCCAACTTTTGGCCCGCGGTCCCCCAGCAGCTCTACCGGGAGCTCGAGAAACTCGAAGCCGACGGACTTATCGCCGGCTATGTGGTCGAACAGGACCGCAGGCCCAACAAGCGCGTGTTTTCAGTCACCGAGGCCGGCCGGGCCGACCTGCGCGCCTTCACCGAGGTGCCCATACGTCCGATGGCCATGCGCGACGACCTGCTGGTGAAGGTGCAGGCGGTCGATATCGGAGACGTGGACGCCGTGCGTGCGGCCGTCGCGGAGCGAACGGACTGGGCGCGCGCCAAACTCGCCCGCTACGAGCACCTGCGTGAGCGCATCCTCGCCGGGCGCGACGAAGCCGACTACCTGCGCGAAGCTGAGCGCATCGGTCCCTATCTCACCCTCATGCGCGGGCGTCTGTTCGAGGAGGACAACATCCGCTGGGGCGAGGCCGCCCTGAAGATCCTCGCCCAGCGCAGCTCACAACTCACCGCAAAGTGTTCACCATGACCAACAACCCGCATTTCGACCTGTTCAGGTTGCCGGATGAGCACACCGAGTTGCGGATGGTGGTGCCAGGCAACCCACGAATCGTTTTGCAGCACTTAGCCTTCGGCCATGGTGATGATTGATGATGATGTCGCCGCGACAGATGTGTGTTCCGAATTTTCGTGTCATATCACGAACCTATGACGTGCAACGATGCGATGACTGAGCTGCGGCGGCGGGCGCGCGCGCGGGGCGACGAGGCTGAGGGGATGCGACTCTTCGACTGGGCGCGGCTCGAGGCCGCCCAGCGAGAGGGAACAGTGAGCGCGCGATTCTCGCCCGAGCAGATCCTGATGGTCGTTGAATCCCTCTGTGTGGGTTGGCTCTCGACGACCCCCCCATTCCTCGCCGCCGCAGACAAGCACACCCCGGAACATCGCAATCCCCAGCCGCTCTTTGGGAACGAAGAGGCGCTGAGCCCGGGCCCGGGAGGTCATCGTCGACACCGTCCGCCGACTCATTGCCAAATAGCACCATCAAAGATCACGCTTACCTGGGCTTCGTCAGATCCGCTGTGCCAGTAGGTTTTTGAGTTGTCGACGCAGCGCCGCGATCGCTTGTAGGATGGCCGACCGTTGCTTGGGAGTAAGTTCGGGGTCCTCAGTTGGCCCCGATTCTCACTTTCGTGTCATTTATGACATCGCGATGACATTGAAATTGAGACGATGACATCCTCCGATGACGACTGCTGGCTCATGCTGGCAAGAGCGAGAGATGCAGTTGATGGGCCCTGGTGATCGTCATCGCGGGGCCGTTCCGCGTTGCCGCGCCACATTGCGCGTCCGGTCTGAGAACCTCGCGGCGCCATGGGTGTCGACACCGGGCGCACCGACCTGTATCAACCGGCGCTCCCCTCCCCCCGCCCCGATTTTTGGCTTTCCGACAGATAAATTGACCAAATGCGGCACGTGTCAGTTAGTCAATCTGTCGCATGGCAGCTCAGAGCGGTCGCGGCGCGACAGATTAATTGACCGAGGACAACCACTCCAGCCCAGCTCTGCAGCAGCAGCTCTCTCTCCCAACCGGATTCGGTTTCGCCGCCGGTGTCCGTCCCTTCAAACAAGCGTCTGCTGTTGACGATGCTCACGCATGCGCGGATGGTAGTCAGTCGTTGGATTGGTGAGCGCTGTGGAGATCGATCCGGATGGTGGCCGGTTCGCTTGTGGAGGCGCGGAAGATCACACCGTCAGCGCACGATTTGAGCCGTTCCAACCAGCCTTCGCAGTGAGGCCGCCATGGGTGCGGCCGGCCATTACGGCCGCGAACGCGGCAGTTAGCGCCGGGTTGTCGGCTGGTTGTGCGACGCTGCCACTATGAAAATTAGCGTCCTTGCAGGTGCGAGTGTGGTGACCGGCGTGGTGCTGGCGTGGGGTGGCTGCGGTACGGCGGCGGCTGACGTGGCGGTCGGGCCCGGGCCGACGAACTACACCGTGCAGCCACAGCCGGCGCCGGGGAGCTGCCACTACCGAACCGCCGCCAGTGGCCAGACCTTGCCCGATCCGAGTTGCACGCCGGGCGCCGTCAATCCGAAGGTCACGTCCGACACTCTGGACACCACGATCTGCCGGTCCGGGTACACCAAATCGATCCGCCCACCCACAGCGATCACCGAGGCCGAAAAGCAAGCCAGCGCGGCCGCCTACAGCTACACAGGACGGCTATCCGGGGTGGAATACGATCATCTGGTGCCCCTCGAAGTCGGTGGGGACCCAAACGATGTCAGAAACTTATGGGTTGAGCCGGGGGCATCGCCGAACCCGAAAGATGCCGTCGAGTCGCAGCTGCACGAGCTCGTTTGCGCCGGCACGGTATCGCTGGCGGTCGCCCAGCAGGCGATCGCGACCGATTGGACCACCGCAATCAGCGTGGCTGAAGGGCAATAAGCGAACTCCGGCTTCAAGGTTAGGCATCGCCGCGGCGGCACCATAGTTTCGCATTCCTGTGGTGGCGCTCTCCCGCCCCTGGCGGGCGCCGAACCAGCGGAATACGGCGGATTTGAATATGCAGGGTTACCGGTAAACCACGTCGTTTTCGTTATCATGCTGCACCGCAACGTGGTTCGTTGTCGAGCTACTTGCCGATAACTGGTGTGGCTGCGTGTCGTACGTTCTCCCAGTCGTTTCCGAGGCGCCGCCATCAGCGTGTAGATATGTCGGCGCTGATTCATCAGATGAATCAGCGCCGATAGTTCAGGAGAGTCGACGATCTCCGACCGACGCTGTCGCCACCGACCAAGACAGACCGCCGCTTGCGAGCTGGTCAGCCTTTTCACGGTGATTCGCCGGCATCCCGGCGGCGCTGAATGTCGGGGTAGAGGCTGCGCGTCGACACGCGGTCCCGATCACAAGAAGCCGGTCCAAGCCACCGCCGCAACCCGAACCCGCTGCCACTGGCTAGGCGGCCGGCGGTATCAGTGGCGGACGGCATACGTTGGCGGTCGGATCCCACCACCAGCCGTTGTCGCATGCCAGGGGTTGCGGCCCGACACCCAGCGGCCGGCATACATTAGCCGTCGGGTCCCACCACTGGCCAGCCTCGCATGCCAAGGGTTGTGGCCCGAGGCCCAGCGGCCGGCATACATTAGCTGTCGGGTCCCACCACTCGCCATTCGCACATTGCGCCGAGCTCACTGCCGGCGTCGCGATAGTCACGGCCGCCATCGGCGCTAACGCCATCACGACGACGGGCACCAGCCGGCGAACGAACGTCCTCATTGGAGGCCTCCCCTCGTGTGCTCAACCTTGGCCGGGGTCCAGCTTAGGCGGGGTGGACACTTGGGGGTCAGCACAACAGCGTCCATCCGGCACTGTCATGATTTCGTCAGTGAGGCCGTTGTGTGACGGCTTGCATACCGGGGAATCGAATACGGCGGGTTACCAGTCAAGCCCGTCGTTTTGCATCAGATGCAGGATTGAGCCCTCCCGCTGCCGGAGTTGATGTGCTGCCGAACAAGCCTTAGCTCAGCTCTGAGGTCCCCAGCGGCACGGGCGAGTTGTGCAACTCGCGCAGGCGTGCCGCCCCGGCTGCAACGGTGGCCAGATAGCGCGTCGTCTGGATCCATTGCGGTGTTCCCTTCCGGGCGCATGAGCCCTCCTGCTCACGATGAGGTTGTGTTAGCGGTTTCAACGGCGCGAGACAGACAGCAAGGTCAGTCGCCGTCGCCGCGAGCCACGCACTCAAGGGCGAAAGATCCGCGACCGGTTTAGAGGCACGAAAGATACCCCAGGACGATTACGGACACGACAGATAGCCAAAGTGATTGCAGTCCACAAAGATTCAGGGAGCCCAAATATGTAGCTATTGACGTTGGATGGACCAGACCGCGGGATGCGTAACAATCCCGAAACCTCGCCTCGCTAACTTCTCAGAGTGGGTGAGCGAAGGGATTGCTTGTGACTGAATCAAGCGGGTTGGGCCGCAGAGGCTTTCTTCAGACTGCTGCCGTGATGGGCGTGGCCGGCGTCGCCGCGGCGTGCGCGCGGAGTTCATCGTCGGCGCCGCAGCCGGTGCCGTTTTCCAAGATCGACATCGTGCAGCCCGGTCAGGGTCACCGCAGTGGCGATCTGTACCTGTCCTCGCTACCCGACCAGGTGCTGTGGGGTTATGTGCCGACGGTGCACGCATCGCCGGTGCTGCAGATGCGTTCCGGACAGACCATCACGATCGACACGGTGTCACACGAAGGCATCCTGGAAGATCAGGGCCGCAATCCGGTGGAATTTTTCGGCCACCACGGCGTCGCACAAGCCGATGTCCTCGACGACACGAAAGCCATCGCGGCAGAATACAAACGGTCGCCGAGAAACTTTGTGAAGGACGGCCCGCACGTTGTCACCGGACCGATCTTCGTTGAAGGTGCCGAGCCCGGCGACGTCTTGAAGATCGAGACCCTCGAGGCGATCCCGCGTGTGCCCTATGGCGTCGTGTCGAGCCGCCACGGC
>Ga0153922_1000281_pt1 | contig 21077 bp, 16 predicted proteins | sample TSNJ006MetaG_FD_104723 | JGI IMG/M metagenome (GOLD analysis project Ga0153922, IMG submission 104723) | Attine ant fungus gardens microbial communities from New Jersey, USA - TSNJ006 MetaG | ecosystem: Host-associated > Fungi > Mycelium > Unclassified | place: USA: New Jersey, Brendon T. Byrne... | reverse complement strand
GCGAGGAGCAAAATGTGGACTGCGCACGCGAGGAGCAAAATGTGGACTGCGCACGCGAGGAGCAAAATGTGGACTGCGCACGCGAGGAGCAAAATGTGGACTGCGCACGCGAGGAGCAAAACGTGGACTGCGCACGCGAGGAGCAAAATGTGAGAAGCGATCCCGGCACAGCCTTCCTGCTGTGCTACCGCCGCCGGCGCTGGTACCTCGAGGGCATTTACGAATAATCCAGTCGCCGCGCGAACGCCCCCACCCGCTCGACGAGGCGATCAAAGAACACAATTGGGTCGACAGCCACCCCGACGTGTGCGTTCGGCGTCCGGCCCCACCGGCCGTACCAGTCGGCGATTGTCATCGCTCGCGTCAGCGTGCCTGTCAGTTCGACGCCGACCGTGGCGGTGCGTGTACGCACCAGTGAAGGGTCCAGCGCGACCGCGGCGGCCAATGGGTCATGCAGGTGCGCGTGGAATCCCTCCCCCTCGTCGAGGTGGAACTCGAAGTAGAACCGCATGGCGTCCTCGAGCACCCGGATCAGCGGGTTGGACGCCACCGATCTCGTGCCTCGCGGATCGCGTACGTTCATCTGCACCGTCGACGAGCCGGCCGCCTCGGCGAGCCGGATGAGCCTCGCCGGCGTCATCACGATCTTCTCGGTAAGATTGAGCCCCAAGACAATTGGCAAACTATCCCGACCGGTCCAGGCCTCGAACACCTCAGCGGCCGCCTCCGGGTCCACGCTGATGTTCCATTCGGCCACCAGATCGGTGTTGCCGCGATACAGGAACGAGCCGCCCATGATCACCAGCCGCCGCAGCAGGCTCGGCAGCGCCGGCTCCGCCCGAAGCGCTAGCGCCAGATTGGTCATCGGACCGGTTACCAGTCCGATTAATTCACCCGGATGCGCTCGTGCCGCGAGAACCCAGGCCTCGGCGGCGCTGTAGGCGGTGACCCTGCGGTCGTTGGGCGCCAGCTGCGCGTAGCCGAGGCCTTGCGGTCCGTGGGTGTCCTCGGCGGTGCGCAACGGGCCGACCAGCGGCTGATCGGCGCCCTTGGACACCGGGATCTGGTCTGCCCTGCACAGCTCCAGCAGTCCCAGGTTGTTGATGCAGACCTGTTGTACCGCAACGTTTCCACTCGTGGACGCGATGCCCACCAGCGACGCCTCCGCGCTGGCCAGCAGATACACCAGGGCCATCGCATCGTCCACGCCGGTGTCGACGTCGGCGAAGATGGGCACCGTCACAAGATCACCAATGTACGCCAGGCACCATCCGCACCGCGCGCTTGATGGAACGAGGCAGGGAACGAGGCAAGGCGACCGTCCGAACGGCGCGAGCGGGCCGCTTGGGTTGGCGCGGTGCCTCCGGCAGTGCCTCCGGCTCTGAGTCCGGCGCAATCCCCCGCGCCGCCGGGGAATCGGGATATCCGAGGTAGATCTGATGCAGTATCCGTCGGGCCAGCTTCGGCACGAAATAGTTGCCTGCTTCGGCGATCGTGCCGAACGGGTGGTCGATCCGGGTCGGTTTTTCGACCAGCGCGCGCACCACGATGGCGGCGGCGTGCTCGGCGCTGATCGGCTTTTGCGGGTTGAGGCGTCGCGACGGCGCGATCATCGGCGTGCGCACCAGCGGCATGTGGATATTCGTGAACGTGATGTGGTCTGACAGCGTTTCGGTCGCGACGACATCGGAGAACGCGTCCAGCGCGGCCTTGCTCGGTATGTAGGAACTGTACTTGGGATTGCGGGCTTGCGCGCCGGCGCTGGACACGTTGACGACGTGGCCGAAACGCCGCTCCCGCCAGTGCGGTAGGAGGGCGAGCACCATGCGCACGGCGCCGAAGTAGTTGACGGCCATCACACGTTCGTAGTCGTGGAAACGTTCCGTGGAGTTCACCACCGACCGCCGGATCGATCGGCCCGCGTTGTTGACGAGATAGTCGACGTGGCCGAACCTACCGAGGATATCCTTGACGGTGTGCTCCACCGATGACGAATCGGTGATGTCGCACGTGAAAGCGTAGGCCTCGCCACCTGATTCGTGGATCTCGGCGATGAGTTGGTCGAGGGCCTGGCCGTTGCGGGCCAGCGCGAACACCGTCGCGCCCTGCTCGGCCACTGCGATCGCCGACGCCCGGCCAATGCCGCTGGAGGCACCCGTGATGATCACGTGCCTGCCCACCAGTGGGCCGCTCGGGTCCTGGCGGCGGGCTCGGTCAGGGTCGAGGTGTTCGGCCCAGTACCGCCATAAATACGGCGCGTACGAGGCGAACTCGGGCACCTCGATCCCGCTGCCGTGCAGTGCCTCTCGCGTCGCATCGGCGTTGAACGTGGTCGGCAGGTCGGCGACGTCGAGGAGTTCGGCGGGGATGCCGAGTTGTGCTGCGGCCACGTTGCGCACCACCCTCGCGCGCCCGCGGACCTTCAGAACCGGAGTCGCGAACCCCCGCGGTAGCCGCCCGCGAATTGGCGGCAGTCCCGCGGCTTCGGCGATGCCTCGGTAAATACCCTGCAGTCCAACGGGTTCCGGTGACGTCAGGTGGAATGTCTGACCCTCGCGATCCGGGGCGTGCATGAGCCGGACCAAAGCATCGACGACGTAGTCGACCGGGACGAGGTTGGTGCGTCCCGTGTCCGGCAGCATGATCGGGGTGAAGGACGGCAGCTTGGCAAGTTTTGCGAACACCCCGAAGAGGTAGTACGGGCCGTCGATCTTGTCCATTTCGCCGGTGCGCGAATCGCCGACAACGGCGCCCGGCCGGTAAATCCGGTAGCGCAGGCCGGGCTCGGCGCGCACCAGCTGTTCGGCCTCGAACTTCGTGCGGTGATACGCGGTCGGCAGATTCTGGCCGACATCGAAGTCCGTCTCGGTGTATTCGCCCCGAAAGTCGCCCGCGACGGCGATCGACGACACATGATGCAACGTCGCGTCGAGCCGCCGCGCGAACGCGATCACCGATCGGGTGCCGTCAACGTTGGCGGCACGCTGCGCCGCCTCCGCCGCGGTGATGTCGTAGATCGCGCCGCAGTGCACCACGTGTTCGACGTCGGTGAGCCCGGCAAGCGTCTCGTCGGTCAGCCCGAGGCGGGGCGCGGTCAGGTCGCCCACCACGGGTTTCGCGCGGTCACCCCAGTCGATGGTGAGCCGTTCGAAGCGGGCGAGCGACGGACGCCGAACCAGCACGCCGATTTCGTCGTCCGGACAGGTTTGCAGGAGTTTCGACACCACTCGGCGGCCAATGAACCCGGTACCGCCGGTAACGACATAGCGCATGGGGGTCATCGTGATCCCGCTGTCCGGGAAAGGTCAATCCCGTGTGACGCAGTCCTCACACCATCCACAATTCACGGATGACGCGTTCGTGGTGGGGGTGGGGCAACGTCGAAGACGCGCTGACCGACAGCGAGACCCGCGAGCTCACGGCAAGGTCTGCCGCGCTGCTGCCCGGGCACGACCTCACCGACCACCCGCCGCCGCGCCCCGATGAGCTGGAGCTGTCGCCCTCGCGCGTCACCCCTCCGCCCGCGCTGGCCGCGCTGTGCTCGGTCGATGCCGCCGACCGTGCGGGCCACGCGCGGGGTAAGGCCTTCCGCGACGTCGTCCTCAACCTGCGGGGGCGGCTTGAGCATGTCCCGGATCTGATCGCCAGGCCGCGCAGCGAGCAGGACGTGATCGACATTCTGGACTGGTGCACAAGCGCGTCTGTTGCGGTGATCCCTTACGGCGGTGGGAGTTCCGTGACCGGCGGCGTCGAACCGCGCTTCGCTGGCCCGGCGGTCACCGTCGATCTCACCGGCATGGGGGCGGTCCTGGAGGTCGATGCCGCCAGCCGGGCCGCCAGAGTTCAGGCCGGAGTGTTGGGTCCCGATCTGGAAGACCAGCTGCGGCCAACCGGGCTCACCCTGCGTCACTTCCCCCAATCGTTCGGGTTCTCCACCCTCGGCGGATGGTTGGCCACCCGTGCGGGAGGGCACTTCGCCACGCTGTACACCCACATCGACGAGTTGACGGAGTCCCTCCGCGTCGTCACCCCTGCCGGTGTCAGCGAATCCCGGCGGCTTCCCGGGTCGGGTGCCGGTCCTTCGCCGGACCGCCTGTTCATCGGCTCGGAGGGCGCGCTCGGTGTGATCACCGAGGCGTGGATGCGCCTGCACGACCGGCCGCGATGGCACACGACGGCGTCGGTCACGTTCGACGACTGGACCTGCGCCGTCAGCGCGACTCGCGCGATCGCGCAGGCCGGTTTGTACCCGACCAACTGCCGGCTGCTCGATCCCGCCGAGGCGTTCCTCAACGCCGGTACCGCCGCCGCCGGCGGGTTGCTCGTGCTCGCCTTCGAGTCGGCCGATCATCCCGTGGATGCATGGATCGAGCGGTCACTTGCCATCACCGCCGAACTTCGCGGCACCGTCATCGCCCGACGCGAACGCACCGCCGGCGCGACGGATGCGTCGACAACCTGGCGTTCGTCGTTTCTGCGCATGCCCTATCAACGCGATGCGCTGGCCCGCCGCAGCGTCATCGCCGAAACCTTCGAAACCGCCTGCACCTGGGATCGATTCGCGGACCTGCACGCCGCCGTGACCGAAACTGCCCGCGGCGCTGTCGAACGCGTCTGCGGGGCGGGAGTCGTCACCTGCCGCTTCACCCACGTCTACCCCGACGGCCCCGCGCCCTATTACGGCATCTACGGCGGCGGACGGTGGGACGCGCTCGTCGAGCAGTGGGACGAGATCAAAGCCGCGGTGTCCGATGCGATCATGGCCCACGGCGGCACCATCACCCACCACCACGCCGTCGGCCGCGATCACCGGCCCTGGTACGACGGGCAACGGCCCGAGCCGTTCGCGAGCGCGCTGCGCGCGATGAAGGCCGCTCTCGACCCCGCCGGGGTGATGAATCCGGGAGTGCTGGTCGACATGAGAGGCTGACCTCATGCCGATTGACCCGAGCGCCATAGGCGCAACAACGAAGCCCCACCTCGTCGAATGGGCCGACCGCGACACGATGCTCTACGCGCTCGGCGTGGGCGCCGGCCTCGACGACTTGGCGTTCACCACCGAAAACAGTCACGGCATTCCTCAGCAGGTGTTGCCGACCTACGCGGTGATCGCATGCCCGGCGTTCGGTGCGATCGGCAAGATCGGGACGTTCAATTTCGGCATGCTGCTGCACGGATCACAACAGATCAGGCTGTACGCGCCGTTGCCGCCGGCGGGCAAGCTCAACGTCGTCTCCGACGTCGCCGACCTGCAGGACAAGGGCGAAGGCAAGAACGCGGTGGTCGTGCTGCGGGGGCGAGGCACGGACCCCGAGACGTCCGAACTCGTCGCGGAGACAGTAACGACGTTGGTCATCCGCAAGGAAGGCGGCTTCGGCGGACAGCCGGGGCAGCGTCCGGTGGCGCCGCAGATCCCGGATCGCGAGCCCGACGCGCGGGTCGCCCTGCCCACGCGGGAGGACCAGGCGTTGATCTACCGGCTCTCGGGCGACCGGAATCCGTTGCACAGCGACCCCTGGTTCGCCACGGAAATGGCCGGTTTCCCGAAGCCGATCCTGCACGGGCTGTGCACGTACGGGGTCGCCGGCCGCGTGCTGGTGGAAGTGCTCGGCGGGGGCAACGCGTCGAAGGTCGCGGCGGTCGGCGCGCGCTTTACCGCGGTCGTGTTCCCTGGCGACACGCTCACGACGTCGGTCTGGCGCACGGAACCCGGGCACGCGGTGTTTCACACCGAGGCGTCCGATCCGGACGGGTCGAACGCCCGGCTGGTCCTCGAGGACGGCGTCGCCGAGTACCGGTGACCTCCAGGAGGCCGGTTTCACGGCCCGGCTGGAGTGGCGGTTCGATCAGTCTATCGAACAGGCGTTCGATAGACTGGATCGGTGAGCTGGTTTACCGGACCCAGCTGGGGCGAAATCGAGCGGGTGCTCAACAGCAAGCCCCGCCGCGCCGGCATGCCCTTGGAGTCGCCCGTCGACGGCGGCGACAGCCCGGCCTGGTCCCGTAAGCGCGGCGCTTACCTGAGGCCCGACGGCGTCGCGCGCAGAGGTGACTCCACTCCTTACGCCGAGCTTCACGCTCACTCGGCGTACAGCTTCCTCGACGGTGCCAGCACCCCGGAGGAACTCGTCGAGGAGGCCGTTCGGCTCGACCTGCGTGCTGTCGCGCTGACCGACCACGACGGCCTCTACGGCGTTGTGCGGTTCGCCGAGGCCGCCAAGGAGCTGAACATGCGCACGGTGTTCGGCGCCGAACTGTCGCTGGGCAATAAGGCCCGCACCGAGGATCCCGATCCGCCCGGCCCCCACCTGCTGGTGCTTGCGCGTGGCCCCGAAGGCTACCGGCGGCTGTCGCGGCAACTGTCCAAAGCACACCTGGCCGGCGGCGAAAAAGGCAAGCCGCTCTACGATTTCGACGCGCTCACCGAAGCGGCGGGCGGGCACTGGCACATCCTGACCGGCTGCCGCAAAGGCCATGTGCGCCAAGCCCTCAAAGCCAGCGGTCCAGAGGCCGCCGAGAAAGCCCTGGCCGACCTGGTGGACAGGTTCGGTGCCGACCGGGTCAGCATCGAGCTGACCCAGCACGGCCAGCCGCTCGACGAGGAACACAACGCCGCACTGGCCGCGCTGGCACCGAAATTCGGTCTCGATTGTCGCCGGCCAGGCGGCTCCCGCGTGGGCGTCGTCGCCACCACCGGTGCACACTTCGCCGAACCGTCACGCTCCCGGCTGGCCATGGCGATGGGGGCCATCCGCGCCCGGCATTCCCTCGACGAGTCCGCCGGATACCTAGCCCCACTGGGTGGCTCGCATCTGCGTTCCGGCGATGAGATGGCACGGCTGTTCGCGCGCTGCCCGGAGGTGGTGACGGCCGCCGCCGACCTCGGCGAGCAGTGCGCGTTCCCGCTGGAACTGATCGCCCCTCAGCTGCCACCGTTCGACGTCCCCGACGGCCACACCGAGGACAGCTGGCTGCGGCACCTGACCATGCGTGGGGCGCACCAACGTTACGGCCCATCCGAACGAGCGCCACGGGCGTACGCTCAAATCGAGCACGAGCTGGAAATCATTAAGGCACTGCAGTTTCCGGGTTACTTCCTGGTGGTGCACGACATCACCCGGTTCTGCCGGGAGAACGGCATCCTGTGCCAGGGCAGGGGATCGGCGGCCAACTCTGCGGTCTGCTATGCGCTCGGCGTCACCGCCGTCGATCCGGTGGCCAACGAGCTGCTGTTCGAGCGGTTCCTCTCGCCGGAGCGCGACGGGCCGCCCGACATCGACATCGACATCGAATCGGACTTGAGGGAGAAGGCCATCCAGTACGTCTACGACCGCTACGGCCGTGACTACGCCGCGCAGGTCGCCAACGTCATCACCTACCGCGGCCGCAGTGCGGTCCGCGACATGGCCCGGGCGCTGGGCTTTTCGCAAGGCCAGCAGGACGCCTGGAGCAAGCAGATCAGCCGGTGGGACGGGCTTGCCGATTCCCCCGACATAGAGGACATCCCTGAGCCGGTGATCGACCTGGCGACCCAGATCAGCAACCTGCCGCGGCACATGGGCATTCACTCGGGCGGCATGGTGATCTGCGACCGCCCGATCGCCGACGTATGCCCGGTGGAGTGGGCGCGGATGGAGAACCGCAGTGTGCTGCAGTGGGACAAAGACGACTGCGCCGCAATCGGATTGGTCAAGTTCGATCTGCTTGGCCTCGGCATGCTGTCGGCGCTGCACTACGCCATCGACCTGGTCGCCGAGCACAAGGGCATCGATGTCGACCTGGCCACGCTCGACCTGTCCGAGGCGGCCGTTTACCAGATGCTGCAGAAAGCAGATTCTGTCGGCGTCTTCCAGGTGGAGTCACGCGCGCAGATGGCCACCCTGCCCCGGCTGCGACCCCGCATCTTCTACGACCTTGTCGTCGAGGTGGCGCTCATCCGGCCAGGCCCCATCCAGGGCGGCTCGGTGCACCCGTACATCCGGCGGCGCAACGGCCTGGATCCGGTCACCTACGACCACCCGTCTATGCAGCCAGCCCTCCGGAAAACGTTAGGCGTCCCACTGTTTCAGGAGCAACTGATGCAACTGGCCGTCGACTGCGCCGGCTTCACCGCCGCCGAGGCCGACCAGCTGCGCCGCGCGATGGGCTCCAAGCGGTCCGCCGAGCGGATGCAACGGCTGAGGGGGCGGTTTTACGACGGCATGCGCGAACGGCACGGCATCACCGGCGATGTGGCTGACCGGATCTACGAAAAGCTGGAAGCGTTCGCCAACTTCGGCTTCCCGGAAAGCCACGCCTTAAGCTTCGCCTCGCTGGTGTTCTACTCGTCCTGGTTCAAGCTGCATCATCCGGCGGCGTTCTGCGCGGCGCTGCTGCGTGCGCAGCCGATGGGCTTCTATTCGCCTCAGTCGCTGGTCGCCGATGCGCGCCGCCACGGCGTCACCGTACACACTCCCGACGTCAACGCCAGTCTTGCGCACGCCACGCTGGAGAACGAGGGCACCGAGGTGCGGCTGGGGCTGGGCAGTGTTCGCCAGGTCGGCGATGAGCTGGCGCAACGACTCGTCGACGAACGAAAAGCCAACGGCCCCTTCGTGTCTCTGCTCGACCTGACGGCACGTCTGCAGCTGAGTGTGCCGCAGGCCGAGGCGCTGGCCACAGCGGGCGCGCTCGGTTGCTTCGGTATCAGCCGTCGCGAGGCGTTGTGGGCGGCGGGGGCGGCGGCCACCCAGCGGCCGGATCGGCTGCCCGGTGTCGGATCGTCGTCGCATATTCCTTCGCTGCCCGGGATGACGGAGGTGGAACTCTCTGCGGCTGATATATGGGCCACCGGCATCTCACCGGACAGCTATCCGACGCAGTTCGTGCGCGACGACCTCGACGCGCTGGGCGTCGTCCCGGCCGACAAGCTGCTCGAAATCCCCGACGGCACCCGGGTGTTGATCGCGGGTGCGGTCACCCATCGCCAACGCCCGGGCACCGCGCGCGGTGTGACGTTTTTGAACCTCGAGGACGAGACCGGGATGGTCAACGTGCTGTGCACACCCGGGGTGTGGGCCCGTCACCGCAGGGTGGCCCAGACCGCCCCGGCCATGCTGATCCGCGGTCAGCTGCAGAACGCCACCGGAGCGGTCACGGTCGTGGCGGAGCGGATGGGCCGCATCGAACTCGCGATCGGCACGCGCTCGCGTGATTTCCGGTGACCCGCCCCGAATGTAACCCCACGGCGGGACGCCGACGATTTTCCCGCCGTGGCGTTACATTCGCGCACCGCCGCCCGGTTACGCCGACGGCGTGGTCCAGACCTTGTCGATGCTCATCTTGATCCGCGTGTTGAACGCGGCCAGAAACTCCTCTGTCATCCCCATGCTGCGTGCGTAATCGTGGTACTTGGCCTGGTAGCGCGGATCCGCGAGCGGATCGGTGTCGACCGCGTCGATACTGGCCTCGCCGCCGACGACGACGATCCCGCTGCCCTTGCCGTCGGAATCCAGATTGAAGCTCACGTGCGGGCGCGCCTTGATGTGCGCGACCTTGGCGGCGTTCGGCATCGAATACACCGTCAGCTCGTTGCCGTCGAAAAAGAACCACACCAGGCGGGGCACAGGCTGACCGGATTTCGCCACGGTGGTCAACCACCCGTAGCGGTCGGACTCGAGCCTGCGGGAAACGTCATTCGTCAATTCGGCTGTCATAGGGCCGAATGTAGTCTCCAGGACCATGACCCTGAACCTGTCTGTTGACGACGTCCTGACCACCACCCGCTCGGTTCGCAAGCGCCTCGATTTCGAAAAGCCGGTGCCGCGGGAGGTGCTGCTGGAATGCCTCGAGCTCGCGATCCAAGCGCCCACTGGAGGCAACCAACAGGTCTGGCAGTGGGTGTTCGTCGAAGACGCCGACAAGAAGAACGCTCTCGCCGACATCTACCGCACCAACTTCGCCGGGTACGCCCAGCAGGAACAACCGCAGTACGCCGACGGCGACACCCGCGCTGAGCAGCGGGGCCGGGTGGTGTCATCGGCGATGTATCTGGCCGAGCACATGCAGGAGGCGCCGGTGCTGATGGTGCCCTGCCTGGAGGGCACGGTCGAGTTCGCAACGCACGGGGGCGCGGCGTTCTGGGGCTCGCTGCTCCCCGCGGCGTGGAGTTTCATGCTCGCGTTGCGGTCTCGCGGGCTGGGGTCGGCCTGGACGACGCTGCACCTGATCAATGACGGCGAGAAGCGGGCCGCGGAGCTGCTCGGCATCCCCTACGAGCAGTACCGCCAGGGCGGCCTGTTCCCGGTCGCTTACACCAAGGGCACGGATTTTCGTCCCGCCAAGCGGCTGCCCGTCGAGCAGATCGTGCACTTCGACGCGTGGTAACACCTGGTAGAAGGCTAAAGGGCACCCGCAAATCCCTGCTGGCGCCACGCCTCGTACACCGCGACGGCCGCGGCATTGGACAGGTTCAGCGACCTGCGGCCCGCGATCATCGGGATTCGCACCTTGTCGCTGATGTGTGGATCGGCCAGCGTCTGCGCATCCAATCCGGTGGGCTCCGGACCGAACATCAGCACATCGTCGGGCCGATATGAGACGTCGGCAAATGACCTTTGGGCGTGTGCGGTGAACGCGAAGACCCGCGTGGGCGAAATGGCGCGCCACGCCGCAGCCAATGATTCATGCACGGCCACCGACGCCAGGTCGTGGTAATCGAGTCCCGCGCGCCGCAGCTTCGGCTCGGACATCTCGAAACCTAGTGGTCGCACCAGGTGCAACTCGCAGCCCGTCGCTGCCACCATCCGAATTGCATTACCGGTGTTGGGTGCAATGCGGGGGGAGTAGAACATCACCCTGAACACGTGCAAATGATTGCAGCAGCGATGAGCGCTTGCGTGAAGAGCAGAAAACTGATGAGCCCGTGGCGCCGAGGCAAACAAAAAGGCCCGCCTGTTGGGCCGAAAAATTTGCTCGCGTAGAATTTCCGCGGCGCAACGCGGCGCCTGTGAACTCTGTCTGTTCAGTAAGAACCGGTGGTGCCAACCGGCGATGGCTGGCATACTCGTCGAATTGCCAGGCGGTTACCGCCCCACTTGCCGTCGGGTGAACAAAAGCAGGAAAGTCAATGAATAAGGCGAACATTCACAACTTCGGCGAATCGGTCGCTCACGCAGGCCCGGTCCGATGACCATGTTCGAGCAGCCGGTGCCGCCGGAAGACACAAAAGAAAAACCCGCCGCCGCGCGTGTCAAGCGCCCGAACCGGTGGTCGCCATCGAACTGGTCGGTTCGCTGGAAGGTGCTGGCGATCGTCGTCATTCCGGTGGCACTCGCCGTCGCGTTCGGCGGTTTACGCGTGTACAACAACGTCACCGACGCCCGCGATCTGCGCCTGGCCGCCACCCGCGCACAAATGATCGGGCCGATCCAGAACTACACCGGGGCACTGGAAAGTGCGGTGCTGGCGTACGCGACCGCGGCCGATGGCCAGCTGGCGCGCAAGTCGTTCGACGACTCGCGCGACGAGCTTCAGCGCAAACTGTCCGCCACAAACGTCGACACTGACGTCCGCGCCGGTGTCACAACGCTGCTCAACGCCGGGCCGGCGCTTCTTGACCGGGTCGCGTCCAACGGCACCGCGCTGCGCGACACGGTGACGACGTACGCGCCGGTCCTGCTCACGGCCGAGGACGCGATTATCGGGTCGGTCCGCGTCAACGACGAAACGCTCCGCGCTCAGGCGCAGGGCATCAGCCGCGCGGTCGGCGCGCGGGGTCAGATGTTCATGCAAAAGCTGCTGGTCAACCGGGGCGGCGAACTGCCGGAGCCAGAACTGCGCACGTCGATGATCACGCTCGCCGGAACCGAGCCGTCCACGTTGTTCGGGATGAATCAGGTGCTCGGGGTGGGTTCGCCGGAGGCGAAGACGCTGCAGGACCAGATGGTCACCCGAATGGCCATCATCTCCAATCCGGCGGCTGTGCTTGTCGGCAATCAGGATCTGCTGCAGTCGTTGCAGACCACCGAGGACATCGCCAAGAAGGTGATCAACGACGCCACCTCGTCGGTGACCGCCGCGATGGACACGAAGGCGGCATCGGCTCGTAACCTGGCGATCCGCGACTCCGCGATCACGCTGGGCGCGATCGCGGTCGCATTGGTATTGGTGCTGTTGGTCGCCCGAGCGCTGATGCGGCCCCTGCGCCGGCTTCGGGAAGGTGCGTTGCGGGTGGCGCATGAGGAACTGCCCGCAGAGGTCGAACGCATCCGCGCGGGCGAGGAGCCGGGCGCGATCGAGCCGATTCCGGTGTATAGCACCGAGGAGATCGGTCAGGTCGCTCACGCCGTCGATGACCTGCACGAGCAAGCCCTGATGATGGCGGCCGAGCAGGCACGGGTGCAGCTTCACCTGAGTGACATGTTCGAGACGCTGTCGCGGCGCAGCCGGACGCTCATCGACCAGCAGCTGTCACTGATCGACGACCTCGAACGTGACGAACAGGATCCGCAGCGGCTGGACGCCCTTTTCAGGCTCGACCACCTGGCCGCGCGGATGCGCCGCAACGCAACCAACCTGCTGGTCTTGGCCGGCGCCAAGTTGCAGCGCGAGCAGGCCGAGCCGGTGCCGGTTGCGGGGGTCATCAACGCCGCGGCTTCGCAGGTGGAGAACTATCAGCGTGTTGTGATCACCTCGGTGCCCGCCAGCTCTGTGGTCGGCTCGGCGGTGGGCGACATCATCCATCTGGTCGCTGAGCTCGTCGACAATGCGCTGCGCTACTCACCGCCGCCGTCGGAGGTCCGGGTGTCGGCCGCGCACACCGGCAACCGCGGCCTGGTCATCGAGGTGCGCGACAGCGGCCTCGGGATGACCGAGGCCGACCTGCGGATCGCCAATACGCGACTGGAGTCAGGTGGCGAGGTCACGCCGTACACCACCCGGCACATGGGTCTTTTCGTGGCGGGCCGGCTCGCTCGACAGCACCGGATGGTGGTGCGGCTGCGCAGCTCGCTGACGGGCGAGCCCCGCTCGGGCATGACCGCGGGTGTCTTCATCCCCGTTGAACTGATCGCCCGACCTGACATCCCCGGCCGCCAGCGTCGTCTGGACGCGGATGCCCGGGCGGGCTCAGATGCTCCGGCGGCCCCCGCGCACGAGGATGTGGCCGATTCGGAGGCGGTGCACGCCGGCTCCGGTCTGTTCGGTGCGTCCTACCGCAACGGGAACGAGTCGCAGGATGCGTCGGTGCTCCCGCGACGGGATCCGGGTGCCAGCGGAATCGTCGGCATCCCGCGGTTCGAGCCGCAACCGCCCGCACCGCCACCACAGCCCGCGGCGCCGACACCCGCCGACACGTCGGCTTTCTTCTCGCGACGCGAGCCCGCCAGCGAGCCCGCCGCCGAGCCCGCCGACGAGCCCGCCGAAGAGTCCCCCGCCGAGTCCCCCGTTTCGTGGGGCGCCACGCCCCGCGAGGAGCCTGCCCTCCGCGAACAACAGCGCACCCGCCCGCCATCGTCACCGCTGGGCGATACCGATGTCATCTTCCAGCGGATGGTGTCGGAGTGGTTGGTCGATCCGTCGGATCTGATGGAGCCCATGCAGTCGTGGGAGTCGGTGTGGGACAGCGGCTGGGCGGCCGCCGCGGCCGCCCAGGACGCGCCCGTCGATCAGCGCACCGACCAGGGTCTGCCGCTGCGCGAGCCCGGTGCCCGGTTGGTGCCGGGCTCGGCCGCGCACCGCAGGGCCGACGACGACAACGGCGTCGACCCGGACGCCATCCGCGCATCGCTGTCCAGCCACTGGAGTGGGGTGCGTGCCGGCCGGTCTCACGCCCGCGAGGACCGCACCGAAAGGGATGACGAATGAGGCGGCCCGCGCGTCCATCCCACGACAAGTCGCTGGACTGGCTGGTATCCGCATTCGCCCGCGACGTCGCGGGTGTGTCGCATGCGGTGCTGGTGTCCGCCGACGGGCTGCTGGTGGCCGCCAGCGAGCATCTACCGGGCGAACGGGCGGATCAATTGGCTGCTGTCAGTTCGGGATTGGCGAGCCTTGCCACCGGGGCGGCACAACTGTTCGAAGGCGGCCGGGTCGTTCAGTCGGTGGTCGAGATGGAGAACGGTTATCTGCTGCTGATGCGGGTGGGCGACGGCTCGCACCTGGCGGTCCTGGCGTCCGCCTCATGCGACATCGGCCAGGTCGGATACGAGATGGCGATTCTCGTCGAACGGGTCGGCGGCGTGGTGAAGTCGTCACGGCGAGCGCCGCAGCCCTCCTGAGGCGCGATGGACAGATCCGGCTCGTCGGGACCCCGCAAAGAACCGAGTCTGGTGCGGCCGTACACTTTGACGGCCGGACGGACCAGCGCGAGCGTTGTGCTGCCGCTGGAGGCGCCGATCGAGGCGAATGAGTCCGCGCGGAATCACCACTGGCTTCCCAACGACGTGCGAGGTGACATCGTGACGCTGTGTGCCACCCGGCCGTCGGTGGCAGAGCTCGCCGCCAGGCTCAAGGTGCCCGTGGGTGTCGCGCGGGTTCTGGTGGCCGATCTGGTGCGGTCCGGGCATCTTCGGGTGCTCCCGACACTTGATGACAGCTCGTCCGTGCAGGAGCGGCGGGAGCTGATCGGAAGGACGCTGCGTGGCCTCCGCACGCTTTGACACCCGCACCGTCGCATCGACCAAAATCGTGATCGCGGGCGGGTTCGGTGCCGGTAAGACCACTTTCGTCGGAGCGGTCTCCGAAATCATGCCGCTGCGAACCGAGGCGATCATGACCGAGGAGTCCGTGGGTGTCGACGAGGTCGGGGGCACCCCGGACAAGACGACCACCACGGTCGCCATGGATTTCGGCCGGATCACGCTGGGCGACGAGGATCTGATCCTGTACTTGTTCGGAACGCCCGGTCAGCGGCGATTCTGGTTCATGTGGGATGACCTGGTGCACGGCGCAATTGGTGCGATTGTCCTCGTTGATGTCCGCCGCCTGCAGGACAGCTTCGCTACGGTCGACTTCTTCGAAGCGAGGGGGCTGCCGTTTTTGGTCGCCATCAACGACTTCGACGGCGCACCCCGCTATCCCACAGAGGAAGTGCGCAAGGCACTTTCACTTCCGCCCGCGGTGCCGGTGATCACCGTCGATGCACGACAACGTGACTCTGCGAAGCAAGCATTGATCGCGATCGCCGAGTACGCGTTGGCACGGTTGGCCCCTGCATAGGTGAGGCGCCCCTGGCGTTAGCTCACTGTGATCGTGGCCTTGTCGTCGATCACGTTTGTTGCGTCCATCAGCGGGGTCTTATCGGGTTCAGGTCCCTCGGCGTTGAGTTGCAACACATAAAGGCCGTCCTTGGCCTGGATCACCACCGTCTTCTGCGCAACTACCCGTTGCGTCCCATTCTTCATGTAATTGCCACCGAGTTGGTATGCGGGAAAGCCGCTGAGGGTGTTCTTTTCGCCATCGCCGCCGTCATAGCCCGGCAGGTTTTTGATCTCACCGGGCGCCAGCGACAGCAGCTTGTCAGGGTCGACGTTGCCGGTCAGCTTCTCCAGGATCGCGATGATCTTGGGTGGGTCGTTCGGGTCGGTCGGGGTGGCGAAGACGACGCCGCCGTAGGGGGCGTCCGGGCTTTCCGGGATTTTGTTCCAGCCGTCAGGGACAGGCATGTCGATGGTCGGCGCACCAGGTGTGCTGTGGCTGATCGTCGTCTCCTGGATGTTGTTTTGCTTGATGTAGTCAGCGATCGTCTGGTTGGGTCCCGACGCCTGCGCCGACGTGGAAGGCGCGCTCGCGGTCGTCGACACAGACGTGGATGCGGACGTGGACGAGGACGACGAGGAGCTCGACGGCTTCGACTCCTTGCCGCACCCAACGAGGCCGACGGTGAGCGAGATGGCGGCGATGGCCACGCCGATGGCTGCTGACTTCTTCATTCACTGTCTCCTGCGCGTTCCGGTGCCGTCGGGTGTGGCAAATCCTCGCCGGATTAAACCATGTGGACGTGTCTAACACAGCGTTTGATCATGAGAATCACAGGTCTTGGTCACGAGAACGCGAAACCGGGCCCAGCGTGCCTTATTGGGCTAGCTAGGAGCCCTTGAGGCGGATCCGCCAGCGGACGAATGTGGAATAGGCGACGCAAAGGACGGCCAGCATGCCCATGTCGATGAGCCACCACTTGGCCGCGTGCTGCCAGAAACGGTCCTTTGGGGTCACCGGACCCGGCACGAGCGTGACCAGGTCGACCGTCGACGCCGAGGCCGCGAAACCCCACCGGGCCGGCGTCAACTTGGCCAGAATGTCGAGCGGTGAGTTGGTCACCGGGATCATGCCGCCGGAGAACACCAGCTGCGACATGATCGCCACCACCAGCAGCGGCATGATCTGCTCCTGGGACTTGGCCAGCGCCGACAGCGCCAGGCCGACCATCGCGGCAGCCACGGTTGTGAAGGCGAGGTCGACGAACAACTCCAGATCGCGGCTGGGAATTACCGCGCCCGTCATCACGTGGTATTTGCCGCCCCACCCTACGGCGAGGATGGTGATCACTACGACGATCCCCGCCTGCACCACCGCGAACACCGAGAAGACGACCATCTTGGCCAGCAAATACGCGCTGGTAGACAACCCGACCGCCTGCTCGCGCAGGAAGATGGCCCGCTCCCCGATGAGGGCTCGGATCGTCAACGCGGTGCCGATGAAGATGGCGCCGACGTTGAGCAGCACCAGGATCTGGTTCGGTTCGTTTGGCGCGTTACCCGTCGCGGATAGACCGAGCCCAGGGATTTCCGTCGTCTGGACCTGACCCAGCCCGACATAGTGGGGCACCGACATGGACAGCGAGCCCATGATGAACGGAAGCGCCATCAGGAAGATGAAGTAGCCCCGGTCTGACACGACCAGCCGCACCTGGCGCCGCGCGATCGTCGAGAACTGCCGAAAGAGGCTGGTGTGCACCGGCTTGCCCAGATCGACCGGCTTCTCGCCCTCGGGCAGCGCGGCCGGCATGGGATAGCGCTCCAGGTACCGGAGTTTGGCCCCCTCGGGATCTTTGGCGACCGTGCTGAAAATGTCGGCCCAGTTGGTAGTGCCCAATTCCTGGCCGATCGCGCTGGGCGGCCCGCAGAATGCGATTTTGCCGCCGGGCGCCAACAGCAACACCTGGTCGCACACGTCAAGGTAGGTGAGCGAGTGCGTCACCACGAGGACCGTTCGGCCGGCGTCGGCGAGCTGGCGCAGCATCGTCATCACCTGGCGGTCCAGCGCCGGGTCCAGACCGGATGTCGGCTCGTCGAGGACCAGCAGGGACGGACCGGTGAGCAACTCCATCGCCACCGACGCACGCTTGCGCTGCCCGCCGGAGAGCTTGTCGACGCGTTTATCGGCGTGGACCGTTAGCTCCAGCTCCTCAAGCACCTGGTTGATCACCTGACGGCGGTCTGCCTTGGTGGTGTCGGGCGGCAGCCGCAGCTCGGCGGCATAGCCCAGTGCCTGGTTGATTGTGAGCTGGCCGTGCACGACGTCGTCTTGGGGGACCATGCCGATCCTGCTGCGCAGCGACGCGTATTCGGCGTGAATGTCGTGGCCCTCGAACAACACCTTGCCCCGCGTCGGATTTGTGCTCCCGACGACCACCTTCGACAGCGTCGACTTACCCGCGCCCGACGGCCCGATCACCGCGGTTAGCATGCCTGGGCGCGCGGCCAACGAGATGTTGTCGAGCAGCGTTTTCTTCTCGATCTCGAGGCTGATGCCGCGCACGTCCAAACCGCCTGTGCGAGTGTCGGCTTCGGTCTCGGTGCGGCGAACTAAGGTGCCGCCCTTGAACACCAGGTCGACGTTGCCGATCGTGACCACGTCGTTCTCACCGAGCAACGCCCGGTCGACCCGGTTGCCGTTGACGAACGTGCCGTTGATGCTTCGCTCGTCGTGGATCTCGGTGCCCGATTGCGTGGGCACCAGCGTCGCGTGGTGACGCGACGCCAGCACGTCGGGGATCACGATGTCGTTGTCGGTGGCCCGGCCGACCGTGATTGCTCCGGCCGGCGCGGCCGCCCCGCCGCCGCGCAGGATCTTCACCATGCCGGTCACCGGGTTCGGCGCGCCGCCCCTGGGTGGCGCCTGCCGGATCTGGGTCGCCATCTGATAATGCGGCGATGCTGGCGCCGGCTGCTGGGACTCTGACGGTGGATACACCGGCGGAGCCGCGTGGACCTGCGGGCTGCTCGGCGGGCCTGGTGGATACACCGGCGGAGCCGCGTGGACCTGCGGGCTGCTCGGCGGGCCCGGTGGATACACCGGCGGAGCCGCGCGGACTTGCGGGCTGCTCGGCGGGCCCGGTGGATACACCGGCGGAGCCGCCTGGACCTGCGGGCTGCTCGGCGGGCCGCCTGGATACCGCGGCGGGGCCGCGTGGACCTGCGGGCCCGACGACAAAGGTTGGGGTGCTTGCACCCGACCGCTCGGGCCGGCCGGCCCGGGCTGCAGGTTCACGCTCGTGGTCTGTGGTGGCCGGCCGACCGCGCCCTCGTGGCGCCCGACCTCGAACGTCAGCTTGGGCCCGTCGGGATTGCCGAGATTGATGCTCTGCCCATCGCGGACGTCAACCGATGGGACCCGGCGACTGTCGACGAAAATCCCGTTCAGGCTGCCGTTGTCGAACGCCACCCATCGGCCCTGATCCTGATCGAAGCGCAGCACGATGTGTGCCCGCGATACCAGCGGGTTGGCGACGCGGACGTCTGCGCGCAGGTCCCGCCCGATGACCACATCGTGGCCGGGCGCGAAGGTGCGTTGCGACCCGTCGGTGCGAACGGTCAGCGAGGGCGGCGCTGGTTGGCTCATCGGGGATCACTCTATAGGCAGAGCTTTACCACCGTAGGGTAACCGCCACTCAGCCGGGCGCTCCTGTCACCACGCAATGGGTGCGGATGGAGGGGCGGGATCGGAAGGCGGCCGGCATGCATTTGTTGCAGTGTGTGCACGCGGATCGGATCGAGTGCGTTTCGCCGTCAGCGGCGATCCGGTTGACCAGGTCCGGCTCGGCCAGCAGGGCCCGTGCCATCGCGACGAATTGGAAGCCCTCCGCCATCGCGAGGTCCATCGATTCGCGGTTCGTGATCCCACCGAGCAAAATCAACGGCATGGACAGCTCGGCGCGAAACTTTCGCGCCAGGTCGAGCAAATATGCGTCGCGGTAAGGGTATTCACGCAGAATCTTCTTGCCGACCGCCCGCACGGCCCACCTCATCGGCGGGTTGAAGACGTTGGCGAACTCTTGGAGGGGAACATCGCCGCGGAACAGGTACATCGGGTTGACGAACGAACTGCCGGCGGTCAGTTCGATCGCGTCCAGTCCGCCATCCTGCTCAAGCCACTTCGCGGTGACCAGCGCCTCGTCTACGGTGATGCCGGCGCGCAGCCCATCGGCCATGTTGAGTTTCGCGGTCACCGCGATCTGGCTGCCGACCGCGCGGCGGACGGACTGCACGACCCCGCGGGCCACCTTTGCGCGGTTCTCGAGTGACCCGCCGAACTCGTCGTCGCGGCGGTTGATCAGCGGACTGAGGAACGAACTGCAGAAGTAGCCGTGGCCCAGGTGGATCTCGACCGCGTCGAAACCCGCGTCGATCGCCAGACGGGCCGCGTCCGCGTGTGCGGCGATCACGTCGTCGATATCGTCGCGGGTCGCCTTCTTGGCGAATCGCATCGTGATCGGATTGAAGAAGCGGACCGGCGCCAGCGCCTTGCCCTTGCCGGTGCGGCCCACCCTCACGGGTCCCGCGTGGCCGATTTGCGCGCTGACCGCGGCGCCTTCGGCGTGCACGGCCTCGGTCAGCCGCCGCAGCCCGGGCACCGCTTCGGGTCGCATCCAGATCTGCCGGCCCTCGGTGCGTCCGCCCGGCGAGACCGCACAGTATGCGACGGTGGTCATCCCGACGCCGCCCGCCGCAGGCTTGCGGTGGTAGGTGATCAGGTCGTCGGTGACGAGCGCATCCGGCGTCGCCGCCTCGAACGTCGCGGCTTTGATGATTCGGTTGCGCAGCGTGATCGGCCCGAGCATGGCGGGAGAGAAGACGTCGGGAGCCATACCGGTGGAGCCTGCCACACCCGTGACAGACTGACGCTTGTGACTGCCACCGTGCTCGACGGCAAGGCCACCCGCGACGAGATCTTCGCCGAGCTGACGCAGCGGGTGACGGCCGTGACGGCGGCGGGGCGCACGCCAGGATTGGGCACGATTCTCGTCGGCGATGACCCGGGGTCGCAGGCCTACGTGCGTGGCAAGCACGCCGACTGCGCGAAGGTCGGCATCACTTCGATTCGGCGCGACCTGCCCGCCGACATCAGTGCGGCCAAGCTCGACGAGACGATCGACGAGCTCAACGAGAACCCCGACTGCACCGGCTACATCGTGCAGTTGCCGCTGCCCAGCCATCTCGACGAAAACGCCGCGCTGGAACGCGTCGATCCGGCCAAGGACGCCGACGGTCTGCATCCCCGGAACCTCGGGCGGTTGGTGCTGGGCCGGGCGGCGCCGCTGCCGTGCACTCCGCGCGGCATCGTGCATCTGTTGCGCCGCTACGACGTCGAGATCGCGGGCGCTCATGTCGTCGTGATCGGTCGCGGCATCACGGTCGGCAGGCCACTTGGGCTGTTGCTCACCCGTCGATCTGAGAATGCGACAGTCACGTTGTGCCACACCGGAACTCGGGATCTGTCCGCGTTGACCAGGCAGGCCGACGTCGTCGTCGCGGCCGTGGGCGTGCCACACATGGTGACCGCGGAGATGATCAAACCGGGCGCGGCCGTCGTCGACGTCGGCGTCAGCAGGGTGGCGGGCAAGCTGGTCGGCGACGTGCATCCCGACGTGTGGGAAGTCGCCGGTCACGTGTCGCCCAATCCCGGCGGCGTCGGTCCGCTCACCCGGGCGTTCCTGCTGACGAACGTCGTGGAGCTCGCGGAGGGTCACTAGCAGCGATGAGCGCTTGCGCGAAGAGCAGACGGCCCCGATGAGCGCTTGCGCGAAGAGCAGACGGCCCCGATGAGCGCTTGCGCGAAGAGCAGACGGCCCCGATGAGCGCTTGCGCGAAGAGCAG
>Ga0153922_1000280_pt1 | contig 21164 bp, 22 predicted proteins | sample TSNJ006MetaG_FD_104723 | JGI IMG/M metagenome (GOLD analysis project Ga0153922, IMG submission 104723) | Attine ant fungus gardens microbial communities from New Jersey, USA - TSNJ006 MetaG | ecosystem: Host-associated > Fungi > Mycelium > Unclassified | place: USA: New Jersey, Brendon T. Byrne... | reverse complement strand
TGCTCGCGCCTTTGCTTCTGGATGCGTTGAGAACACCCAGTTCACAAGGGCGCGAGCCCCTTATCAGTCACCGACACGATCCCAATCGGTCACACCAGACCCCCACCAAGTCGGAAGAGCCGGATTTGATCGATAAGAAAGTACTGACCGCTTGGGACGCAGATCTGTTCACTGTGTTTTGTGACGCCGCGGCCGTATATCACGAATGCCGCGCAATGATGGGTACCGATTACGTCGTGCAGGGGTCGGTAAAGGACACCCTCGTGAAAAGTCTCTACTGGAGAATCATGCGCGATTGCACCGAAACGACGGCCCGGATCGGCGGCCGGTTCGGGTTGACCCCTGCTGATCGCGCCGGCCTCGACGTGTCGGGTGAGGGAACGCCCGTGTCCAGCGCCGACAGGTTCTTCACCTGATGCCCGCCGAAAAACTGCCCGAGACACTGGCCCAGGCCCCCAAGTGGAGTTCGTCAAAACCCGCTACCTGGACGCCGGGCTATGTCACCGCTGCGCCGCCCACCCGAGTTGGGCCACCACGAGCACGCCGACAGCTGGGACGGCCTGCGCCCGCCGTGCGGCCAGTGCGCGCCGATTGTTGCGCGGTTCCCCGGCGCCACCCCCAACCCGGACTGGCGCAAGATTGTTCCGCAGGAACGCCGGCACCCAGCACACCCGGCAATGCTCTGGGGAACATTCACAGGCCGCACCGAGGAAATGTGAGGTCGGCCCGACGGCAGCGTGTGACCGCGCCCGCAAGCCACGACTCCTCGCTGGGCGGTGCCAGATACCCACCCGTCGCTGACGGCCAGATCAGCTCGCTGCGGCCAATGTCGGTGGCGTCGAGTCGGTTGCCGTCTTCCCAGTCGGTAGGTGGTGTCATCGGATTTCCGTCAAGATTTCGGGACGGGGGGCGCAACACCATCGACCAAGGGCTGATAGCTGAACCAATCGATGTACATGTAGAACGGGCCGAGGGGGGTGGGGGTGCTGTCCGCTGGCGGCCAGACGAAGGGGCTGGTCTGCACCGGGGCCGCCGCCGGTGGCCCGAGATACCCTATGTCGTTGTCTGTTCCTGCGCTATAGACCGCGTACTGCGGCTGGGTGAGGCTGCGCCATGTGTACCCGTTCGGGACATTAGCTTCTGTCCAGGTGGCGCAGGTGACGTCGTCATACCCGCAGACGATCTGCGTTGGGGTCTTTTGCATCCAGAAGGTGTGGAATTCGGTGGTGAAATCGGGGGTCGGAGTGGCGATGTGATCTCCTCCGGCACCGATGATCTGCGGAAGAATGGTCGGGCTTCGTTGTCCTGGAGTAGTGGTGGACCCCGGATTGGGTATGCCTGCGAAGGCGTCGAGGAAGTTGGCCTCGGTAACGGCGCTATCGGCAATCTGCAAGACATCAATTTCGGGATAGCCGTCGGACTGGCACCCCAGGAACCACCACGCTGAGACGAAGCACCAATGACACGGGATGCACTTCACCGAAGTCGCGAATGTCCCATACTGCATGTTGAACTTGGTGCGTGACGTAAACTCTCCCCCGTACCAGGTGCCGCCGTAGCCGCCGACGTTGTTGAGCTTGATCACGCAATGCGACTCACCGTCCAGATAGACGTTGGTGGTGCCAGTGGTATAAACCTGGGTGCCGCCCATGTTGACGGTCTCCACCAACCACAACGCAGAATTGACCGCGGAACCGAACGGCCCGTCGAAGTCGTCGAAGATGGCGTTCGTCGCCAGCGGGGCCCGGTCGTACTCGTTGTACCCGTATGTCGAACCAGTGGGGTATGTCGAACCAGTGGGCCTCACGGCGGTCGGATGTGTTGAGCGTCCGCACGCCGTGAACGCGGCACCCGCGGCGATGCTCGTCGCAAGAAACGCTCGTCGGCTCAGTGGCCGACGCCCCAAGCTGGATGCCGTCATCGCTGCCTCAAACTCGGCTGTACTGGTGTTGGTTTGCCCGTAACCCGGTAGTTATCTGGACAGAGCCGCCGTGACGGAGTTGACCGCTCACCGTAGGCAGTATGCCGTTGCTGCCGCAGTTGGGAAACTGGCGCAACGCCGGCCAAGTCCCCCGGTCATTCCCGCCGGCCCCTCGTCGCACGGCTCGCAATGTGCATTCTGTGGTCGACATCAGCACCGCAGGCTACCATATGCTCGTGTTCCACCTGATCGACAAAAGGAGTATTTGGAGTAGTGAAGCTGCGTCGCGTCGCGAGACAAGCATTAAATGTCTCTCGGATACTGCGGGAACCTTTGCACAGTCCCCCCGGGCATTTCTATTCGCCGATCTCTAGCGCCGCGGACGGCAGTCGCGCCCGTGCTCAGCGGCCCAAGCTCGCGCTCGACGGTGGGTACGACCTTCGCGGGGAGGAGCAGCTCGAATTCGCGGACCGTCTGGGTCCGAAATGGGCGAATTTCTCGAGGTCTTGGCGCCGCTACAATGCTGTGAATGGCATGTATGGGCTGGGCGACGGGGCTGTGTATTACTCCATGTTGACGACTCTTCGACCGAAGAACGTGGTAGAAGTTGGGTCGGGGTTCTCATCCGCAATCGCCCTCGACGTGCGCGACCAAGAACTTCATGACCTGGAATTGACGTTTATCGAGCCATATCCTCAGCGCCTATTGGGACTTCTCCAAGAAAGTGATAAGGCGACAATAACATTGCACCAAAGTGCCGTTCAAGATGTGCCAATCGAAGCATTTGACGTTCTCGATAACGATGACATCTTATTTATCGACAGCTCTCATGTCAGCAAGCCAGGCAGCGACGTCAATTGGTTGTTCTTTCGAGTTCTACCGCGGTTGAAGGCAGGTGTCGTCATACATTTGCACGACATTTTCTATCCCTTTGAATACCCTGACGCCTGGCTGACTGAGCGTCGTAGCTGGAACGAGTCCTATCTTTTGCGCTCATTCCTCAGCTACAACAACGCGTTCCATATCACATTCTTCAGTTCATGGATTTGGCAGGAGCACCCCGAGGTGGTCCGACGGTACCTCCCAGAGAGCTGCAACCACCGTCCGGGCAGCATCTGGATTCGGAGAGTCGCCTAGGGTCGCGCAAGGTTACCGAGTCTCCCGGGATCGGGCGCGGGTAAGAGGAGCGGATGCTCGGACATCGACCATCGCGAGCGTGGTCTTCTTGGCCGGGTGAACAGACCTTTGTTTATCCTGATTTGGCTCACGATTCGGCTTTAGGCGTGGTGCGGCCGGTTGACCTGCGGTTTTCGTTGCGGAATCGCTCAAATTTGAACACTAACCCGACTTGGCTCAATTTGGCTCGCAGGGATGCGGGTCATCGTTCGCCGCGAACGCCCCCACCCCAGCACCCAGCTGTCGCTGTTCGAGCAGGCTGACGGCTAGCGTCCGCAGGCGTTTTGCCACGAACACCGCCACCAGACAGTTGGCGTTCCTGGATGCCGGCCACCGCACACGCCCGCGTCGACGACCGTATCCGCCACGCCGCACAGTCGGCCAGCAACGGCTCCACCCACCCCGACCAGGCCGGAAGCAAAATCGAGACTACGTTCTAACACGTGCCCCATTGCCCGGTGAGAGTCGTGATTCTCGGCATTAACTATGCTCCCGAGCCGACCGGAATCGCCCCGTACACGACCGGCCTCGCCATGGGTTTGGCTAAGCGCGGACATGAGGTCCTGGTACTGACCGGTCAGCCTCACTATCCGTACTGGAAGCGCGATGAGGGCAGTTCGCGATTCCGATCTGAGGTACAGATAGACGGCGTGCGTGTTCGTCGTCTCAAGCACCCAGTGCCACGACGCCTGTCCTGGATCGGGCGTGCGGCGATGGAGTTGACGTTCGGGCTGCAGCTGCTCACCACCCGGTGGGGGCGGCCCGAGGTTGTGATCTGCGTAACTCCGCCGCTTCTGGCCGCCGCGATGTCGGGGGTCCGGGCGCGTTTGACCTGGCGGAGACCCGCAATAGGGATGCTGGTGCAGGATTTGTATAGTCGCGGGGTAACGGAGACAGGAGCCGCTTCGGGGTTGACTGCCCGTGCGCTGCGTGTGGTGGAATCGCTGGCCATGAGGCTGTGTGACGGTATTTCAGTGATTCATACGGGATTCACCAAGGATCTCATCGAACTCAACGTCGACATCCGGCGAATTCGTGCGATCCGGAACTGGACTCACATCAGCCCGCCCGACCCGGCGGCTAGCGCGGCTTTTCGTGATGCGCACGGCTGGGGTGCCGACGAAACGGTGATCTTGCACGCCGGCAATATGGGCTACAAGCAGGGCTTGGAGAACGTGGTTGCCGCCGCCGCGCTGGCTGGCCGCAACAACAGCCGGGCGCGGTTCGTCCTGCTCGGGGATGGCAATCAGCGTGCGAGCCTGCAAGCCACGGCCGCCGGTGTCCCCGCGCTCGAGTTCCTGCCTCCGGTCAACGAGGAAGAATTCCCCGCCGCGCTTGGCGCGGCAGACGTTTTGTTGGTGAACGAACGTCCGGGAGTCGCCCAGATGTCAGTGCCAAGCAAGCTGACTTCCTACTTCAACTGCGGCAAGCCGATCCTTGCCGCGACTGACGCCGTCGGACTCACCGCCGGCGAACTCGCCGCCTCGGGAGCCGGGGTATGCGTGCCTGCCGATCGGCCGGACCTCCTGTTGAGCGAGGCAATCCGGCTCGGCACAGACCGAGAGCTCGCCAGGCAGCTCGGCGAAGCGGGCCGACGCTACTGTGACGAGCTGCTGTCGCAGGAGGCGGCACTGGATCGCTATGAACAGTGGATCATCGATCTCGCGGACATGCGCGGCGACGTCTACCAGCGGACCAGCCGATGATCAAGCGTGCACTCATCACCGGAATCACCGGTCAGGATGGTTCATACCTCGCAGAGTTTTTGCTCAACAAAGGTTACGAGGTGCACGGTATCATCCGGCGCGCGTCGACCTTCAACACCCACCGTATCGAGCACCTGTACGTCGACCCGCATATCGCAGGCGCCACGCTGTTTTTGCACTACGGCGAACTCTTGGACGGATCCCGACTGTCCGCATTGCTATCTCAGATACAGCCAGACGAGGTCTACCACCTGGCGGCCCAATCGCATGTGAGGGTGAGCTTCGACGAGCCCGAATACACTTGCGAATCGACGGGATTGGGAACAGTCCGGCTTCTGGAGGCGATTCGCCAACTAGGTCTGGAGTGTCGTTTCTATCAAGCGTCGAGTTCCGAAATGTTCGGTTCCTCAACCCCGCCGCAGAACGAGGGCACACGGTTTCATCCGTGTTCGCCCTATGGCGCGTCGAAGCTTTTCGCGTATTGGACGGCCCGAAACTATCGGGAGGCATACGGTCTCTTCGCCGTCAACGGAATCCTGTTCAACCACGAATCACCGCGGCGCGGTGAAACATTCGTCACGCGCAAGATCACTCGGGCGGTAGCGCGAATCCGGACGGGACTGGATCAACACCTCTGGATCGGCAACATCGACGCCGTACGCGACTGGGGGTACGCTCCGGAATATGTCGAGGGCATGTGGCAGATGCTACAGCTCGACACACCCGAGGATTTTGTGCTCGCTACCGGGATCGGTAACTCGGTGCGGGGACTCCTCGCCTTGGCCTTCGATCAAGTCGGCCTCGACTGGGAGAAATACGTTCTATTCGATGAACGCTATCGTCGCCCGACGGAGGTTGACGCCCTCATCGGCGACGCCTCGAAGGCCGAGGCGCGATGGGGCTGGAAGCCGCGGGTATTGATGCCGGAACTGGTGAAGATCATGGTCGAAGCCGATATGCGGGCTCTTGAAGGTGGCGGCCAGACCAAAATCGACCGGCCGGACCTGCCGGGTTGGCGCCCGGCATCGGAGTGAGAAGGAACTTCGGCTCAGCCTAAGTCGTCGCCCTGTCTGCCATATTTCACCAGAACGACTCACCGCCACAACCACTTCTGCGAGGCCTCCGGCCGTGCGATCACCGGGGTCGGGATGGCGACCCGACCCCGGGTACGGCGATGGCCCTGATTCAGCGGCGATAGTCATCCTCATGGTCCAGGAACCACTCGTAGGTCACTCGGATTCCTTCGGGGAGTGAGATCTTGGCGTTCCATCCGAGTTCGTTGGGGCGCTGCACGTCGAGAAGCTTCCGGTACGTCCCGTCCGGTCTGTCGGCGTCCCAGCAGATCTCGCCTCGATAACCTACGATGTCGGCGACGAGAACCGCCAATTCGGCGATGCTGAGGTCCTCCCCGGCTCCCACGTTGACCGGCCGGTCGTCGTCGTAAGAGTCCGCCAGGAAGTGGCACGCATCGGCCAAGTCATCGACGTACAAAAACTCACGTCTCGGTCGTCCAAGTCCCCAGCACGTCACCCTTTTTGGCCCCATCTTGTGCTGCTTGGTGGAATCGGCGAATCATCGCGGGCGGGACATGGCTATCCCGGGTGTTGAAGTTGTCGCCGGGTCCGTACAGATTCGTCGGCATCGCGCAGATGTGGGAAGACCGTGCTGTCGGCGAATCGCGGCAAGCTGTGTGACCCCTGCCAGCTTTTCCATCGCAAAGCCCTCGTTCGTCTCCTCGAGCGGCCCGGTAAGTAATGCGTCCTCACAGATCGGTTGGACGGCGAGCTTGGGGTAGAACTCGAGCCCAAGAACAGAAACCGTTCAACTCCGTTGGCCACGGCATTGTCGAGTAGATTGACCTGGATCCGCAGGTTGTCGGAGAAGAAATCGGCAGGCCGGCTCGCGTTGGCACCGATTCCTCCGACCACGGCGGCCGCGTCTATCACCACATCTGGCTGCGTGTCGCGCGAAGAAGTCCGCGGTGGCGCGAGTGTCGCGTCAAGTCGAGCTCCGTCGAGGTGCGCCCGATGAGTTTCTGAAAGCCATGTGCGGTGAGGTGGCGCCAGAGCGCCGACCCGACCAGACCTCGGTGGCCGGCGATCAAGATCGGGGTTTCCGGCGACATCGGGCTCGCTGCTGAGGACATGATCGATAACTATTTCAGCACCCCTCGATTGCTGCCGCGACGGTTGGTATCGAATACCATCCAGCAAACCGTTTGTGCGAGAATCACTGCGCGGGCTGAAGGGGCGGCACGATGGAGGTTTTGGGATCCGATGAATTCCGATGGCACCGGCAGGTTCGTCAGCGGCGACGCGCATGTCGACGTGGCGGCCGTGGTGGTGACATACAACAGCGGATCCGACATTTCCACGCTGATCGACGATCTCCGGGTCGCGGCTCGTGACCGTCCGATTCGGCTGATCGTCGTGGACAACCAGTCCTCCGACGACACCGCAGATATTGTGCGCGCGCACGACGACATCATGTTGGTCGACCCCGGCGGTAACCTCGGCTACGGCGGCGGCATAAACGCCGGGCTGCGATTGGTCGGGCACTGCGACGCCGTCCTGATCCTCAATCCTGACCTCACCTTGGCGCCAGACGCAATCACGCGATTGTTCGAGGTGGTCAACGACGACGACGGAATCGGCGCGGTCGTGCCGCTGATGCTCGACGACGACGGGGCGGCGTACCCTTCCTTGCGTCGTGAGCCCTCGCTCACCCGAGCGATCGGCGATGCGTTCCTCGGCAGCAAGATTCGCGCGCGGCCCGGCTTCTCGTCGGAGACCGACTTCCGTCCCGCAAGTTACCTGACGGCGCACGACGTGGACTGGGCGACCGGAGCCGCATTACTAGTTCCCGCCACGGTCGCCCGCGAAGTGGGTGATTGGAACGAGGCGTTCTTCCTGTTCTCAGAGGAGACCGATTACTTCCGTCGGATCCGGACGAGCGGCCGGCGCATCCGTTTCGAGCCATCGGCCGTGGTGAAACACCGCGGCAGTGGATCCGGGACCTCCTCACCTGAGTTCGCGCCCCTGATGGCCGTGAACCGTATCCGTTACATTGAGCGACATCACGGGTGGGCGTACTCGGCGCTGTTCCGTGCGGTGGTCGCACTGGCGGAGGGGCTGCGGTCTTATAGCGCGGTCCATCGACGTAATCTTGCCGTCATCCTGAACCGACGGCGCTGGCAGGAACTCCCGAAGATCACGAAACTAATTGCAGCACAACAGCTTTCAGGACCTAGCGAACGCGGTGCAGTGATTGTCCCAGCGTACAACGAGGCGACGGTGATCAAACGTACGCTCGCCCCATTGAGTCGTGCCGCGATCGACGGATACATCGAGCTGGTCGTGGTCTGCAACGGCTGCACCGACGACACCGCTGACGTCGCCCGAAGTGTCCCGGGAGTAAGGGTGCTGGAGCTTGAGCAGGGGTCGAAGCCGGCCGCACTCAACGCTGGTGACGCCGCGGCCACGTTGTGGCCGCGACTGTACCTGGATGCCGACATCCAGATCTCGGCCGAGGCGGTTCTCGCAGTTCTCGATCGGCTCGCTCAGGGCGACGTGTTGGCCGCCCGCCCCGACTTCCGGTACGACTCGGGCAGTGCGAACGCATTCGTGCGCAGCTATTACCGGGCCGAGAATCGGATTCGTCGGCACAAGCCGGCGATAATCGGTGCCGGAGCCTACGGACTCAATGAGGAGGGTCATAGTCGAGTCGGTGCCTTTCCGGCGGTAATTAGCGACGACCTGTATGTCAACACACGCTTCGATGCAAACGAGATGGCAGTGGTGGCCACTGATCCGACGGTGGTAATAACGCCCGCCGACGTCAAGAGTCTGCTCGCGATTAAGCGTCGCGGCTACCGGGGCGCCGCCGAGGTGTTTACCGGCGAGCATGCACTGAACGCTCGAGTCCGCAATGCTCGTCTGAAGACCGCGCTCTCGGTTGTTAAGACGATTCGCGGTCCCCAATCGACGGTTGATGCGGCGGTGTACCTGGGGATCGCGCTCGCCAGACGGTGCCCCTACCGGAGTTCACAGGTGTGGGAGCGAGACGAGAGCAGCCGATTGAGCGTGTGACGCCGGTGCGATACGACTGCCCCATGCCACAGTCGGCCTTCAGGCACACGTCAGTATTTGGAACCACCGCGTACGGTGGGTGTCGTCGCCGGGGTGTACCCGCGTGCCCCGGTTCGAGAACACGATCGGGTCGGGTGCGAACCCCGCCGCTTCTAGCTCGCCGAGCTGGTTCTCCAGCGTGGTGTAGTGGATGAACAAGGTGAAGTGATGCGCACCGCAGTTCATCATCGACCATCCGCCCATGTCCCGGTTCAGGGGTCGAAGCCGCCTGTAGATCCGCATGTTTATCGGGAAGAAGGCGGCGAGTTGGGCCAGATGCAGAACCGCATAATGCTAGTTAAGCGGGTTTCAGATTGGCGAAAGGGAAGCTGAAGTCGACCATGCGCAGACCGGGCGTTTAGTCCGGGGTACGCATGGTGAGATAGACAAATTTCAATTTACCCCGGGTCGGTAACCGCCGAGGTTTGGGGTAGTCGGAGACCTCGAAGTGTGACCCTCAAGATGCTAATGGAGCAAGTCCCACCGCACATCAATCTCCCCCCGGTTTCGGCGGGAGGCGGAGCACACGCGCCTATAAGCCTAGAAGCTGCCGGAAATGGTCCCGCGGTACTACGACAACAATGTAAACGATCATCGCCGCGCCGCCCGCCGCCAACAATTGGATAAACGGGCTAGGGCTGACTAACGAGTGAATAAGTATGCTCGTTGCGGCCGATATCGCGGCCCCGAGCGTGGGGCGCACGAGCGCGTGCAGGGTCGGCGCGAGGCTGATGCCCTCCAGACGCAAAGCTAACACTGCCAAAGGGAGCGCGACGGACACCGCCACTGCGCCGTGCGCGATGGCTGCACCGCGGATGCCGTCGAGGTGGGTTCCGATCCATAGTGCGGGAACCAAGGCGACGGCCCAGCCTGCGTTCAACCACACCGTGGCCTTGGTGGACCCCAACGAAGTGAGGATGTCGATCGTCAATAGAGTGAACATGCGGACAACCATCAACACCATCAGGTAAGGCAACGCGACTGCGGACGGGCCCCATTTGCCACCGTAAAGAAAATCAACCAGCTGTGGCGCCAGGGTCGCCATAATGACGGCTACGGGCAGAATTGCCGACACCAACACGGGCACCGCGCGGCGCACACCCAACACGACCGACTCGAGACCCTGCTCGGCCAGCCGCGAGAAGCCGGGGACTGACACGTATCGCACTGCCGTGCCGATAAGGCCGGGCACCCAGCTGGAGATATTGAACGCCATAAGGTAGTAGCCCAGCCAGACGGCGCCGAGTACGTTGCCGATAATGATGTAGTCCGCGTTGAGCAGCATGGATTCGATGCCGAAGCTGGCGGCCAATGGTAAACCGAACTTAACCAGTTTCTTCGCGATATCTTTATCGAAGCCCAATTTGATGGGCAAATTTCCCATCCTGAATACGAGCATGCTGGTTGCGGTCCACCCGATGAGCTGGGCACTCGCTAAGCTGTATACACCAGCACCGGCGAACCCCAACGGCAACACGACCGCGGCGTTGACCACCATGCCGATCATGTTCGCCTTGATGAGCCGGTCTTGTTCAAACCTGCGAACTAAGGCGGCCGCGCGCACCGCAGCGATGCCGTCCACGACGATGACCAGGGTGAGTAGCCGCACTACAGGCGTGGCTTCAGGAGCACCCGCCAACCTGGCGAATGCGGGTGCGGACACCCAGAGCAATCCGTACACCAATAGGCTTGACAACATTGCGAGGGTGGCCGCTGTGGGGGCCATGTCTTCGAACTTGCCGCGCCACTGCACGCAGGCAGCAATAATGCCGACATCGTTGACTTGCATGGCGATTGCCATCGCGGCGAGCGCGACCGCATACAAACCGAAGTCGGCAGGCGAGAGCAGCCTAGCCATAACCAGGGTGACTGCGAATGAGCCTACTTTAGTGGTGAGGTTGCCGACGAGGCTCCACTTGAGGCCGCGGCGAGATTTGCGGCTGATCTCGTCGACGTGATCGTTGCCAGGGTCGCCAGGTGCAAGGTCCGCGTCATCAGACCCGCTCAAGCCAAATCTCCCGCCAGAACGGCATGAAGTGGCTTGGGCAGCCTGCGTTGTACACACCAACGCAGATCACGCCTTCCATTACGATGCAGATTATTCAGCGTGAGCATTCTGTCGATCTTCTCACGCACGCATTTGGTTGCCCGTGACGCTCGAATGTCACTCACACCATTTGCCCCTCGACCGATACGCGAAGCCAGGCGCGATGGTTGCATGAGGTGGCAACCGGTCGAGCCGACGAACAGCGTCCGCGGCTCGCTCAGACGGCTCCTTCCATCCGAGCCCCTGCAAGGCGATCGGCAAGCCGGATACCCAGCGCGATCCCGACGAGCGTCGGGTTGGCCTGACTCGATGTCGGAAGCACGGACGTACTCGCAACGTACAACCCACGCACCCCGTGGACCTGAAGATGCGGGTCCACGACGCCGCCATCCGGAGTCTCGGACATCCGAGTGATTCCGGTCTGGTGGAAGCCGGCATTCTTCCCCAAGTACTCGCGTACCGAACCGTCGACATCGTCGGTCAGCCACTCCACGTGTCCGACGGCGTGGCGGCGAAGGTGCTCGTCGATTGCGGCGATGGCCTTCCGCACACTTTCGTAGTCGGCGTCGGCGAAGTGCATGTGAGTGCGAATCCTCCGCAAGCCAAGTGCGTCCCGCTCGTCGGCCAGCTCCACCCTGCTCTCCCAGTGCGGAAGATGCTCGCCGTGGTAGTGGAGTGGGTATCGGTTGTCGGCGCTCTTCACGAAAAAGCCCGGCGCCTTCCGGCCCTTGCGGAGGAACCGGGCGTAGGAGAACGTGACCGCGAACCCGATCGACGGGAATAGGTCTCGCACGATATTGCGCAGATGCGCGAGGACCCGTGGCGAGGCGTCCGTCTTGGTCTGCGCCTCACGGATCGCCTCCGCGAGCATGAAACGGCCGACCGGGGAGATCAGAGTAAGGTAGACGCCCGACAGAATCCCGCTTCCGTGAGCCGGGTCGCTGATCGGCGGGTTCACCAACCAGACTGCGGCGTTCGGCATCCCCAATTCGCGCTGTAGGTGCGGACTGAAGGTGAAGCGCCGGCGAACGTACACCCCCTCGCTGTCCCGCTCGTGTTCGTAGATGATCTCGTCCGTGGCGAATTGCACGGCCGCGACCCGGGCCTCGACGTGGGCCATGTACCAGCGCCCAAGGTGCCCGCCCTCATTTCCCAGCCCGGCCGGATGATGGCGATCCGACGCGAGCAGCAGACGGGTCGCCTCCAAACCACCGGTCGCGATGACGTAGTCCGCTGCGACGACTCTGCCCTCCCGACCATCGAGTGTCTTGACAACCAGGTGATCGACAGAGTCGCCGGCTTCGGTCGTCACGATTTCGGTGCAAGTCAGGCCGGTCCAGAGGGTGAGACACCGGGCGTCTCGCAACGCAGCCGTGTACTCACGCCCGAAACGCGTCGGCAAGGACCAGCGCTCGAGATCGGTCGTGCGCACCTCGTCATCGGGGAGCCCTGGGACCATGTCCCGATGCGCAATCTCCGGGATGTCGCGCGCATTGAATGCCGCCTGACCGCACACCGCCCAGTCACATGCCCTTTGGAGGTACGGCTCGACATCCTCATACCGTATCGGCCAGGGTGCCTGCGCGGTGATCGGCCGGTCCTCGAAATCGATTGGGTCAAACATGACACAGCGTCCGCCCCAGAGCACGGTGGTCCCTCCCACCTGCCGACGGACCGTGAGCTCACTCCGCGAGTGGAAGTAGTCGTTCTGCCGCGAATCGAAAGTCGCTAGCTCCTGCGCCGCCTGGTCCATGTGCTCAAGACCGCTTTCAATCAGCGCCACCTGGACTCCCGATCTCGCGAGTTCGAGCGCGGTCACGATGCCGATCGGACCGGCCCCGACGACCACCACATCGGTCTCGATCGTGGGGTTCGTCGAGAACTCGTCCGGGCGACGGATCACGCGGCCGCGCCCTGTCGGAACTCCTTAACGAGAGTGCAGAACCGCGTCAGGACCTCCACATCCAGCGGCGACGAGACGGCGCTCGCCGCTTCGACGACCCGTTGTGGATTGGTGGTGCTGTAGAGAATCGCGCGGCAACCCGTTGCTGTGGCAGAAGACCCTAGGATCAGCCTCGGGAGCGCGCCGGGAGCGAGCGGATCGATTTGTAGCACCTCGCGCCAACGTCCTGCCAACCTTGCGTCCGCTACTAACGCGCCTGAGAGCGCCGCGTACGACTTGTTCAGCACACCAAACGCGAGATCCGCGGGACGCGGCGAAGGGTTGAGCAGGTCACTGCGAAGTTGACTCACGCCCTCGGGTGCGAATCCCCCGGCAAAATCCACTTCGAGCCCCTCGTCTTGAGAGACGCCCCAGGCGCGAATCTTGCCCTGCTGCCGGGCGCGCTCGAAGAACTGGCGAAGTTCATCGCTCGCCACCGTGTCTCCGGGCCTCGGGGCGTGGACGAACAGGATGTCCACGTAGTCGACCCCGAGCGCCGCGAGGCTCTTGTCAAGACTGCGCGCCGCGACGGCCGCGTCGTAAGACCGTGCGGTCTTGAACGCTGCCTGGCGCCGCTTCACGGCGCGCCGCAGCGCCGGCGCTTTTTGGAGCAGTGCCCGAGCCGGCGCTTGAAACCGGCCGAGACGCCGAGCAGCGCCGACGGCATCGATGCCGAACTTGGTAGCAACAGTCACGGCGTCGCGGTCGACCGTGCGCAAGAACGCGCCCAGCTCCGCCTCTGCCATCCCGAGGCCGTACATCCGCGCGATGTCAAAGTGCGTGATCCCGTTGTCCACCGCGCTGCCGAGCACGGCCATCCGCTCCGTTCGGGACGGCGACTGCATCAAACCGGCGCATCCGAAACCGACGGCAGTCACCCTGAGCTTCGGTCCCTCCAATTCAACCTGCTCCATGACTTTCCCTCCTCGAACCGACCTGCGGGGTTGACGCCGTTTGGGGGACACGGGACCAGGCGGCTTGTGCCGTCTAGGTGTATCGGTTCTCTAATCGACCGGGATGAGCACTAGTTCTATCACCTGACGTTCGGGGTGACCCTCCTGAGGTGCGTACCCTCCGGTCTGCGTTCGGCGGGCGGTACAGCTTTGTTCAGCGATCGCCTCACGCGCGTATGGTAAGTTTCCGCCCGCGGGCGCGTCGGCGCTGCGATCGCCTACGAGGCAGGTACGGAGTTCTGTCCGTACGAATCGTGCATTGCAATCCTTCACAACAGTCCTCGTGCACAACCGGGCTCGTGCTGTCAGCGACTGTGGGAGTCAGCGTAAGCAGTTCGACATGTGGCGCTGACAAGGCAATTTCCGATGCCCGCGTGAAGAGAGGCCCGCAGTAGGTGACCCTACGGGGCGTTGACTTGAACTTGACCGCGTCTACCGCATCGCCACTGAATGCAGGCGCTACAGGCGCGCGTACATCGGAGATATGGAATTCTTGGTGCTGATCTGGGTCGGCAGGGTGGACCATACAAATCGCCAAGTGTCGGACTTGAACATAGCTGAGAGGCTAAACGATGATTCGAACGGCCATAGTTGGCCTGGGCAAGATGGGCCTGTCGCATCTTGCCATCCTTCGGGCGCATCCAGAGCTCGAAATTGTCGGTGTCTGTGATTCGCTCGGCTATGTCCTCGACATCCTCGCCAAGTATACGGGCCTGAATTGCTACGACGATCTAGATCGGATGCTGGCTGAGACGAACGCCGCAGCCCTTGTCGTCGCCACCCCGTCCCGCCTGCACGCACCAATGGTCGAACAGGCGCTCGCGCGCGGGATTCACGTATTCTGCGAGAAACCGTTCGTCCTCGACGTAGCCGATGGCGAACGGCTGGTGGCCTTGGCCGAGACCAATCGCCTGGTAAATCAGGTCGGCTATCACCACCGCTTTGTCGGGGCCTTCCAGGAGGCGGCCCAGGTCGTCTCGTCGGGCGCGCTCGGACGCGTCCACCACGTTCGCGCCGAAGCGTACGGTCCAGTCGTCCTCCGCAAGAAGGGCAGCACCTGGCGAGGCTCCAAGTCCGAAGGCGGCGGAGCCGTCTATGACTACGCATGTCACGCGATCGACCTGGTGAACTTTGTCGCCGGCGTGCCCCAGCGAGTCGACGGGGTGGTCCGTCACAGTGTCTTCTCGCGCGACGTCGATGACGAGGTCTACTGCACCCTGCACTACGACAACGGGGCAAGCGGCCAACTGTCGGTCAACTGGAGCGACGAGAGTTTTCGCAAGATGTCGACGAAGGTGTCGGTGTGGGGCACGAACGGCCGGGTCACCGCCGATCGCCAGGAGTGCCAAATCTATTTGCGCGAGCCGCATCCCAGCCTGCCCCATGCTGGAAAGGGATGGACGATCCGTTACACGACAGACCTCACCGAGGAGGTCTGGTACTACCTCCGCGGCGAGGAGTACTCGGCGCAGATCGACTATTTCGCCCAAAGCATCAACGAGAACCGCCTCGACGGCGAAAACACCTTCCGCTCAGCGCTCGACGCTGATCGTGTCGTCGGGATGATCACCGGCTCGACACTCGGTGCGCGCCCTGCGCCGCCGACGCAGCAACAGGGTGGCGGGTCCCCGCCCGTCTCGATCTGCCGCAAAATCGCCGCGCGCATGAGGAAGCTCGCAAGGGTAAAGGCATCATGATCATGGACCGTGTGCTGTTCGGCGACAATCAGTTCTTCGGCGTCAATCACATGTCCGAGGAGAAGGCGCGCGCCCAAGCGATGCGTTTCCAGCACCTTCCGGCTGTGCTCGAGACCCTCGACGCCGCCTACCAAGAGGGCATCCGGACGTTCATGTGTACGACCCATGATCGCGTCGGCGAAATATGCGATCACTTTCGCGCCAATAAGGATAAATACCCCGACTATGTCTTCTACCCGTGCATGCCGTATGCGCAGAAGTACGCCAATGCGGTCACCGAGTTCGGGATGGTCGACGCTCTCCGGCGGTTCCTGCCGGACAGTGGAGCCGTAAAGTCGATGTTCAAGGGTGGCATCGCCGTCGCGAACAAGGACGTCGAGGCGATGATGCAGCTCTTCATCGATAGCGAGATGAAAATGTTTGCCGGGCTGTCGACGCCCGTCGTCTTCATCCAGAACGTCGTCACTGACCTGTTCCTCGGACTCGGAATGGACGAGCTCTTCGGCCTGTTCGCCGACCACGTGAAGCGCGCTTACAACGCCGAGCCGGGTTTCATCACGATGAACCTGCCCCTCCTGCTCGATGTGCTCGACAGACAAGGGATCGAGAACCCCATCGTGTGTTCCAATATCAACAAGATCGGTTTCCGGATGTGCGGCGGAATCGAGCTCTACGAGAAGACCATCCGCGAACGCCGGTTCCGGCCGGTCGCGATGTCAGTCCTCGCTTCGGGCGCGATAACGCCGCGCGAAGCAATTGATTATATCTGCAAACAACCACAAATCGAGTCGATCGTATTCGGCGCATCCAGTCGCGCCAATATCCGGCAGACAAAGTCGCTGATCGACGAACTCTGGCAAATTCCGGCCTGATTCCTGGGCCTTATATGCCGTGACTTTGCCGGCGCTTACGGAGATTGTTGACGCCGCTACTTCGCTCGCGAGGCCAGGTTGGTCCAGAAACCCTCGAGCCAATCCGTTAGTTCGGAAGAATTGCTGAGCGCATTGGCTACGGCTGTTCGCCCCTGCACGTACCGAATGGCAGCTGGAAGCTCACTCATCTCTCGGACAGCCGTGGCGTACCCGATGTCACACATCTTCTCAGCAAAGGGAAATTGGTGGTCATCGACATGCTCGCCATCTTTCGCACGCCTAGGGACCATTACGGGGAATTTGCCCTGCTGAATGCAGGTCAAGGTCGAGCCAGCCCCGGCATGTGTAATGACGGCACTCGACGCGCCGATCTTGTCGCAGAGATCTCCAAAGGACAGATAGCGGTCCCAGTGCGCGTGTTGCGGCTCGTAGGTGCAGGCGCCCAGCTGAATGAAGAACCCTTCCTTGAAGACTCCACCAGCGGCAAGCTCGTCAATGGCACGAGCCAACCTGTCGAAAGGATGAACCTCCATGCCCATGATGACCAGGATCATACGATTCTCCCGTGATACTCGACGCCAGGGTATTGAGACTCAAGTTCGGGCCACTGAATGAGCATTTTCGTGACGAATGGACGAACCATGCGAGCCGTCAACGAGATCTCGGTGATTCGCGTGATCGACTCGACGAAAACGGTTGGGATCCCGAGCAATCTGGCCCACCAGACAAACGGTGCGGCAACACCAGACCCCGTGGTCAGGATCATGTCCGGGCGCTGCTTTACCAACAGTCGCGAAGCCAAGACGATGTTCCGAAGCAAGTTTGGCACGTTGCGGACGGTTGGGTGCGCCGCCCAATGGACTTCCGCCTCGTCCTTCAGCAGATACTCGGCGTCGGCTGTGGCGAAGCTAACCCAATAGCGTTCTTTGCTTTCCCAAAATGCTCGAAGGCAAAGCATTTCGTAAATGTGGCCACCTGACGAGGCAATCAGCAAGAGTCTCATACTGGTTTCGCTGTCAGGAGCGCCGTCGCGGAAGCGGCCACACCGAGCCGGCGAAGACTTGCCACTCTGTCAGGCTACCGGGCAAACATCGGCAGCTCGACCTGAGCCGGGGCTCACGACAGCCTTCGGGGAACAGCGAGTCGAGTCTGCGCTAGCACATGAAGTTTCCTACTCGGACTCGGCCGGACTACAGACCACGACAACGACAGCCATTGCGTGGCAATCGGCGTGCGAAAGCGACAAAGACGAGCTGAGCCAGCCTTGATGTTGTGCCCGCTCGGCGACCGCTCCGCTCAGACGAATTACTGGCAGCGGACCGTCTCGTGTTACCTCGATCTCGCGCAGGGGAAACGGCATGTCGGGTTCTGCGAATGCCTTGATCACCGCTTCCTTGGCCGCGAACCGGGCCGCCAGTCTGTGCACCCGGTTATGGCCCTGGCAGTCGTTGATTTCGCTCGCCGTAAAAACCTTGCGCAGGTACCGGTCCCCGAACGCCACCAGCGAGTCCTGGACATCCTCAATGGCCACGACATCGCATCCGACGCGGACGCGGTGCCCGTCAACCTCGCCCGGCAAGGTAATCATGCACTCGCCGTAATCGTTGCGGTACCAAGGGAATCCACCGTGGCATCACGCAGACGACTTGACTAGGCCTTCGACTACCTGCTCGATGTTGCGTACCGAAGCGAAGGTGGACTTCTTGAGCACTTCATCGGGGAACTCGATGCCGAATGCGTCCTCAAGCGCAAGCATGACATCGACCGACGCATGCGACGTCAGGCCGAGCTCGTAGAGGTCGGCTTGACCGTCCACCTCGCGTGGATCGACCGCCATACGGCCATGAGCAGCTAGGACGTCACGAATCCGGTCCTGCATAACGCTTCCCCTCACATTTCTGCCGTACCTGTTAGCCAGTGTTGAGTACAGCAACTTAAACCAATGTTGGATTCATCAACATCGTACAAGCGCGGCTGGTAGTCTACAGGCGCTGCGGGATCCTTCGCATCGCAGCTGATGGTCTCCAACGACAGGGTCCGAGCAAACAACGCACAACTTGTTCTGATGCACCGCGGCTAAGGGGAAACTTCAGACCCGAGCTGGGATTGGAGGCTACTGGCCGTCATGGCAAACGACGCTTCTTTGGCCGGGCCGGCGCGATAGTTGGCGACGAACCAGCTCGAAGAGAATCTCAAGCTCAAGCTCAACGTGCGGTTATACGGCGAGCTCGACGACGGGACTGCGGTCGTTTCATCGAATCGCCACCGCGATCACTTCGGTTCGACGTTTGGATTGTCAACCCAGGACGGTGTGGTCGCACACAGCGCATGTGTCGGCTTCGGGATGGAACGCATTGCGCTGGCCCTTCTGAGGTCACATGGTCCCGACCCGAAATCATGGCCGTCTGATGTCAGGGCGAATATGGGCTGGTGCGAGTGAACACAACTGAAGTGGCGACATATTTCGGACCTCCGGCCTCTCCGTTGTTCGGGGTACTTCACCTGCCGAAAGGCAGTCAGATACGTGGCGGCGTGATTATCTGCGGTTCGTTGGGCAAGGAGGGAATGGATAGCGTCCGACTTCAACGGCCCCTTGCCGATGGCCTCGCTGATCGTGGATTCGCGGTGCTCCGCTTCGACTACCTGGGAACCGGCGATTCAGCTTTTACGCAGGGTCGCGATGACGCGGTTGACAACTGGCGCCGCAGTATCGAGCATGCGCTTGAGTACATCAACGAGATCGGTGTGGAATCGGTCACTGCGATCGGGTTGCGGGCAGGAACCCTGATTCTGAGTGACTTCCTAGCGAAGTCTCCCTGTGTGGATCGTGTGGTCTACTTGGACCCGGTCGGGACGGGACGGCGTTACCTGCGTGAGCAGACCGCTCTGGCCACGTTGTCAGTAGGCGCCGACTCTGCGACAGTCGGCATGGTTTCGATTGCGGGAGCACGTCTGAGCGCCCTCGCCGCTAAAGAATTCAGCGCACTTAGTTTGGTTACCGATCCACCAGCCGGCATCGACCATCTCCTGGTTCTCCGCACCGGCCAGTCAGACGCGAAGGTAAACACGCTCGCGCAGGCCCACAGAGTCCGCTCTGTCACCGTCGACGGGCTGACCGAATTTGCCCAAATCCAAGAAACCTTAACGCCGTTGCCGTTGCCGGCTATCGATACCATGATCGATTGGGTCGATGAAGCGGAATCGCCAATTCGAACGACCGCAACTCCGCGTTATGTGACTTCGGTGAATATGCCGGCAGAAGGCCCATCCCAAGCCTGCGCCGTTGTCGAGAGCATAGAAAATATCGGACCGGATGGCCTATTCGCGATCAGGACAAGACCCGAACACACCGCACCGGGTGAGGGAAAGGTCGTGCTGTTCCACGGAACGGCTTACGATCTTCACATCGGACCCATGCGAGAATGGGTCGAGTTGTCGCGACGCGTCACCGCGTCCGGTGCCCAGGCATTGCGGTTCGATCAATCCGGGATAGGCAATTCCGGGCCGGTCAGCCGGGAACAATGGCGGCCAGTCTTTTCGCGGCGAGGCATCGTCGGCGCACTAGCCGCCGCCGAGCATGCCGCCAAAGATCCCCTCAATATGCTGTCCGTTGGTGTCTGCTCTGGGGCCTGGCACGCCGCCCACGCCGCGCGGGCCACCGGCACCGGCACAGTCATCTTGGTCAATTCGATACCGTGGAATTGGCGCACGGCCAGCGTTTTTCTGTGGCAGTGGGACGTCAAAAAATCGCTCCGCAGCGCAACACATTCCGGACCTCGAACGAATAGCAAAGTCGAAGGCTGGAGGAAGCGAGCAATTGTCTCCATGAAACCTGCGCGCAGGACTCTCCAGAAAAGAGTCCATCGCATTACGCCACGGTTTGTCCTTATGTTGCTATGGCGGCTCGGTTTCGCTCAGGTACCGGAGGCAATACTTGCAGAGCTGAACCGCAACGGGACCGCCACCACTGTCATCCTTTGTCCCCGGGATGCCGAGCTGTTCAAGAACAAATGCGGCTACTCGGGACTGAAGCGGTTGGAACGAGCGTCGATGACTCCGAAACTGGTTACGCCGCCCGCTGGTGACCATCCTGCATACCACCAGGTAATGCTGGAAGCAATTCGCGAGGCCGTGACTGAAACCCTTACCAAACCGGAACTGGACTCAAACCCGCGAACTAACAGGCAGGAACTGTCCAATAACCATGGGTCTGAACTCGGTTTGATACCCTGAGTAGGTCGCTGAGCGCGCCACGACCACTGGTTGGAAAATCCATCTCTTAGGTTCCGCAGAGGGAATCGCAGAACGCGCAGCGAAACTGCTACCCGTCACCCTGGCGTTGCTATTACCGCCGAGAGCGGACCGATGATCTCCGATATGGCGCAGGTCGGCGAAGAGGTCCTCGACAAAATTGCCGCGATCGACCCCGACATACTGTGCGTAGCTCTCGGAAATCCAAAACAGGAGCGGTTATCGATGCATTTCGGGCGCGGCTCAAAACACCGTTGACGCTCGGGATCAGTGTAGGGCGGTAATACGGCTCTTCCGACTTGGTGGGGGTCTGGTGTGACCGATTGGGATCGTGTCGGTGACTGATAAGGGGCTCTTCCGGAAATGGAGTGCCGGTAATCGCGTGGCGGCCCGGGCTGATGGGGTCGTGTCGCTGAGCTGAGACGGGCCCCGGCGGGCAGATGATGCAGGTTCCTATGCCGTGCCGCCTACC
>Ga0153922_1000279_pt1 | contig 21281 bp, 20 predicted proteins | sample TSNJ006MetaG_FD_104723 | JGI IMG/M metagenome (GOLD analysis project Ga0153922, IMG submission 104723) | Attine ant fungus gardens microbial communities from New Jersey, USA - TSNJ006 MetaG | ecosystem: Host-associated > Fungi > Mycelium > Unclassified | place: USA: New Jersey, Brendon T. Byrne... | reverse complement strand
TCCTATCGAGTCGTCACCGACTGTTCGCGACCCGCTGGATCGACGGCATTGTGGTCCGGGTCGGTTGGTGGGCGCATTCGCGCGACAGCGTTGGGCATGGGGTAAATCTCGATGCGTGCGCCCAGGCCGCGCTGGATCACCGGGTCGAGTTCTCGCAGCGCGTTGATGTCGGTACCGGGGCCGGCTTCGACGACAGCCAGCCCCCACGTCTCCGCCGGATCGGCGACAGCACCGAACGCGACGGCGATGCCGGCGTTGAGCAACTCTGTCCAGTACGCGACGTGCTCCGCCATGATCGCAGCCTCCTCGTCGGTGATGTCGGCGGGAAAGCTCGGCCTCGGCGGATACAGCTTGAAGGCGTAGTAGCGGGTGTCGGGCTCATCCATGGTTTGTCCTTCGTCGTTCCGAAATCATGCCGGTGTGCCCGCCTCGGCGGCGGCGACCAGTTGCGTGAGGATGCGCGCCCATCCCGTCGCATACGCGCCGGACGCGTAGCCACCGGGCAAGGCGCAGTCCTCGCTGAGCTGTGCTTCGGACAGCGCGTCCCAGCCACGGTGCTCGACCGCCACTCGGGTCAGGACGGGCCCGAGCTCGGTGAACGTGAGCTCCACCTCGGTGGCGACCGGAGTCGACGTCCACGTCATCGCGATCCGGTGCGGCGGCTCCCAGGCCAGGACCTGACCCCAGTCCACGACAGTCCCGTCCGCCCACGTTTCATACACCCGCCCGTTCAGCCTCGGCTCCACGGTGACGTTGACGACGCGCTCGCCGCCCGCCGAAAACGGCTGGACGGGCCACCAAACCCGGATCGAGCTGACGAACACCTCGAAGGTGTGCGTGATTTCGCTGCGGACCAGGGTGGCTTGGCGCACCGGCGGTCGCCGCAACGGCGTCACCGGGGCAGCCTGGGGAGTGGTGTTGGTCATCGCGGTCTCCTGGGTTGTGGGGGGCTCAGCCGGCGGCGGTCCGGTCGCGTTCGGTTCCGGTCCCGTAGCGATCTGTCTCAACAAGCTCGCGGGCGACATCCAGCGACGACGCCCAAATGCCCTCAAGCACGTCCCGTAGTCCGACCAGCCCTTCTGAGCGAGCGCGGTAAAGCCGGCGGGTGCCCTCGCGGCGCTCGTGAAGCAGGCCGGCGTTCTTCAGCACAGTCAGGTGCTGGCTGACGGCGGTCCGGGTGATCTCGAACGCGGATGCGATCTGGCCCGCGGCGAGTTCGTCGTGCGCGACGAGCTGCAGGATGGCGCGCCTGCGCGGCTCGGCCAGGGCCCGCAACACCGCATCGGTGCCCTCCCCGCCCGCATCTGGTTTGCGAACCCGTCTGCCCACAGTCAACTCCGCACCCCGGCTCGCGCCTTTCGTTAGTAAATACTAACGTTAGCGTCGGCGTACGAATGGAGTCAAGTCGTCCCTTTTGAGCGCAATGACCGGAGATTCGACGCCCGGTGCTCCAGGTAAAGACGGCTATTGCGCAACAGCGGCTGTCGGCGTGACAGTGGCGGCATGGCTGAAACCGTGATTGAACAAGTGTTAAGGCGACTCAACGAGATTGGTGTCGACGACGTCTTCGGAGTCGCCGGGGATTACGCGTTTCCCGTCAATGACGCGATCGTCGGGCACCCGGCGATCAACTGGATCGGATGCTGCAACGAGCTCAACGCCGCCTACGCCGCAGACGGGTACGCCCGGATGCGCGGCGTAGGCGCGGTGTGTACCACCTACGGGGTGGGCGAACTCGCCGCGATGAGCGCTATCGCGGGGTCATACGCCGAGCATCTCGCGGTTTTCCACTTGATCGGCACGCCCAACCAGCCCACGCAGGAAGGACGGGCGCTGGTGCACCACACGCTTGGCAACGGCGAATTCGACCTGTTCAGGAGGATGGCCGAGCCCATCGTGTGCGCGAGCGCGACCATGACGCCGCAGAACGCGGCTTCGGAGACCGAACGGCTCATCGCCGCGGCGCTGTACCACCGCCGGCCGGTCTACATGGCGGTTTGCAGCGACGTCGCGGACATGCCCGTGCTCGAAGGCGCGCCATCGGTGAGCGCGCCGACCAGTGATCCCGAGGCGCTGGCCGCCGCGACCGACGCGGTCGCCGCGGCGCTGAACAACGCCGGGCAGGCATGCGTGCTGTCCGGGGTGCTGCTGCGGCGGCTCCGGCTGCAGGATGCAGCGGCGGCGTTCGTCGACGCCGCAGGCTTGCCGTTCGCGACGATGTTCGCCGACAAGTCGGTGCTCGGCGAGGACCACCCCAACTACGTCGGCATGTACACCGGGCGGCTGGGTGGCGAGCCGGTGCGCGCGTTCGTCGAGTCCTCCGACCTGGTGGTCATGATCGGCGCCATGCTGACCGACGGCAACACCGCTGGGCACACAGTCCGGCTGGACCCGGCCAAGACGATCACCATCGACCACCACCGCACCACCGTGGGCTCGACGGTGTACCGCAATGTGGAGATGGCCGACATTCTGGCGCAACTGTCGGGGCGTATCGCCAAACGTGCTCAGCGGCCGGCGATCACACCTGAGACGCTGGGGCCGATCGTGGGCGGCGGGGAGGACCCGATCACCGCCGACGCGCTATACCCGCGCTGGGCGAACTTCTTCCGGCCGAATGACGTGATCATGACCGACACCGGAACGTCCTCGCTGGGTTTGGCTTTCGCCCAACTGCCCGAGGGCGCGGAGTTTCACAACCAAACCCTTTGGGCGTCGATCGGGTGGGCGACTCCGGCGGCTTTCGGCGCCGCGATCGGTGCTCCGGACCGTCGGCTGATCCTGATCACCGGCGAAGGTGCTCACCAGATGACCGCTCAGGAGATCAGCCAGTTCGGTCGGCATGGGTTGCGCCCGATTGTCTTCGTGCTCAACAACTCCGGCTATCTCAGCGAGCGCATGCTGTGTCCGGACCCGACCGTCGCCTACAACGACATCGCTACCTGGAACTATGCCGAACTTCCCCGCGCCCTGGGCTGCCAGGGGTGGTTCACTGCGCGTGTCAGTACCTGCGGCGAGCTCGACGACGCGCTCAAAACAGCCGAGCAAGCCGACGGCGCCGCGTACATCGAAGTCGTCACCGATCCTGACGAGGCGCCACCGATGTACAAGAAGCTGCGCGAGAACGTCAAGTCGTTCTACGGCGTCCAGTAGCCGGACGCGGGAGCAGGTCGCGGGCCGACTACAGCCCGGGCAAGCAGAGAAGGGGGATGCACCCAAGATCCGCCGGTGAAGTATCTCCCTCGTAAACGAATTGGCCCCGATTGGCCTGGAACCCGTAGTCGGGCCACCACCAGGTGTGACAGACACTCATGTCCCAGACGACATCGTCCGCCGGCAAACGCTGCCCTGGACACCATTGATATGGACCCCTCGGTTTCGCGGGGAGCGGCCCGTGAGATTGCGCAAAACTGCGCGCGGCCCCCTCGGTGCCTGCGGCCAGCCCGAATCCGGCCAGCCCTAAACCAGTGGACACCAACAGAGTCGCTGCTAACGCTGCGACTCCCAGCTTCATAGACCTCACGTCGGTTTTGTGGGAGCGGGGAAGCCTCGTACACCGCGAAATTCGGTTCATGATTAATTCTTTCGCCGGTGTCGGCCGTGGTGGCCGACCACGTAAAGGTTGCGTGGGACGCCTTGGCGGAATCTTGGAAGCTCCCCGCCCGTCGCTGCGCTGCCTCTGCGGTGTCCTAAACATTTGACAACATCTGCCGGGCTCGTGCGACGACCCACGGGAACCTTTACGTTTCGGGCCTATTCACGCAGGTAAGAGGCGATTTAATCGGCATCGGAACCGCGTGAAAACGCAGCCAAATGACCCGGAGAGCGCACAGCTTTGTTGACTGGGTCAACGCGCAACCGACAGAATGCTCGTGCCTGACCGCGCTAACGGGAGCGCCGGACGTAAGCGAGGATATCGAGCGATGACCAGCCGCCGGCGATCAGCAAACATGGCTACGCGCGACCCACCGTTTGCAACCCCCGGTACTGGGTATCCGCCCAAACGGGGGTCATGAACGTGGGGTCACGATCGCGGGCGGTAAACGCGCCGCCAGTGTTGACGGGGCCACGACGCAACGGAGAGCGACACCAGCGACACGAAGGAGAGCAGTGCTGAAGCGTGGGATCGTGGTCGGCGTAGCCGGGGTGGCCATTGTGGTCGCCGGCTTGACCGGCTGTTCGAGCAAGAAATCCAGTACAAATGCGAGCTCATCGGCCCCAGCGGCGGCTGGCCCGCAGGTCATCATCGACGGTCAGAACCAGCCCGTCACCGGTCAGGTCAGCTGCACCGCGAACGGCAACAACACCAACATCGGCATCGGTGATGCATCAAATGGAGTCGGCGCGGTGGTGAGCAATGCCAATCCACCCATCGTCCATGCGGTCGGGCTGGGCAGCGTCAACGGCGTCACGCTGGGGTTCTCCGACGCCGCACCGAATCAAGGCGGCAACGCCGGAGCCGCGCAGAACGGCAAGACCTACGCGATCAAGGGCACCGCAACGGGTGTCGACATGAGCGACCCGCAGAACCCGAAGCAGGTGACCAAGTCATTCGAGATGGACGTGACCTGCCCATAGCGCAGGTCATCCCACACCCCCGCGACGGCCTCGCGACCGGGGAGGCGTCGATTCGCCGCTCGGCCGCGAGGGTAAACAACCGCCGTCGGGGCCGAAACCCGGGAGGGGACGAATAGGTATGTCTATGAAACGCCTTGTCGGCGCCGCGGCGGTCGCCGCAAGTGTCGGCATATCGGCAGGGACGCAAAACCCAGGGTTCGCCTACGCCGTCCCGCTGGAGCCACCGTGTCCGAACTGCATCAGCGGACCGCAAAGCCCGGTCACCACCACCGCCGAGGCGCCGAACACGGAACGCACCGAACCGCGGGGTCCGGAACGCACCGAAACGCAGAGCACGACAGCACCCGCTACCCAAACCAGCGCGGCGACAACCACCCAAGCCCCTGCGACGACAACCACACAACCCAGTGCGGCGACGACCACCCAGAGCAGCGCGGCGACAACCACCCAGAGCAGCGCGGCGACAACCACCCAGAGCAGCGCGGCGACAACCACCCAAACCACGACCGCGTCCAGCACCACAAGCACGACCGGATCCAGCACCACAAGCACGACCGGGTCCAGCACCACAAGCACAACCGGATCCAGCGCCACAAGCACGACATTGGCTGCGCCGAGCACCCAACCCCCGCATGAGCCCTACATTCCGCGCGGAACGTACGTTCGGGCTAGTGCGGACGTGGGCGGTCCGAGGAATGCTCAGGTCGGCTTCAGCATCGTGGGCCAGGGCGCGCCGCCTCCGCCGCGGGAGCGAGGCTTTGGTTGGAACGACGGCCCGCCTCCCGGCGGTCCGCCACCCGACTGGGACGGCCCCCCACCTCAGGGCGGCTGGGACGGTCCCCCGCCTCCCGGTGGCTGGAACCGCCGTTGGGACGGGCCACCACGCGACGTCGTGATCGCGCAGGTCGACTTCGGCCCCTTCGCCTATGACACCTACATGGTCATTCCGGTCTTCAACTGGGAGTTCGGCGGTTGGGGATATTGGTACTTCGGCGTCTGGATGCCGCTGTACTACTAACGCATCGACGCTGGCGCCGGCACGTGATCCACTCCGATTTCACGTGCCGGCGTCGCCTTCGGGGTGCTGTCGATGTGAACTTCTAGCCGCCTTGCGCTCAGCCCAAGCGCGACCGCAATCTGGAGTCTTCGGCGATACCGTTGTGCTGGCGACCAAAACGGGCAGGGCAATCTAGGACGCCGCTCCGTAGATGTCTGCTCACCAGCGGCAAATACTTGATCGCACCAGCCCGAACGTTCACGGGTTGACGGCGAAAATGCCAGATTGATGGGTGAACCGACATCGCAAGGAGGCGGCGAAATGTCCAGCCTGGCCCTCAACCTGATCGAGGCCGCACGCCGCCACCCGGACAGGGTGGCGCTGCGCCTCGACGAGGTCGAAGTACCGTACGCCGGGCTCGACGCCGCCAGCGCCCGGCTAGCCGGCCTGCTGGTGGCGCGGGGGCTGCGCCCCGGCGATCGGGTCGGCGTCATGCTGCCCAACGTCCACTACTTCGCGATCGCCTACTACGGCGTGCTGCGGGCAGGAGGCGTGGTGGTTCCGATGAACGTACTGCTGAAGGAACGCGAGACCACCTTCTATCTGTCCGACGCGCAGGCGATGGCGGTCATCGTGTGGCACGAGTTCGCACCGGCTGCTCAGGCGGGCGCCACCGCCGCCGCAGCCGACTGCATTGTGGTCACCCCGGGCGGGTTCGAGGAACTTATCGGCGCGGCCGAGCCCCTCGACGAGCCCGCGGCTCGCGAGGACGACGACACCGCGGTGATCCTCTACACGTCGGGTACCACGGGGAAGCCGAAGGGGGCGGAGCTGACCCACGTCAACTTGCGTCGCAACGTCGCCACCATCGTCGAGATGGTTCGAGCCACCTCCGACGACGTGGTCCTCGGCGCCCTGCCGCTGTTTCACGCCTTCGGCCAGACCGCCGGACTCAACACCACCGTCGCCGTGGGGGCGTGCCTGACCCTGATCCCTCGCTTCTCGCCGGAGAAGGCACTGAAAATCATTGAGCGCGACCGGGTCACGATCTTCGAAGGCGTGCCGACGATGTTTGCGGCGATGGTGCACAGCGGCGCACGCCCCGACACGAGTTCGTTGCGACTGTGCGTCTCGGGCGGCGCCGCGATGCCGGTCGAAGTGATGCGCGGATTCGAGGAAACCTTCGGCTGCATGGTGCTCGAAGGGTACGGCTTGAGTGAGACCTCGCCGGCGGCGTCGTTCAACCACCCCGACCGGGAGCGCAAGCCGGGATCGATCGGCACTCCGGTCGCGGGCGTCGAGATGAAACTCGTCGATGTGAACGACGACGGCGTCGGCGAGATCGCCGTCCGCGGCCACAACGTCATGAAGGGCTACTGGAACCGGCCGGATGCGACGGCCGCGGTGATTGATTCCGACGGCTGGTTCCACACGGGCGATCTGGCCCGCGTGGACGAAGACGGGTACTTCTTCATCGTCGACCGTTCCAAGGACATGATCATCCGGGGCGGCTACAACGTGTATCCGCGCGAGATCGAGGAGGTGCTCTACGAGCATCCCGCGGTCCGCGAGGCAGCCGTTGTCGGCGTCCCCGACGACATGCTCGGCGAGGAGGTGGGTGCGGCAATCGCGCTGACGCCCGATGCCGACGCCGACACCGCCACGATCCAAGAGTTCGTCAAGTCCCGCGTCGCCGCGTACAAATACCCCCGCCGGATCTGGGTCGTCGATGAGTTGCCCAAGGGGCCAACGGGCAAGATCCTCAAACGCGACATCGCGATCCCCCCCGAATAGGACGCTGCGAATCCCAGCGTCGGCACCACTCGCGCGGACCGAGACAAATAGGAGACCGAAATGGCAAGCACTGCAACCGAACCGGTGACCAACGGCGATCGCGGGCGGACACAGATCGCGGTGGAGAACCCCGCCACCGGCGAGGTTATCGGCCAGGTACCCGACATGACCGCTCAGGAGGTCGGCGAGCTGGCGCGGCGCGGGCGGGCCGCTCAGCCGGGCTGGGAGGCGCTGGGATTCGAGGGTCGCGGCCGGATTCTCAAGCGGATGCAGCGTTGGGTGGTCGACAACGCCGACCGGATCATCACCACGATCTGCACCGAGACCGGCAAGACGTATGAGGACGCGCAGATCGCCGAACTCTCCTACGGCGCAGCAGCTTTCGGGTTCTGGGCCGACAAGGCGCCGCGCTACCTCGGCGACGAGCGGATCCGGTCGTCGTCGATCTTCGTGATGGGAAAGCGGCTGGTCCTGCGATACCGGCCCGTCGGCCTCGTCGGAGTCATCGGCCCGTGGAACTACCCGCTGACCAACTCATTCGGTGATTGCATCCCCGCGCTCGCCGCCGGCAACAGCGTGATCCTCAAACCCTCGGAGATCACGCCGTTGACCTCCCTGCTGCTGGCGGAAGGGCTGGGCGCGTGCGGGCTGCCCGACGACGTCTTCGCGGTGGCGACCGGGCTCGGCGCGACCGGCGCGGCCGTGATCGACGAGGTCGACATGGTCATGTTCACCGGTTCCACGACGACCGGGCGAAAGGTCGCGGTCCGTGCCGCCGAGCGATTGATTCCGGCGTCACTCGAACTAGGCGGCAAGGACCCGATGATCGTGCTCGCCGACGCCAACATCGAGCGCGCGGCAAACCACGCGGCCTACTACTCGATGTTCAATTGCGGCCAAACGTGCATCTCGATCGAGCGCTGCTATGTGGAAGCGCCGGTCTATGACGAGTTCGTGGCGCGCGTCACCGAGAAGGTGCGCGCGATCCGCCAAGGCGTGCCAGCCGGCCCGGGAAGCGTCGACGTCGGATCACTGACGTTCCCGCCACAAGTCGACACGGTGGAGCGCCACGTCGAGCAGGCCCGTGAACGCGGCGCGAAGGTGCTCACCGGCGGGCACCGCGGACGGACCACAGGCTACTGGTTCGAACCGACGGTGCTCGTCGACGTCGACCACGACATGGCCTGCATGCGCGAAGAGACGTTCGGCCCGACGCTGCCGATCATGAAGGTCGCCGACGCCGAGGAGGCGATCCGGCTGGCGAACGACTCGGAGTACGGACTGTGCGCCGCGGTGTTCTCCCGTGACCACGCGCGCGCCGAGGCGGTGGCGCGACGCGTCAACGCGGGCGCCGTCACAGTCAACGACGCCCTGGTGAACTACACCGCGCTCGAGCTTCCGATGGGCGGCGCCACACCGGGCTCGGGGGTCGGCCACCGCCACGGGCCGGGTGGGATCCGAAAGTACTGCCGCCAACAGTCGCTGCTCATCTCTCGTTTCAATCCCCGCCGCGACGTTCACATGTACCCGTACCGCGCTCTGCGAACCCGCCTCTTCGGCCGACTCTTGCGGGTCGTGAATCGGGGGCTCCGGTAGACGACAGGGGAGTCACGGAGGCGACCGCCTGACGGTAGGGGACGGCGAAGTGCGACACGTGTCTCGTCAGCCCTCGGCCGGAGGGGTTGCATCTGTCATCGTGCCGACGAGCAGGCAGGGCGTGTGCGACCGTCGACGGGGATGGCCGGATCAGGCTCCGGGATCGGCGCGTAGCCCCGCGGCGGCGATGCCGTGAACTGCGCAGGCTTCGTCGTCATCGGAGAGGTGGCCACTCACCCCAACCGCACCGATGAGGGCGTCGTCGTCGTCACGTATCAACACCCCGCCGGGCACCGGCACCAGCTCGCCGCCGGCGAGCGCCACCAACGAGTTGACGAACGCCGGGTGCGATTCCGCGCGGGCGGCAAGGCTGCGGCTACCCACCCCCATGTGCAGGGCGCCGTGGGCTTTTCCACGGGCGATGCGTTCACGCAGCAGGCTCGAGCCGTCCTCACGCGCGAAGGCCACCAGTTGCCCGGCCGGGTCGAGCACCGCGACGGTCATCGGCGGGAACTGCCTGCTTCGCGCGAACTCGAGCGCCGCGTCCACGATCGTGCGGGCGTCGTTCAGGGCGATGGATGTGTGGGCTGGCATCTCCACCTCAAAACAAGAGTGATCGTTTCTGTTTTACTGCAACTGTCGGCTCGCAATCGACTATAGCGCAAACGTTCGTTTTTGTTAAGCTGTGTACCATGCCACGCCTCAGCGACACCACCCGCGCCCTCCGCCGCCAGCACATCCTCACCAGCGCGTTCGGCTGCTTTTCGCGCGACGGCTTCCACGTCACCTCGATGGACGACATCATCGCCGCCACCGGCATGTCCTCCAGCGCCGTCTACCGCTACTTCCGCAGCAAAGAAGACATCATCCGCGCCTGCGCCGAACAAGGCATCGCCAACGTCCGCCAGATCTTCGTGGCCCTGCTCGACCGCGATCCCTGCCCCGACCCCGCCGAGACCCTCACCCTGATCGTCGACGAGCTCCATAAGAGAACCGAGTACCCCGAATACGACATGACCCGGCTGGCGCTGCAGACCTGGGCCGAGGCACTGCGCGATGCCGTCCTGCACCACCGCGCCCGCCAGCTATATGTCGACACCCTCGAGCACATCACCGAGCTGGCGCGACGGTGGCGCGACAATGGCTATCTCCCTGCGGATGCCGACACCGAAGCCGTTGCCGCCGCCGTATTTTCGATCATGCACGGCATTGTCGTCATGCACCACCTCGTCGAGGACATCCCCGCACATACGCTGCGCACCGGAATTGCCCTCCTCGGCGCCGCGACCCGCACCCCCCCACCGGAGACCACACTATGACCGCCATCGACCTCACCAACCTGGCCGCCGGGCGCAACGGCTCGCAGACCCCGCGCGGCTAACTGTCGACGCCGACAGCGCGGGTCAGCATTGGCTTGTGGTGGCCCAGATCGCCTGTGGCGACCATGATCCCGACACGCCACGCCACAAATGCCCCACAAATCACAGCAGCCACGCAAGTCACAATCCGGAACCCGGGGGAATAGGTGACCGCCGAAATTTGTCTCTGTTGAAGGAGATTCAAGTTTGAGATCGCCTGTTTGTGGGCAATCGAAAACATGGACCGGTGACTTACCCCTTAGTCACGGAAGGAGTGGAAATGAAGAAGTTGACCTTTACCCTAACCGCAGCCACTGCCCTGGCCGCTGCGACCATTGGTTTGGCCGCCCCGGCTTCGGCGGCGCCGGCGCCGTTCCCGCAAGACTGCTCTGTGCACGTCATCTACCAAGGGAACCCTGTCGACGTCAACTGGTGCTGATCGACAGATCGAGTTGAGGCGCGCGGTGGCGCGCCGCCAATATTGCAGCGCTACCCGTCCGGGGCGATACAGCACGGCGTGGCTGGTCCAGTCGTGGGTGTCGCCTCGTGCACGGGGGTAGCGAGTAGAAGTTGTTCCTTCGTTGGCTTCGTCGGGGAGGCAGCGGAAATGAAGAAAAGGATTCGGACCCTGTGTGTTTCGGGCCCGGCAGCGATGGTTCTCGCACTGACGCCGTTGGTGTCCGCATTGCCGTCTGTCGCCAGTCCGGCGGGAGACACATTGCAGGCGAGCCGGTTTGAGGTCACGTCGGGCGGGGTCGGCACGGCTCCGGCCAGCCGGTGCACGGTGATGGACGTCGCGGCTGCCGGCAGCCCCGCCGCCGACCGCATTCCGGTTAAGCAGGTCGTGCCTTTACTGTGCTCGTAAGCCGGCGGCCTATCCGGGCGACAGGTTTGGTTCGACCTCCGGCTTGCTGTCATTCCCGGCCTGCCACTGCACCATGTGGACACCGCGCTCCTGACTGAGCTGCGCGACGAGGCGCTCGAGCTTGGCGGGTCCGTCGCGGTCGACGAGCAGGTAGGCCGTCAGCGCGACATCATCGGGAACGGGTTCGGTGCGCATGCCGCGCAGGATCAGGTCGTGGCCGCCAAGCCGATCAGCGCCCCGCAGCCTAATCCCACACCGAGGCGGATCGCGAACTTGGCGACTGTCAACGAGTGCACGGCGCGCTCCTTTCTCTCTGATCTCTCTGGTATTTCAAGTCGGTGACCGGTCCCGTTTCATCCCGGCGGCGCGGACAGCAAGGTCGGCGAGCTGCCCGCGCCGCCGTTCACCCGAACAGCGAAACGGTCACGTCATGCCCAACTGGACGACCTTCGCGATGACCATGATCACCGCGATGACCAGATAGCAGCGCAGGGTGAGCAACCCGACCCGGCGCAGTGGCGACATGACCGGTCGCTCCAGAGTGGCCAGCGTGGGCGTGCGCCACGTGGCGCGGTCGTGGTCGCGGATGGCCTTGCGCTCGGCGCGGGTCAGGATCTGGGGCTCATGGTCGAGTTCGTCGACCTGGTCGGGATCCAGCCCGCCGAACGCGCGCGCAACGGCATTGGCGTCGCGACGCTCGGCGAAGCGCCGGCCCCCGACGATCACCGCGACGCCACCGACCATGCCGAGCACGGCACCCGCCCCGAGCCCGACCTCAAATGTGGTGGTGGACAGGTTCGGGAAGAACACGGCCGCGGTCAACGCCAGCGACAGCAGCAACAGCGACCACACAATGGTCCAGGCCAGGATGTTCTGGCGCACGCTGTTGATCCACGGGCCCAGCACCGGGCGGTCGTTGCACAGCAACACCAGGAACACCGTTGCCGACGGAAGGAGCACACCGGCAAGCACCTGCACTCCCTGGGTGATCAGGCCCAGCACGCGATCGGGGCTAAACGCCACCGCCGCCGACACCCCCAGCAGAGCCGCATACGAGCCGTAGAACAGCGGGGCCTGGTGGATCTTCCAGTGCAGTGAGTGCCGCCTGCCCAGCGTGTCGCCCAGGGCGTAGGTAGTGGCCAGCCCGACCGCGTTCGCCCCGACCAGCGACGCGTCGAGCAGCACGATCGCGAACAACACGGCAACCGGGTGCCCGACATAGCTGGACAGTCCGGACGCGACCGCGCCCGCGTCGCTGAAGTTGCCGAATGCGTCGGTGCCGGCGAACCCGAACGCCGCCACCGCCATCAATGCGATCGCGCCGCCGATGACCACCGCGATGCCGATGGCCAGATCCGCGCGCTCGTAGTGGATCCAGCGCGGGGTGATGCGCTTGTCCACGACGTTGGACTGCTGGAAAAACAGCTGCCACGGCGCCACCGTAGTGCCCACGATCGCCACGATCAGCAACAGCAGCGTCGAGTCCAACCCGCCGGGGAACTGGGGCACCAGCCCGGCTGCGCTCTCGCGGACGGAGGGATGCACCATCAGCGCCATCGGAATGATGATCACGTTGATCGCGATCAGCACGAACAGCAGCTGCTCCCAGCGGCGGAAGGAGCCAAAGGCCACCACCGCGAACAGCAGCACCGCCGCGGCCGGAATGGCGACCGCGCTCGGGCAGCCCAAAAACCCAAGCGCCAGCGACACCCCGATGAATTCGGTGACGATCGTCAACGCGTTGAGGATCAACAGGTCGGCGATGCTGAACGAGCCCCAGAACTTGCCGAACCGTTCGAAGATCAGCCGGGCGTGCCCAACCCCGGACACCGCGCCGAGACGGGCGACCATCTCCTGGTTGACGTACAGCACCGGGATCAGCAGCACCAGTGTCCACAGCAGCTTTGTGCCGTAGTTCTGGCCGGCCTGGGTGTAGGTGGCGACACCGCCGGCGTCGTTGTCGCCGACCATCACAATTAGCCCCGGGCCCATGATTATCAGCAGCATCCGCAGCCGCTGCCAAAGGGTTCTGCCCTGGGCGGTCTCGTCGCGACCGATCCGGCCCAGCGCGCCGACGATGTCGCCGACATGAGCCGAATCAAGTACCGCCGAACCCGCCGCAGGGGCCGCGCTCGGCGATGCTGCCGGCAGCGGGGTGCCGTTGCGGCCGCGTCGCAGGGTGCTGAAGAACGTCATCGAAATACTCTTTCTGTCTGGGTGGCGCGCACCGCGCCGACGCGGGGGTGTCCGCCCAGTGAGGCGGTGATGATGCCGGTCGGCGCCGGGCACGACGCGCGAAGGTTGGCACGCTCTTGGTCGGTCAGCGCGTGCCGAGAAACCGCGCGCCGGGCCGCGCGCAGCGCGGCATCCAGGTGCACCCGGTGCAGGACCGAAACATGGTGTGTACGAAGCAAAGTCATGGTCCTCCCCCATTCGGGAAGCGACCCGTCCACGCACATCGTGGCATCCACCGCCGTGAAGCGGACGGGTGGACGTTGAATGCACCGCCGCGCCAAGGCGGCGGTCCAGACTTACAGCGGCAGCCGCAAAACGGTTGCGCGAGGGCCGGATCGGAGCAAAACAAGTATCGGATAGGGACTATCGCCTGGACTCATTTCGCCCTCACCTCCTTGCGGTCAGGACACACGGGGGTGTCACTACTGCTGCAACGCACAAAGGGAAGACAGCCGGACGGGCCCGGACGTGCACCCCCTCGTCAGAGCTTTGGCACTCCACGGCGTATCCGGCGAATTCGCCGGAAGCCACTTGGGCTCAACCCTTAAGCCGGGAAGAGCTGTCCTGACCGGGGGCGTCTTTCGACGTTCGGGGTCAGTGGCCTGTATCCGTGCAGACGCCTCACCTAGCGAGGTGCTTGCTTAATCCATGATCACACCATGTGTGGGTCGAGTCAATTCCACACCACGTGAGGCGGGGCACAACTATGGATTGTTCACTTGCACCACACGGATTTGTGTTGATCTCATATGACGTTGATCCCATACGACCGGTGCGTGGGGGTCGTTTCCATCCTCTGTTTTTAATCCTCGTTGCCAGCTGTGGGATCACGTGATTTTGGGGTCAGTTGGTCATCGGTGCGTGTGGGTTTGCGGTTGGACCACCTGAGGGTCGTGATCCGGGTTGAGCGAAGAAACGCAGGAGTTCGACGGGGAATGGCAGCACGAGTGTGGAGTTCTGTTCCGCGGCCACCTCGACCACCGTCTGCAGCAGCCGCAGTTGCAGCGCGGCGGGATGCGCGCCCATGACATCGGCTGCGGTGGCCAGCTTTTCCGACGCCTGCAGCTCACCGTCGGCGGTGATGATGCGCGCCCGCCGCTCACGTTCTGCCTCGGCCTGGCGGGACATCGATCGCTTCATCGAATCCGGCAGCGTGACGTCCTTGATTTCGACGCGATCAATGTGGATCCCCCAACCGAGCGCGGGACTGTCGATCATCATCTGCAAGCCCTCGTTGAGACCCTCCCGGGTGGACAGCAATTCATCGAGGTTGCTCTTACCGATGATCGAGCGCAGCGACGTCAATGCGACCTGTCCGATCGCGGCCGTGTAATTGTGCACGTCCACGATCGCCCGGATCGGATCGACGACGCGGAAGTAGAGGACCGCGTCTACGCGCACGGTCACGTTGTCGCGGGTGATGCCGTCCTGGCCGGGCAACGGCATCGTGACGAGCTGCATGTTGACCTTCTGCAGTCGGTCAGCGAACGGAAGCAAAACCGTCAGCCCAGGGCCGCGCACATGGCTCAGCACCTTGCCGAGCCGGAAGATCACACCCCGCTCGTACTGTTGGATCACGCGCACATTCATGACCAACAGCACCCCAAAAATTAGAAGAATAACCAGCCCCAAACCGACCAGGGTGCCCGCAACCTCCGTCATTGTCATCTCCTTTTGTTTGCCGGTGCCCCACCCGCGCTCAACATACAATCGCGCTGTGGTTGCGGGCGACGAAACGACGGGCTCAGTCAGTGCGCCGCCCGGCACCCGGCAGGCACTCGAAATGACGTATCTGGCTCGTGCTCAGCGAGCTCCACGCACCAGCCGACCGGGGCGCGCTGCCGTGTCGACCCCATCGCGGCGGGTGACAACGCCGTTGACGATCGTGGCGGTGTAGCCGGAGGCACCCTGAACAAGTCGATGACCGCCGGCCGGCAGGTCGTGGGCCATCCGCGGGGCATGCAGGGTGAGCGTATTCATGTCGATCACATTGACGTCGGCCCTTTTACCGACGTCGATGACACCACGATCGGAAAGCCCGAAAAGCTGTGCGGTGTCGTGAGACTGCTTGCGGATGACGTATTCCAGCGGCAGCTTTTCTCCACGGTGACGATCGCGCGCCCAGTGGGTCAGCAGGAACGTGGGATAGGACGCGTCACAAATCATGCTGCAGTGGGCGCCGCCGTCGGACAGTCCGACCACGCCCGCAGGATGCGTGAGCATCTCACGGATCGCGTCATGGTTGCCGTAGGAGTAGTTGTAGAAGGGCAGCATGAGCATCGACGTTGCATCGGACTCAAGCATCAGGTCGTAGAGGGTGGCCAATGGATCCTCGCCGCGATCGGCGGCGATTTTCTGGACGCTGCGTTCGTCGGTCGGCTCGTAGTCGGGGGGATCACCCATCGCATAGATCCGGCCAAGCGAGTATTGAACGAGGGCAAACATGTTGTCGAACAGCAGGTTCGGGTCCGGGGGCAGATCGTCCTCGGACAGGATCGCCGCCTTGACGGCGGGATCGGCGAGACGCTGCGCCAGCTCGTCGCGGCCGCATTCGGCCTTCAGCCGCCGATACGTCGGGCGGTGGGTGAACGCGTGATGCCCGGGAAAGCCGAACAGCATGCCGAACGGCCGCGCGGCGATCTGGGGATACAACCGACTGCCCGCCGCGTGAGCCGCCGCCGAGATGTCCAGCTGTTCGCGCCAGAGGTCTGGCGCGGCGTCAACCTGGATCATGCCGAATGAAATCGGCCGGTCGATCTCGGCGCCCAGGCGCCGCATCCAGTCCAGTTCCTTCTTCGGCGCGATGATGTCCTCGCCCGCCACTCCCTGAGGAGCCAGCTCGAAGACGGCCTGGCCGCCGGCCGCCATGGCCCGGCCGAGTCCGAACAGTTCGTCCTCTGCGGCATAGGTCCCAGGAACCGGCTCGCCGTCGATGGCCCTGTGACCGATCGTGCGTGAGGTCGAGAAGCCGAGCGCGCCGGCCTCGACGGCCTCCTGCACGAGGCGCGCCATCGCCGCGATGTCCTCCGGCGTTGCGGGCTCGTTGCGGGCGCCGCGCTCGCCCATCGCATAGGCGCGGACGGCGCCGTGGGCTACCTGGCTGCCCACGTCGACGGCGAATTCCTGCTTTCCGATGACATCGAGGTACTCGGGGTAGCTCTCCCAGCCCCACGCGATGCCCTCGGTGAGCGCGGCGCCCGGAATGTCCTCGACACCCTCCATCAGGCCGATCAGCCAATCTTCTTGACCCGGCCGCACCGGCGCGAAACCGACACCGCAGTTGCCCGCGACCACCGTGGTCACGCCGTGAGTGCTGGAGGGCTCGAGAAGGTCATCCCAGCTGACCTGACCGTCATAGTGGGTGTGGATGTCGACAAATCCCGGCGCGACGATCTTTCCCGTCGCGTCGATCGTCTCAACGGCCCGGCCTTCCAGTGGCGAGTCACCGGGACCGCGGTGACGGACCTCGACGATCTTGCCGTCCTTGACGGCTACGTCGGCATCGAATCGATCCGCACCCGTGCCGTCCACGATGGTACCGCCGGTGATCTTCAGGTCGAACACGATCACTCCCTTGAATGCCGTTCCAGCCGTTACTGTGGTCAATGTAACACCGTTACAGACCGATGGCGCCGTCCCCAGGAAGGGCGAATCGTGACGCACGCAGCGCAGGCCAGATTTGCGGTCGGCAACCCAGCCCATCTCCGCCGGGAGGATGCGATCGGCACACCGCCCAAACGCCCCACCCTGGTGCCGGCGGAGCGCTACTACTCCGCGGCGTTCGCACAGCTCGAGGTGGAGCGGATGTGGCCGAAGGTATGGCAAGTCGCCTGCACAGTCGACCACGTCGCCGAGCCCGGCGACTACTTCGAATACCGTTGCGGCCCCTCCTCGGTACTCATCGTTCGCGACGACGACGGCGCGCTTCGCGCGTTCCAGAACGTGTGTCGCCACCGGGGCAACTCGCTGTGCGCCGGCTCCGGTTCGGACTTGCGTGAACTGCGGTGCGGTTACCACGGCTGGACGTGGGATCTTTCCGGCGCGCTCAAGCGAGTCCCCAATCGCAGGGGGTTCGGAGCGCTGCGGGTGTCTGAGCTTCCACTGGTCGCGGTCAGCGTCGACACATGGGAGAGGCTCGTATTCGTCAACCTCGACGTCAACGCGATGCCCCTGATCGACTACCTGGAGGCCATGCCGCACGACATCGCGTGGTGCCGGCTCGGCGACTTCCGGTGCTACGCCACCATGACCATCGAGATCGACGCGAATTGGAAGACGATCGCCGACGGGTTCAGCGAGACCTATCACGTTCAAACGTTGCATCCTGAGCTGCACAGGTGCATGGACGATGTCTATGCACCGCAGGTGATCTGGGGACACACGGGCAAGTCCGAGCAGCTCTACGGCGTGCCGAGCCCGCACATCAAGCAAACGCCCACCGACGATGACGTGTGGGACGCGTATGTCTGCACCCAGGGGGCGTTGATGGGTGTTGCCGAGGGCACCCCGTTCCCGCGCGATAAGCGTGCGCCGGGCGATTCCGTCGCAGACGTGATCGCCGAGCGCACAAGAGCTTTCGCCGCCGAGCGGGGCGTCGAGTTGGGTTGGGCCAGCACCGACCAGGTGATGCGGCTGCACCAGTACAACATCTTCCCGAACGTGACGGTTCTCACCAACGCCGATCACCTGACGATCATGGCCGCACGTCCAGGGCCCGATCCCGATCACGGCGAACTGGTGATGATGTTGTGGACGCGAATGCCGCCCGGAGCGCCGCGAACCAAGCCGGTCGATGTTCGGATGAAGGCGAACGAGGCCGACCCCGGCCTCGTGATGACCCAAGACATCACGGTGTTGCCCGGACTTCAGCGCGGTCTGCACCAACCCGGCTTCACGCACTTGGTGCTCTCCAACGAGGAGCGGCGCGTGATCAACATGCACCGCAATCTCGAAAGGTACCTCGAGCTGCCCGAGTCGGACCGGATCACCGGGGGTGAGACCCTTGACAGCCCCGCAGCGCAGAACCGTCCGTAATCCCAAGGGCGAACGGTCCCAAGAGCCCATCAGCGCCGAGGCGATCCTCGACGCCGCGTCTCGTCTGATCGAGCTCCATGGGGTGGAGGCGTTCACAATGCGCGGCCTCGCCGAGCAACTCGGGGTCGCGGTCACGTCGATCTACTGGCATGTCGGGGGCCGGGACAAACTCTTCGACAGCCTGGTCGACCGATTGCTCAGCCAAATGGCGAATCTACCCATCCAGGGAGACACGGCGGTCGAACGCATCGGGTCACTTGCCCGCTCCCAGCGCACGGCGCTGATCGACCGACAACACCTCCTCGGCATCGCGCACGAACGCGACCGGACGCCGATGCTGTTCCTGCCGATTCAGCAGACGCTGGCGGCGCAGCTGGCCGAACTGGGCGTCACCGGAACCGATGCCGCACTCGTCCTACGAGCGGTGCAGGTTCATGTCATTTCGTCGGCGCTCATGCAATTCTCGGCGATCCGCGGCGGCCACCACGTCGAGGAGGACCCCTCACTTTGGGCCGACGACTGGCCCGACCAGTCGCTCGTCGAAGCGCTGCAATCCCCGACCGACTACGACGCCGTATTCGAATTCGGGCTCAACGCACTGCTGGCGCAGCTGACAGCAGCACGCACCGACGATCGTCGACCAGAGGATTCTTAGCGGTGATCCAGTCGACAGCGACTGCAATCCTTATCCTGATGGCTGGAGGTGTCGCCGATCTGCTATCGGCCGAGCGGAACAGAAAAGACCGACCGTCCCAGATCCGATCGATTCCTGCAGCGACTGACCCGGTCTCACAAATCCTGATCAGCCCGTATCCCGCGCCAGCGATCTGCCGGCGACATGCGCTACGGCCGGGAAGCGTCGAGCGGCAGCAGTGATGATCTTGTCCAAGCGCGTGGGGCGTTGTCCTGCATCTTGGCTCAGATCCGGCAGCCATCGTTCGGCGCCGGAGTCAGCGACCAGCTCGGCGGCTCTGACGGGATAGTCGATACCCTTTAGTTCAAAGCTGTGATCGGCACCGAACCTGAACCCCGCGCCCGCAACAGAATTCACGACGACCTCGGAGACAAGTATCTTAGACGCTCCCGCCGCCGCCATCAGCCGCGAAGCGATGATCACGGTAAGCCCGATTGCATCCTGTCCGGCCGGCTCGTACCCGCCAGCATGAACACCGCAGCGTATCGCCAGGTCGAATTCGGCTGCGGTGCGCTGCAGCGACGCTGCGCAGCGAACGGCGTCCTCACACGATTCAAATATCGCTAAGTAGCCGTCCCCGGTGAACTTCACACATTCGCCGTGATGGCGATCGATGTCGTCGTGCACCTGGACGTCATGTCGCGCAAGCATGTCGGCCCAGCGGGCGTCCCCGAATTCACTTGCCGCGCGGGTTGACTCGATGATGTCAGTCATAACGATCGCGCCGAACCGATCGGTCGAGGTGGCGCCCACGGGGTGCGACGTCCGCACAAACTCGCGAATGCGGGCGACGATCTGTTGGGCACCAGCACCAATGAACGGTACGTGGTCTGCCCCGTCGAGCTCCACGAATTTCGCATCGGGGATGGACGCTGCCATGAACTTCGCCGCCTCAACGGACATGAAGTCATCAGTGCAATGCATTACCAGCGTCGGGACACGCACCTCGGTGAGGGCGGCAGTCACGTCGATCCGCCGCGTTGACTCGACGGCCGCGCGGGCCATCCCCTTGCTGAGCGCGGACCGCTCGAATGTCGCGAAAAGTGTGCGGTAACCGCGCCTCGCAGTTCGGTTTGGGTTGAAGAATTCGATGCTGCGGCCTTCGCCCCAGTGATCGACCACCTCCATCCAGCGTGCGTAACCCTCCTCTGTTGCCGCGGCGGGATGAATCGCGTCGGGCGAGCCGTTGGCGAAGGTGGACATCAGCACCAGTCCGTCGAGTCGCTCCGGATAGGTTGCGCCGTAGACGATCGCAGCGGGGCCACCGTGGCAATGCCCTATCAAGTACATCCGGTCAACACCGGCCGCGTCGGCTACCGCGCGTACGTCGGCGACGCGTTCGTCGATCGTGGGGATGCTCGAAGACGCGTCAGACAGGCCGACACCGCGTTGGTCCATGACGATCAGTCGGCAGAACGACGCCAATTGGTTCAGGAAGCTTGCGTACAGCGGGTCGTACCACTGCAGATCCAGGTGCGACATCAGGCCCTGCACCAGCATCACGGTCGGTGGGCCATTGCCGATAACCTGGTAGGCAATCGACTGTCCGCCGCTGTCGGCATAACGGGTCACCCGAGACATCCGCATACCTCCCACCGTTTACCGTGTCTGCATCGGCCACGCCCGACCTCGTTCGATGAACGGCTTTCAATGTTCTCCCAGGGATAAGAGTACAGCTAACACGTCCCAACAACTCCGGGCCCGCATGCCGGGCTCCGGAACCACCGCCCCGCAGTGCGGTTCGCCGAGTACTTGAACAAGCGGATCTTCTCGGCCCGCATCGGCCCGCTGGACGGGGAGGACCCGACACGGGAGCGGCAGCAGATCGACTTGATCGGCGACGGGCCATCACCGAAGTCGACCTGGAAGCTGCCGGGAATCGAACCGCGCACGCATTGCCAGTGTGATCGCTCGAGATAATTGCTGCCAAAACGCAATCATTGCGGTGTAGAAAGTAATTAGGACACTACAGAGTGACTTGTCGAGTCAACTCAGCTCCACAACGTGACGTGCACCTTGGGCCGGAAACGCGTCACGCCGACACCGGTCCCGCGGATCATGGCCTGGGTGCAGCGCGGCGTCGTGATGAAGCCGAGCAGCTCCGAGACCGCAGGCTGGCGGGCGGCCGGC
>Ga0153922_1000276_pt1 | contig 21480 bp, 20 predicted proteins | sample TSNJ006MetaG_FD_104723 | JGI IMG/M metagenome (GOLD analysis project Ga0153922, IMG submission 104723) | Attine ant fungus gardens microbial communities from New Jersey, USA - TSNJ006 MetaG | ecosystem: Host-associated > Fungi > Mycelium > Unclassified | place: USA: New Jersey, Brendon T. Byrne... | reverse complement strand
CCGGGCGGCTACCAGTTGCAGCTGGCAAGCGCGAGCAAACCGGCGTCCCCGGGTCTGAGCACGAAGGATCTGATTCTCATCGGGGCCGCCACCCTGATCCTGGTGGTGGGCGCCGGCGCGATCATTTTCAACGTCGTCCAGGGGCGCCGCCGGCACCCACGCCACTGATCTAGCCGTCGGGTCCGGCCGCGAGCGTGACCTTCGCGCTGCGCTGCTGGCCGCTGGCCTGCCAGACCATGTCGACGGCGTCACCCGGGTAATGGCGGTCCAACACGCTCGTCAGCACGGTCGCGTTGGGAAGGGCGACGCCGTCCAGCGAGATGATCACGTCGCCGCTATGAAGCCCGGCCTGCTCGGCCGGTGTTCCTCTCAGCACGTCGCGCACCACGACGCCTCCGGACGCCGCCCGCTGGGCCGTGCCGACACCGACACCCAGCATCGCGGGCGGGCCGATGTGCACCATGTCCGACGGGGACCTGGACTGGATCTGGCCGGCGATGGCGAGCGCCCTGTTGATGGGTATCGCGAAACCTTTGCCGGTCGGACTCCCCAACCGGTAGTTCACCGACGCCGCGACGTTCAGGCCGATCACCTGGCCGCTGGCGTTTACCAGTGGCCCACCCGAGTCGCCCGGCCGCAACGGGGCGGCCACCGCGATCAGACCGGTCAACTGCTCGGAACTGCCGGTCACGTCGTCCTCGGCGTCGATGTTCGCGTCGAGCGAGGTCACCCTGCCTACCTCCTGACTGACCGGCTTGCCGTTGCTGTTGGCGTTGCCCAAGCTCACTACCGGGTCACCGACGCTGACCTGATTGGAGTCACCGATCGGCGCGGTGGGCAACCCGCCCGCGCCCAACAGTTGGATGACCGCGATGTCGTCCGTGCGATCGAATCCGAGAAGCTTCGCCCTGAACGACTGTCCGGTGCCGACGACGGTCGCGTTGATCGTGTCGGCGCCGGCGATGACGTGGTTGCACGTCAACACAATTCCATCCGGGTTCAGGACGACGCCGGAGCCGAAGCCCGCCACACCCTGGTAATTGACGATCGTGGCGACCTGCGCCATGCCCTGCTGGGCGCCGGCCTGTGCCGGGTCGTCCGGCGCCGCCAGCGCGCACCCCGGTGTCACCAGCGCAAGAACGGTCGCCGGCGCGGCCACGATCGAAAGCCGCCGCGCATATCGGGTCCGTAGTTCGGCCATGTGCTGCCTTTCGGGCTGGTCTGGCTACCTCACTCCATACTGCCCGGCTCGACGGCGACGCCACCCGATTTCCGGCGCAGTCTAGGTCGAAGCATTTTGCCTGACGGACGCCGGTTGCGCAGACCACCGCGCGCGGATTCTGCGGTGGGGGTGTCCTCGGTGGCGGACGTTTCCTCGTCGTCTTCCTTATCTTCCTGCTTGTCAGCCGCCGGCTCCGCCTCGTCGGCCTCGGCGGTCACCGTTTCCCCCTCATCTTTTTCTCGTTTTTCTTCTTGTTCTTCTTCGGCTGGTGCCTCTGCCGGTTCTTCGCGCGAGCGCCGCCATCGGCTCTTGCGCGACTTCTCCTTCACCGGCTTCGGCGGAGGGGGCGGCAGCTCGGCGACGAACGCCAAGTAGAACGAGAGAATGCCGAGCAGCGCGATCGCGGCCGCGGCGCCGTAGATGCCGAACAGCCAGCGGCCGGCGTCATCGAGGCTGAACCAGATCTCGCTGACGGCCGCCCCGATGATCAGCACCCCGGCCAGCGCGTGCAGGACGACCGAGCACAGCCGCAGCCGCAGCGCCAACTGCGGGGTGCCGTACTCCGGTCGCCGCGTGCGCAGCCACGTGAACACCACCGGCAGCGCCGCCAGTCCCATCAGCGCCCCGGCCACGATCCGCACCACGGTGCCCAGAGTGTGCGAGGTTTCCCCGGACAACTCCCACCAGCGAGGCAGGACGAAGAAGAAGTACGCAACCCCGCCCAGGATCGAAAACAACGCGTGCCAAATCACCGCGACGATGCGGCTCATGCCCCTCCTCAAAAACGCCGTCCGCGGGCGCTCATCAATGTTGACAATGCGGGCTGTGGTTCCTCGTGGGTTCCGCACTGCCGCAACAGCGGAGGATGCGGGATTTGAACCCGCGAGGGCTGTTAACCCAACCCGCGTTCCAGGCGAGCGCCATAGGCCACTAGGCGAATCCTCCGTCGGCCATGGTAACCGACCTGCCATGACGAGCCCGCAGTGCTCGTCGCGGCAGGGACTACACTCTCCGTGGACCCCGCGCGGCGTCTATCCTGTGAACTCCCCCAGGGCCGGAAGGCAGCAAGGGTCAATGGGCTCTGGCGGGTGCGCGGGGTCCCCTCTGTCGGATCAGCTCGGCCCGCAGCCATCCACATCGGCCCCAGGTGAAAGGCGCATGGTTTCGTTCACTTCCCTCGGCCGTGACGAACTGATGGCCCAGCACGAGCAACAACAGGAGAACTACGCCGCCCTGCGTGCGCAAAAGCTCGCGCTGGACCTCACCCGCGGCAAGCCTTCCCCCGCCCAGCTGGACCTGTCGAACGGGTTGTTGAGCCTGCCCGGCGACGACTTCCGCGACGGCGAAGGCACCGACACCCGCAACTACGGCGGACTGCACGGGCTGCCCGAGTTGCGGACGATCTTCGGCGAGCTGCTCGGCATCCCGGTGCCGAATCTGATCGCCGGCGACAACTCCAGTCTCTCGTTGATGCACGACATCGTCGTGTTCTCGATGCTGCACGGCGGTGTCGACTCGCCGCGGCCCTGGAAAGACGAGCCGCGGGTGAAGTTCTTGTGCCCGTCACCCGGCTACGACCGGCATTTCGCCATCACCGAGACCCTCGGCATCGAGATGATCACCGTCGGCATGCGTGAGGACGGGCCGGACGTCGACCTGATCGAAGAGCTGGTCGCCGCCGACCCTGAGATCAAGGGCATGTGGGCGGTGCCGGTGTTCTCCAACCCGACCGGGGTGACCTACTCGTGGGACGTGGTGCGCCGGCTGGTGCAGATGCGCACGGCCGCAGACGATTTCCGGTTGTTCTGGGACAACGCCTACTGCGTGCACACGCTCACCCACGACTTCGTGCGCCAGGTCGACGTGCTCGGGCTGGCGGCGGCGGCGGGCCACCCGAACCGGCCTTACGTGTTCGCGTCGACCTCGAAGATCACGTTCGCGGGGGCGGGTGTCAGCTTCTTCGGCGGGTCGCTGGGCAACGTGGCGTGGTACCTGCAGTACTTGGGAAAGAAGACGATCGGCCCCGACAAGGTCAACCAGCTGAGGCATGTGCGGTTTCTCGGCGACGCCGACGGCGTGCGGCTCCACATGCAGCGGCACCAGCAGCTGTTGGCGCCCAAGTTCGCGCTGGCGTTGCACATCCTCGAGGAGCGGCTCGGCGATTCGAAGATCGCGTCGTGGACCGAGCCGAAGGGCGGCTACTTCATCAGCGTCGACGTGCTGCCCGGCACTGCCCGGCGCACCATCGGGCTGGCCAAGGACGCGGGCATCGCGGTGACCGAGGCGGGCGCGGCGTTTCCGTACCGAAAAGACCCGGAAGACCGCAACATCCGGCTGGCTCCGACCTTCCCGTCGATGCAGGACCTGTCGCAGGCGGTCGACGGCCTGGCCACCTGCGCGCTGCTCGCGGGTACCGAGTCGCTGCTGCTGCGGCGCTAGAGATGCCCGCCGTCGTACGGTCTCGGTAGCCTGCTGAACGTGGCCCTCTACCGGAAATATCGTCCGGCGACGTTCGCCGAGGTGGTGGGCCAGGAGCACGTCACCGAACCGCTGTCGATCGCGCTGACGACGGGCCGGATCAACCACGCCTACCTGTTCTCGGGTCCCCGGGGTTGCGGCAAGACCTCGTCGGCAAGGATCCTGGCCCGCTCGCTCAACTGCGTGCAGGGACCGACTCCCACGCCGTGCGGCGTGTGCCGGTCGTGTGTGGCGCTGGCACCCGGCGGGGCGGGCAGCCTCGACGTCACCGAGCTCGACGCGGCCAGCCACAACGGCGTCGACGATGCGCGCGAGCTGCGCGACCGCGCGTTCTACATGCCCGGCGAATCGCGCTACCGCATCTTCATCATCGACGAAGCGCACATGGTGACCACCGCGGCGTTCAACGCGCTGTTGAAGATCGTCGAGGAGCCACCCGAGCACTTGATCTTCGTGTTCGCCACCACCGAACCGGACAAGGTGCTGGCGACGATCCGGTCGCGCACCCACCATTACCCTTTCCGGTTGCTGGCGCCGCGGATCATGCGGACGCTGATCGAGCGGATCATTTCGCACGAGGGCGTCGAAATCGAGGACACCGTCTACCCGTTGGTGATCCGCGCCGGCGGCGGATCGCCGCGCGACACGCTGTCGGTGCTCGACCAGCTGCTGGCCGGGGCCGAGGACAACCGGATCACGTACACCCGGGCGCTGGCCCTGCTCGGTGCCACCGACGTCGCGCTGATCGACGACGCGGTGGACGCGCTGGCGGCCGGTGATGCCGCGGCGTTGTTCGGCGCGGTCGAGTCGGCGGTCGACGCCGGGCATGATCCGCGGCGGTTCGCCACCGATCTGCTGGAGCGGTTGCGGGATCTGATCGTGCTGCAAGCCGTGCCCGACGCCGCCGCCCGCGGAGTGGTCGACGCCCCCGGCGACGTGCTCGAGCGCATGCGTGACCAGGCGGGGCGGATCGGGGCCGCCACGCTGACCCGCTACGCGGAGGTGGTGCACGCCGGGTTGGGGGAGATGCGCGGGGCCACAGCGCCGCGGCTGCTGCTGGAGGTGGTGTGCGCCCGGCTGCTGTTGCCGTCCGCCAGCGATACGGAATCGGCGCTGTTGCAGCGGGTCGAGCGGATCGAGAACCGGCTGGACATCTCGGTGCCGCCGGCGGCCGTGGTGGCTAAGTCTGAGCCTGTGCAGGTGCCCGTCGAAGCGGCGCGCGTGGACTCGGGGCCCGTACCGGCGCAGGCCGCACCGGGCGAGCTGGACGCCGCGGCCGTTCGCCGGCAATGGCCGACCGTGCGCGACCGGGTCGGTCAGCGCAGCAAGTCCATCAACGCGATGCTGTCCGACGCGATCGTGCGGACGCTGGAAGGCGACACGCTGATCCTCAGCCACCCCGCGGTCACGCTGGCCAAGCGGCTCGACGAACAGCGCAACGTCGACGCGATCCGCGAGGCGCTCAAGGACGTGCTGGGCGTGGACTGGAAGGTGCGATGCGAGCCGGCCGCGGCGGCGGCGGATCCCCAGCCGGTCGACGCGGCGCGGCGCGCGGAAGAAGACAGCATGCTCGCCGAGGCCGGCAGCGAGACCGGCGAGCCGCGGGACCCCGAAGAAGCCGCGCTGGAACTACTGCAGAACGAGTTGGGCGCGCGCCGGATCGACGGGGTCTAGGGCAGGTCTAGGGCTGGGGGCTAGGGCTGCCACCACGGCCGCAGCGGGAGGCCGCCGTCGCCGCCGCGCTCGTCGAGCTTGGCCGCCAACACCTGGTGCAGCTGAATCGCGTTGTGCTCGAACCCAACTCGGGAACCCGCCATGTACAGGCCCCACACCTTCGCGGTGCCGAGGCCCACCTCGTCGACGGCCTCGTCCCAGTGCTCGACCAGGTTGGCGCACCAGTCGCGAAGCGTCATCGCGTAGTGGTGGCGCAGGTTCTCCTCGTGCAGCACCTCAAGCCCGACATTCTGGATCTCGGTGATGATGCGGCCGGATCCGGTGAGCTCGCCGTCCGGGAAGACGTAGCGGTCGATGAAGCCGCCCGCATTCGATGGATGGCGGTTGTCATGACGGGTGATGCAGTGGTTGAGCAGCAGGCCGCCGGTGCGCAACTTCGATTGCAGGAAGCGGAAATACGCCGGATAGTTCGTGACGCCGATGTGCTCGGTCAGGCCGATCGACGACACCGCGTCGAACCCCGCCTCGCTGATGTCGCGGTAGTCCCCGTGCCGAACCTCCGCGAATTCGCCGAGTCCTTCCTCAGCGATCGCCTTCTGCCCCCACGCGGCCTGTTCGCCCGACAGCGTGACACCGATCACCTTGACGCCCTTGCGTGCGGCATAGCGCACCATGCCACCCCAGCCGCAGCCGACGTCGAGGAGTCGATCACCGGACTGCAGTCGCAACTTGTCGAAGACCAGGCGGTACTTGTTGTCCTGCGCTTCCTCCAGCGTGGCGTCGCTGCGCGGGTAACAGGCGCAGGTGTAGGTCATCGACGGCCCGAGCACCCATTCGTAGAACCGGTTCGAAACGTCGTAGTGGTGGTGGATAGCCCCCGCGTCACGAGTCTTGCTGTGCCGCAAGCCCTCAGCGATGCGGCGCCACCGTGGCAGCGCCTCCTGGGGCGGTGGCGCGATCGGCAGGAGGTGCACCAAGCCGATCGCGCGCACGATGTTGGCCATCACGCGCGCCGGCGGCCGCTTGAACTCCAGCTTGTCGGCCAGCGCCCTCAGCAGCTCGTACGGGTCGCCGGGATGCACGCCGTGCGGTTCGAGGTCACCAGACACATACGCGCGCGCCAGCCCGAGGTCGCCCGGGGCGGTGGCGAGGTACGTGGTGCCGCGGGGGGTCCGCAGGTCCAGGCCGAGCTCGGCGTCGTCGGGTCCGGCGCAGCTGCCGTCATAGGCAGTGAATTTCAACGGCAACCGGCCTTCGGCGAAGACCTCGAGGATCTGCGCCAGAGTCATCTTGTTCGGCTGGGTCTGCGTCGGTTGTTCCTTGTACGTTGTCATCGTCGTTGCACCGCCTTGGCGTAGAGGTCGAGGAAACGGGAGTCGGGGTCGTAGGTCTTTTTCAGCGTCTTGTAGGTCTCGCCGCCGTAGAGTTCGTCGAACTCGTCGGCGGAATAGTAGGCATCGGAGTACAGCGACTTGTGCCCGTCGAACTCACCGACCTTGGTTTCGATCAGCCGGTTGGTCTCGCCGTCGGCAGCGCGCGCCGGCACGGATGACCAGAAGCCGACGTTGACGTACGTCTGCCCGGGTCGAATGGGGTAGAGCGGCCAGCGCTCGGCGTCGCGAAGCCGCAACGGGCACAGCCATATCGGTTCGATCGGGACAGTCTCCAGGAACCATGCGAGAAACTCCGCGCAGCGGTCGATCGGCACCTCGACATCCTGCACCACGCGCTCGCGCGGTGGCCGGTGGTTGCGCTTTTCGATCCGGTCGGCGATGTTGAACCGCTGATCGTAGGCAATCAGCTTCCAGTAGAAGCTGCTGCGGCGGTACCGCCTCGGCCACAGCCTTCTCAGCGTTGGGTTCTGTGCGCCGAACGCCCGTGAGCACCAGAACCAGTCGGTGTCCCAGCGCCACAGGTAATCGTGGATGGTGAGCCGGTCGGCCTTCTCCCCATTGGCATTGTCGTGCTGGATCGACCGGTAGTAGATCCGCTGACCGGTGTAGTCGCTGACTGGCGCCGGGGTGCCGGTTTGCACACCGACGCACAGATAGCTTTCATCGGCGCTGAACACCACGCCATCGAGATAGTCGACGCGCACACCGTCGCGTCCGCCGGTCTCGATGATGCGGTCCATCTCGGTGACGAGATCAGCGATCGAGTGAAATCTGATGTGCCGCAACGCCACGAACGGCTTCACCGTTTCCAGCTCGATCTTCAGCCGCACCGAGTAGCCAAGCGTGCCATATGAATTCGGAAAGCCGCGAAACAAGTCCGGATGCTGATCCGGCGACGCGGTGATCACCTCGCCGGCGCCGGTGAGGATGTCCATCTCCAGCACCGATTCGTGCGGCAACCCGTTGCGAAACGACGCGGACTCGATACCCAGCCCGGTGACGGCGCCGCCCAGCGTGATCGTTTTCAGTTGCGGCACCACCAGCGGAGACAGCCCGTACGGGAGGGTCGCGGCCACCAGGTCCTCGTAGGTGCACATGCCCGCGACGTCGGCAGTGCGCGCCCCCGGGTCGACTCCGATCACGTCGGTCAGCCCTGATGTGTCCAGGCCCGGGGCATCGCGCTTGGCGCGCGCGCGGAACAGATTGGACGTGGGTTTGGCCAACCGGACGGTCGCTGCGCGGGGGATGGCGCGATAACTCGCGATCAGGCGGCGCACACCCTCGTCATGAGCCTCGTCATGAGCCTCGTCATGAGCTGACACACGTATACGCTAGTCCGCGATCGCAGTCGATGCGACCGCTCCGCCCGGCATCGGCCCGGCATCCGCCCGGCATCCGCCTGGCATCCGCCTAGCATCTGAGGAGTTTTGCCTGATGGGACAGGTCAGCGCGGCCAGCAGCGTTCTGATCGACGCCGCCCCCGAAGCGGTGCTGGGCGCGGTTGCCGATTACCAGACCATTCGCCCGAAGATCCTGTCGTCGCACTACAGCGACTACCAGGTGGTGCAGGGTGGCCAGGGTCAAGGCACCGTCGCCAAATGGAAGCTGCACGCGACCAAGTCACGGGTGCGCGACGTGGAGGCTCACGTCGACGTCGCGGGCCACACGGTGATCGAGAAGGACGCCAACTCCTCGATGGTGACGAACTGGACCGTCGCTCCGGCCGGGACCGGGTCGACGGTGACGACGAAGACCAGCTGGGAAGGCGCGAGCGGCGTCGGAGGCTTCTTCGAGAAGACGTTCGCGCCGCTGGGCCTGAAGAAGATTCAGGGCGAGGTGCTGGCCAACCTCAAGAAGGAAGTGGAAGGCGCGTAGGGGCGGCCTAAACGGCCTTGCTTGTGGCGAGGAAGCCCGCGATGCCGTTCACCACCGCGGCAGCGTACTTCTGCCGTCCGTCGGGCGTGGTGATCAACGCGTCGTCGGCCGGATTTTTCATGTTGCCGAGTTCGACGAGGATCGCGGGGTACTGCGCGAGGTTGAGCCCCGCGAGGTCCGCGCGACCGTCCAGGCCGTCCTGGCCGATGTAGTTGGCCGGTGGGACGCCAGATGCGCGCAGCTGGTCGCGCATGATTTGGGCGAACTGCACCGCGGGACCCGCCTGGGCCTGGTTCAGGGGTGGCGCGGAGTAGTTGACGTGAAAGCCGCGACCGGAGGGCGGACCGCCGTCGGCGTGGATAGACACGATTGCGTCGGGATGCAGCGCGTTGGCCGTGGCGGCGCGCTCGTCGACGCACGGCCCGAGCCCGTCATCGTTGCCGCGGCTCATCGCGGTGCGTACACCAAGCTGATTGAGCAGCGAGCGGACGCGTAGCGCCACCTCCCAGGTGAACGAGTGTTCGGGATAGCCGTCGTTGGTCGCGGCGGCGGTGGCCCCTGTGGCTTGGCAGTCCTTCGTACCGCCGCGCCCGTCGGGGACCTGCCGGGTGGTCGACGCGTCGTTTTTGCCGCTTTCACCGGGGTCGAGGAACACGATCATCCCCGCGATGTCGGCGGGCGCAGCGTTCGCATGTGGGGCGTGCGGGGCGTCGGCCAGGGCGGCGGCGGCGATCACCGCGGCGGCGGCGGCGACGCCGACACGCAGGCGACGGAGGTCTGGCACTGAGTCAAAGTAGCCTGCTCACGGCTAGTGTTGGGAGCGTCGGCCCCCACCCGAAACGAACTCGAGACCAACAGGCAAGAGGACCGTGATGCAACCCTCAGGCGCCCCGGACATGTCCGCACTGCTGGCGCAGGCGCAACAGATGCAGCAGCAGCTGATGGAGGCGCAGCAGCAGCTGGCCGCCACCTCGATAGAGGGCCAGGCGGGCGGCGGGCTGGTGAAGGTCACGATGAAGGGCAGCGGCGAGGTCGTCGCGGTTTCGATCGACCCCAAGGTGGTCGATCCCGACGACGTGGAAACGCTGCAAGACTTGATCGTCGGGGCGTTGCAGGACGCGGCGGCGCAGGTGGCGAGCCTGGCGCAGAGCCGACTGGGTCCGCTGGCCGGCGGGTTGGGGATCTGACTTGTGTTTGAGGGCCCCGTCCAGGACCTGATCGACGAGCTGGGGAAGCTGCCGGGTATCGGCCCGAAGAGCGCCCAGCGGATTGCGTTCTACCTGCTGTCGGTTTCGCCTGCAGACGTCGACCGGTTGACGGCGGTGCTGGGCAAGGTGCGCGACGGCGTGCAGTTCTGCGTGGTGTGCGGCAACGTGTCCGACGGCGAGCGCTGCCGCATCTGCTCGGACTCTCGGCGCGACGCGTCGGTGGTGTGCGTCGTCGAGGAGCCGAAGGACATCCAGGCGGTGGAGCGGACCCGGGAGTTTCGCGGTCGGTATCACGTGCTGGGCGGTGCGCTGGACCCGTTGTCAGGTATCGGACCGGACCAGCTGCGAATTCGCGAGCTGCTCAACCGCATCGGCGAGGAGGTCGACGGTGTTTCGGTCGCGGAGGTGATCCTCGCGACCGACCCCAACACCGAGGGCGAGGCCACCGCGACGTATCTGGTGCGGATCCTGCGGGACATCCCCGGGCTCACCGTGACGCGGATCGCGTCGGGGTTGCCGATGGGTGGTGACCTCGAATTCGCCGACGAACTCACGCTCGGGCGGGCGCTGTCGGGTCGGCGGGCGATGGCGTGAGTGGGTGGGGGCGTCGCGGCTGCCGCGACACGTAAACTGCTGCGGCGACACGCCGGGGTGGGCCGCGGTGGTTTAAGTCTCGAGGGTGGTTAGCGCGCGGAGAGCCGTTCGCGGCGCAGCAGTGCCACCTCGTCGAGGTCCAGCGGCGGCAGCTCGCCGACCACGCGGGCCAGCAGCCAGTCGGCGAGCTGAGGGTTGCGCGCCAGGCACGGGCCGTGCATGTACGTCGCGACGACGCTGCCCTGGATTCCGCCGTCGAACCCGTCGCCGGCCCGATTGCCCGCACCCCTGGTCACCGCGCCGAGCGGGTTGGCCGACGAACCGAGCACCGTGCCGCCGCGGTGATTCTCGAATCCCGTCAACGGATCCGACAGCCCGGGCAGCAGCGGGCGGCTGACCAGCTCACCGATCGTGCGCACCGGCTGCGGCGCGGTGACGAGATCCAGCAGCCCGACACCGTCGACGCGCTCCCCGGCGGACGTTTCGTACCAGTGGCCGAGCACCTGGATGGCCGCACAGATCGCCAACACCGGTGCACCCCGCGAAACGGCCTGCTGCAAGCCGGGGTACCGGATCAGATGCCTGGTGGCCAGCCGCTGCGCGTAGTCCTCGGCGCCGCCGAGGGTGTAGAGGTCCAACTCCGCCGGCACCGGGTCCGGCAGCGTGATCTCGACGATGTCGGCCGGGATGCCGCGCAGCCGCAGCCGTTGCCGCAGAACCAGCGCGTTGCCCCCGTCGCCGTACGTGCCCATCACGTCGGGCAGCACCAGCCCGATCCGCACCGCCGAGTCGCTCATCGGGGGCCTTGGCGGTGCAGGGCCCGGGTCAGCTGGAAGAAGGCGGTGTAGTTCGCGATCACCTCCACGTGTCCGGGCGGACACGACTCGATTGCAGCGACGGTGTCATGCACCAGGGTGTGGTCGACGCCGGCGTAGGTCAGCCGCACCGCCAGGTCGGTGCCGCGTTCGCCGGCCGCCACCACGGGGGTTCGGTCGAAATGTTCGAACCGCACGTCCCACAACCACGACAGGTCTTCCCCGTCCGGAACCTGCCCGTTGACCGAGATCACCACGCCCGCGCTGTGCTTGTCGATCATCGACAGCGCCTCCTGCCAGCCCGCGGGATTCTTCGCCAAGAGCATCCGCGCGGTGTGCGCCCCCACCGTCACCGTCCGGTAGCGGCCCGCGACCTCGTCGACACCTGCCACCGCCGTCACCGCGGCCGCCGGGTCGACGCCGCACGCCACGGCCGCCGCGACCGCCTGTGCAGCGTTGCCGCGGTTCACCGCACCCGGCAGCGACAGTTTCATCGGCAGTGCCAATCCGTCTGGGCCATACAGTGTCTCGTCGTCGAACCACCATTGCGGGGTGGGGCGTTTGAAATCCGTGCCGGTGCTGTACCAATGCGAGCGGTCGCGCACGATCACCTCGCCGCTGCGCGGGCAGCTCACCGAATCGTTGGCCCATCCGCCCCCGGCGGCAACCCACACCACGTTGGGGCAGTCGTAGGCCGCCGACGTCATCAGCACGTCGTCGCAGTTGGCCACCACCATCGCGCCGGGATGTCGAGCCAGTCCCTGTCGCAGTGCCCGCTCGATCGCGTTGATCTCGCCGACCCGGTCCAGCTGGTCGCGCGACAGGTTCAGCAGCACCATCACATGCGGACTCACCGCATCGGCGACGTGGGGCAGGTGCATCTCGTCCACCTCGAGCGCGGCGAGTTCGGCGTCGCGGGCCGATGCCAGCGCAGCGATCAGCCCGGCGTCCATGTTCGCGCCGGTGGAGTTGGTGGCCACCGCGCCGAGCGAGGCGAGCGCCGCGGACGTCATCCGGGTGGTGGTCGACTTGCCGTTGGTGCCCGTCACCAAAACGGTGCGCCGGCCCTCGCCGAGCTGACGCAGCAGCGAACGGTCCAGCGTCATTGCGACCAGACCGCCGATCATCGCACCGGCGCCGCGTCCGGTCGCCCGCGACGCCCACCGTGCCGTCGCGCCAGCTGCGAGCGCGACGCGTGCGCGGGCGGTGACCATCGGGGCAGTTTATGACGATACGGGCAACGAGCCGCGACACGACGGCTGCGATCAGCGGTTTTGTCGGCATGCCGTGCGACGCTAGGGGTGTGACAGCACCACCGAGGTGCACGACCGCATGGGGTATGCCGGTTGCCGAGCACGACGCCGGCTGGGTGGTTCTGGACCTCGAGACATCCGGGTTCCGACCCGGGTTTGCGCGGGTCATCAGCCTGGCCGCGCTTGGGCTCGACGCCGATGGGGTCATCGATCATTCGGTGACCAGCCTGCTGAACCCCGGTGTCGATCCGGGACCGACGCACGTGCACGGGCTGACCTCCGAGATGCTGGCCGAGGCGCCGACGTTCGCCGAGATCGCCGCCGAGCTGGTCGACATGCTGCACGGCCGCACGTTGGTGGCACACAACGTGGCGTTCGACTACGGGTTCCTGGCCGCCGAAGCCGAACTCGCCGACATAGAGCTGCCGACCGACACCGTGATGTGCACGGTCGAGCTGACCAGGCGCCTATCGCTGGGCACCGAGAACCTGCGACTGGAAACGTTGGCCGCGCACTGGCGCGTCCCGCAGCTGCGCCCACACGACGCGCTCGACGACGCGCTGGTGCTGTCGCGCGTGCTCACGCCGGCGGTCGAACGGGCCCGCCACCTCGACGTGTGGCTGCCGGTACGTCCGGCGACCCGGCGGCGTTGGCCGAACGGCCACGTCACACACGACGAATTGCGGCCATTGAAGATGGTGGCCGCACGGGTGCCGTGCCCATGGCTGAACCCCGGGCGTCATGTGCCGGGGCGTCCGCTCGTTCAGGGCATGCGGGTGGCGCTGTCCGCCGAGGTGCAACGCACCCACGAGGAGCTGATCGAGCGGATCATGCGCGCGGGCCTGGCGTATGCCGACATGCTGGACCCGGAGACGTCGGTAATGATCTGCAACAACCCGGATGCCGAGCACGGCAAGGGCTTTCAAGCCCGGGAACTCGGCGTGCCGATCATCTCGGATGCGCAGTTCATGGCGGCGTTGGATTCGGTGCTCGGCGGTGCGTCGGTCGAGGAGTTCACCGATCCGACCATTGCCGGCGAGCAGTTCGCGCTGTTCTGACCCGAGTGGCTCGACCGCTTGGCCGATCGGGCGGCCGAATTCAATCCGGGTGCGGCGTCCCCAGGGACACCCCGGGAGTGAACGTGACCGGCAGCCTGCCCAGACCCGTCATGCTCGGGTTGCCGAGGTATTCGTGGACACCGTCAAGGTCGACGCGATAGTCGGGGATGCGGTCGAGGACAGCCTTCACCATCACCTCGAACATGACCTTGGCCAGATGGGATCCGATGCACCGGTGCGGCCCGGCCCCGAACGCGAGGTGGTGGTTGGGTGCCCGGTCCAGCACCACTTTGTCGGGGCGGTCGAACTCCCGCTCGTCGTGGTTGGCCGCGAGCCAGCTGATGATGACGCGGTCGTTGCGCCGAAGCCGTTGCCCCCCAAGGACGACATCGCGGGTGACCGTGCGACTCAGTTGCTGATTGACCGAAAAGTAGCGAAGAAACTCGTCTGCCGCGGTGGGGTAGAGCTCCGGGTGGTCGATGAGCTGTTGTCGAAGTTGGGGGTGGGTGCCCAGATGCCGCAGGCTCAGGGCGGTCTGTGACGTGGTCGTGTCGACCCCGCCGCCGATGAGATTCCACAGAATGTCCAGAAGCTGCGTGTCGTCGAGACGCTCGCCGTCGAACTCGAATTGAACGAGGAAGCTCGTCAGGTCCTCTTGCGGATCGGCTCGGCGGGCCGACGCGAACTTCAAGAGGCCGTCCATCATCGCGGGGACCTCGGCGATGGCACCGGCGTACTCGGCGCTGTCCTGGGGAGCGGCCATCACCGAGTGGAAAAGGTGGGCGTAGAGCTGCCAGTTGTCGTAGGGAAGGCCCATCAACCGCATGGTCAGGATCGCCGGAACCGGACTGGCGTAGTCGATGACGAGATCCATTTGCCCGTCGCCGATCCGTTGGTCGAGGAACCAGTGGACCGATTGCGTCATGAACGGCCGCATCGCCTCGACGGCTCGCGGCGAGAAGAACGGGGCAAGCGCCCGCCGCAGGGCCTGGTGGTAGGGACCGTCGACTTCTCCGATGCCCAGCGCCGGTTGACCATCGGGTCGCGGAACGCCCATTTCGCCCTGGTAGTCCACACCGTCTGCGGCATCGGGTTCATATTTGTGCGCGAATGTGTCGCCGTCCCGGGTGGTCTGTGCCACCGCGTCGTAGCTTGTGACGAACCAGAATCCGCCGTAGTTATCGTTCCACGCCACCGGACAGCGCCGCCGGAGCTCGGCGTTGACGTCGAGTTCGTGGAGATTGAACTCGTCGGAATGATGGTCGAAGTCAACCACCACGTCGGCGCTGATATTGGGACGTGTAGTCAGAGTTCGCCGCCTCGTCATTGGGCTATCTTTGCATTATTAACGACAATTGGTCAGCGGGTGCCACGATCGGCGGGTTGCCGATTCCGGCTCTGCCCGACCTTGCGCGGATGCGCCGGGAGCGCTTCGAAAGATTGCAGGATCAGCTCGCCGCGCAGGGTGTCGACGGCCTGGTTCTGCTGGGGTCCAGCTCGGTGGCCTACGCGACAGGTGCCGCCGTGCCCGGCCAAGACGGTGACCGGGCGGCGCTGTTCCGCCCGGTGGCCGTTGTCGCCAAGGGAGACTCGGCACCTCACCTCTACACCCTCTACGGCGACGGGGTGCCCGCCGATCTTCCCGAAGATCATCTGCACGGGGCGCTGTTCCCGGATCTCGACGATGGCGTGGAGCTGTTCGAGAACGCGCTGGGAAACCACTTCGGTGCGGATGCAACCATCGGAATCGACGACCAGACCCACGCGATGTTGCGGGGCGTGCAGGGTTTCGACTGGGTCGACGCCTCGGCGGTGGTGGGCGCGGCCAAGGTCAGAAAGACGCCGGATGAAGTGGCCTGCATCCGCAATGCGCAGCTGCTCAACGAGCTGGCGATGGCCGACACATTGACAATGCTGCGGCCCGGGGTCCGGCAGATCGATCTGAGCGCAAGGTTCCTGCGGAGAGTCTTCGAGCTGGGCGCTTGCGCGAACGGGATCGATCCGATCTGGCAGGTGATGGCGCCGACGCGCGAACTTGGACCGTGGACCCTACACGGAGATCTCGCCTATCCGACCGTGACCACCGACCGTTTCCTCCGGGAAGGTGACGTCATCTGGGTCGACGCGGGCATCATCTGGCAGGGGTACGCATCCGACTTCGGACGAACCTGGATCACAAGCGTCAATCCGGTCCCGAACGACCGCCAGCTTGGGCAGTTCCGTCGCTGGCGCGCGGTGGTCGACGCCGCGCTGGAGAGGCTGAAACCGGGGGTTTCGGCGCTGGAGCTGGCAGGACCGCCACTGAGGCCAACGACGGCGTTCGTCCGTGGATCGAGCACTTCTACCTCGCTCACGGTGTCGGCACCGACAGCGCCGAAATGCCGCTCATCGGAACCGATTTCGGCGAGGAGTTCGACGAGAAGCTCGTCATGGAGCCGGGGATGGTGATCGTCTTCGAGCCGGTCATCTGGGATGACGGTGCGGCCGGGTACCGTTCGGAAGACATTGTGGCCGTGACCGATACGGGATGGGTCAAGCTCAGCGGCTCGACCTACGATCCGTACGGGCTCAGCTCGTGAGCCCCGTCCCCCGCGACCGCGGTGTGTTCGCCGGGGTGATGGGCCTCGAGGATGACGCCCGCGTCGACTTCACCCGCCTGCGCGGGCAGCGGCGCGCAAAGGTGCTCTCCCGCATGGAGACTCACGGTCTTGATGCGTTGATGCTCGGTGGTGTCGGGGATGTGCATTACGTGTCGGGTGCGCGCCAACTCGGGCGGGCCGGTGTGCTCCCGTTCGCCCCGGTCGCCGTCGTGGTGAGGGAAACCGGACGCGTGCATATGCTGTCCACCTGGGACGAGGGGGTGCCACCGGAGATCGGCCGCGACGACCTGTACGGCCTGTACTGGAATCCGGCGAACCTGGTGGCCGCGCTTTCGACGATCCCGGGCCTGCGCGAGTCGCGGCGGGTCGGTACCGATGGATTGACACCGATGTTCGCCGCTCGGCTCGCCCCGATCCTGGGATCGGCCGAACTCGTAGATGCCGCACCGGTGATGGCGAGCGCCCGACGGGTGAAGACAGCCGATGAGATCACCTGCCTGGAGGTGGCGGCGGCCATCGCGGAGGCGGCCTTGGGCGCGATGGAGGACGCCCTGGCGGCGGGCATCACCGAGCGTGAACTGCTCGGCGTGTACTACGAGCGCATCGCGAGCCTGTCCGCGCCGATCGCGCCCTCGGAGAGCGTCTGCTTCGCCACACCGGCGCGCGGTCCGGTGCGGTTCCGCCACCTGGCGTCCGACCGTCGCGCTGACGACGGCGAACTGGTCGTGCTCGCGCCGGGTGCGCTGTACGCCGGATACGAGGCCGGCTTGGCCCGCACCCGGATGGCCGGGCGCTGCGCGCCGGCCGGGAGGGAGCTGGCGACTCGGTGTGCCCGCGGCATGGACGCCCTCGTGGCCGCGTGCCGCCCGGGCAATACCGGTGCCGACCTCTACCGCGCCTGGGAGGGCGCGGGTAATCGTGAGTGCGCCGTGCCGCTGGCCCACGGGTTGGGACTCGGCGCCGAGCCGCCGCTGATCGGCGTTGGTCGCGGCGGCAATGCCACGCTCGAGGAGGGCATGGTGATGAGCGTGCAATCGTGGGTCGCCGAGGAAGGCGTCGGGGGCTGCCTGGAGCGGGCCACGGTGCGGATCACAAGCACAGGATCTGAGGCGCTCACGCGGTATGGAAGGTTGTAATGGCGAGTCACCGAGCGGTTTTCAACCACGTTGGACTGTGCGTCGCAGACTGCGGGCGGTCACGCCGGTTCTACGAAGGGCTGCTCGGTTTCCAGTTCTGGTGGGAGCTCGAGCCGCCCGACGAGGGCACGGGCCAGCTGCTGGGGCTGGACGAGCCGATCGGACTGCATGCGACATACCTGGTGCGCCACGGCCTGGTGCTCGAACTGCTCGACTACTCGCGGCGCGACGTCCGGACCGGGCCCGACGGTGTCATGGACCAGGTCGGGCTGACCCACCTGTCGCTGTCGGTGTCCGATCTGAGCGCTGTGCTGGCGATGGTCGAGGATTACGGGGGGACGGTGGTCGAGGCGACGGTCAGCGAGCAGTCGGCGATGATCCGCGACCCTGATGGCCAACTGCTCGAGATGCTGTCCGACTCCTGGCTGGCGGCCCTGCCGCCCCGTCCTCCGCTGCGTCCTCCGCTGCGTCCTCCCCCGGGGCCTACGACCGGGCCGCGCGGTTGACCGCCGACACCACAGCCCGCAGCGACGCGGTGGTGATCGACGTCGCGATCCCGACGCCCCACACCGTCCGGCCACCGATGGATGCCTCCACGTAGGCCGCAGCCTGAGCTTCCTCGCCCGAGGACATGGCGTGTTCGAAGTAGTCCAGCACGCCGACGTGGACCCCGGTCGCGCCCAGCGCGTCGACGAAGGCGGCCAGCGGCCCGTTTCCCGCTCCGACAATCTCGACCTCCGCGCCGTCGATCTTCACGGTCGCCTCGATCGTGTCGGTGCCGCCGTCGGTTTCGGCGGCGATGACCCGCTGCCGAATCCGTTCCAGCGGACGAATCGGCTCCAAATACTCCTCGGCGAAGGCATCCCACATCTCCTTGGGCGTCACCTCGCCGCCCTCCCCTTCGGTGATCCTCTGAATCACCTGTGAGAACTCGATCTGCAGCCGGCGCGGCAGGTTCAGCCCGTGGTCGGCTTTCATGATGTAGGCGACGCCGCCCTTGCCGGACTGCGAGTTCACCCGGATGACGGCCTCGTACGTGCGGCCGACGTCCTTCGGGTCGATCGGCAGGTAGGGGACCTGCCAGAGAAGGTCCGCCTCGTCCATGTCTTCTTCGTCGGCGGCGATCTTCATCGCGTCCAGGCCCTTGTTGATCGCGTCCTGGTGGCTGCCGGAGAACGCGGTGTAGACCAGGTCGCCGCCGTAGGGATGGCGTTCGTTCACGGGCAGCTGGTTGCAGTACTCGACCGTGCGGCGGATCTCGTCGATCTCGGAGAAGTCGATCTGCGGGTCGATGCCGCGGCTGAACAGGTTCATGCCCAGTGTCACGATGCAGACGTTGCCGGTGCGCTCGCCGTTGCCAAACAGGCAGCCCTCGATTCGGTCGGCGCCCGCCTGGAAGCCCAATTCGGCTGCGGCAACCGCGGTTCCGCGGTCGTTGTGCGGGTGCAGGCTCAGGATCACGCTGTCGCGGCGGGCCAGGTTGCGATGCATCCACTCGATCGAGTCGGCGTAGACGTTCGGCGTGGTCATCTCGACCGTCGCCGGCAGGTTGAAGATGATCGGGTTGTCCGGCGTCGGCGCGATGACGTCGCCGACCGCATCGCACACCTCTTTGGCGTAGACCAGTTCCGTGCCGGTGTACGACTCGGGCGAGTACTCGAAACGCCATCGGGTGCCGGGGTATTCGGCGGCCAGCTCGACGCACTTTCGGGCACCGTCGGTGGCGATCGCCTTCACGGCTTCGCGGTCGGCGCGAAACACCACACGGCGCTGCAGAATCGACGTGGAGTTGTAGAAGTGCACGATGGCTCGCGGTGCACCCGCGCAGGCCTCGAACGTCCGCTCGATCAGCTCCGGCCGGCACTGCGTCAGCACCTGGATCGTCACGTCGTCGGGAATCGCGGCCTCGCCGATGATCTCGCGGACGAAGTCGAAGTCGGTCTGGCTCGCCGACGGGAACCCGACTTCAATCTCCTTGTAACCCATCCGGACCAGCAGATCGAACATCCGGCGCTTGCGGGCCGGGCTCATCGGATCGATCAGCGCCTGGTTGCCGTCGCGCAGGTCGACCGCACACCACATCGGCGCGTGCGTGGTGACCCGGTTGGGCCACGTGCGGTCCGGCACGCTGATCGGCTCGACCTCGTCGGCGAACGAGCGATAGCGGTGCACGGGCATCGACGAGCCGCGCTGGGTGTTCCATGCGGGCTGGCCGGCGCGCGGGGCGCCGGACGGGGTGGTGATGGTATGGGCCGACCTGAAGGCGTCGGGCAAATCTGTCATTGCGGTGGCTTTCCGGGAGTTATGTCTCGCACGTCACGTACGAGGGACCGGCAGCAATCGCAAACACCCGCGACGGGATGCCGGTCTGGATCAAACCCCGTCGCGGCTGCCGAGAAGAAGCACCCGCTGCACGAGGGGCAGCTTACTCCATCCGAACTCTGGGGCGTCACCAGGGCGGTACGGCTGGCCTCGACCTCCGACAGACCTCCGACATCGCCCGCAGGCCAAATTGCGAGGCGCCAACCGCCTATTCTTGAGTGACCCAGCCCGAGAAAGGTCATTGGATGGCGCTCGTCGTGCAGAAATACGGCGGATCGTCGGTTGCCAACGCCGACCGGATCCGGCGCGTCGCCGAGCGCATCGTCGAGGCCAGAAAACAGGGCAACGAGGTTGTTGTCGTGGTGTCGGCGATGGGGGACACCACCGACGACCTGCTCGACCTGGCTAAACAAGTGTGCCCGTCGCCGCCGCCTCGCGAGATGGACATGCTGCTGACCGCGGGCGAGCGCATCAGCAACGCGCTCGTCGCGATGGCCATCGACTCGCTCGGTGCGCAGGCCCGCTCCTTCACCGGGTCGCAGGCCGGCGTGATCACCACAGGCATCCACGGCAACGCGAAGATCATCGACGTCACGCCGGGGCGACTGCGCTCGGCGCTCGACGAGGGTCTGATCGTGCTCGTCGCCGGCTTCCAGGGCGTCAGCCAGGACAGCAAAGACGTCACCACCCTCGGCCGCGGCGGATCCGACACCACCGCCGTGGCGCTGGCCGCTGCGCTGAGCGCCGACGTCTGCGAGATCTACACCGACGTCGACGGGATTTTCACCGCCGACCCGCGGATCGTGCCGAACGCGCGGCGGCTCGACAAGATCAGCTTCGAGGAGATGCTCGAACTCGCCGCGTGCGGCGCCAAGGTGCTGATGCTGCGCTGCGTGGAATACGCGCGCCGCTACGACGTTCCGATACACGTCAGGTCGTCGTACTCGGACAAGCCCGGCACGCAGGTGACCGGATCGATGGAGGACATTCCAGTGGAAGACGCCATTCTGACCGGAGTTGCGCACGACCGCAGCGAGGCGAAGGTGACGATCGTGGGGATCCCCGACGTTCCGGGCTACGCCGCCAGGATGTTTCGTGTCGTTGCCGATGCCGATGTGAACATCGACATGGTGTTGCAGAACGTCTCCAAGATCGAGGACGGCAAGACCGACATCACGTTCACCTGCTCGCGTGAGTGCGGTCCGCGCGCGGTCGAGGAGTTGAAGGCGCGGCAGGCCGAGATCGGTTTCACGAAAGTGCTTTACGACGATCACATCGGCAAGGTGTCGTTGGTCGGTGCGGGCATGCGCAGCCACCCCGGTGTCACCGCGAAATTCTGCGAGGCACTGGCCGAGGTCGGCGTGAACATCGACCTCATCTCGACCTCCGAGATCCGAATCTCGGTGCTGATCAAGGACACTGAGCTGGACAAGGCGGTAGCCGCGTTGCACGAGGCGTTCGGCCTGGGTGGGGATGAGGTCGCCACCGTGTACGCGGGGTCGGGTCGATGACCGGTCTTTCGATCGGGATTGTCGGGGCGACCGGGCAGGTCGGCCAGGTGATGCGCACGCTGCTGGAGGAAAGGGACTTCCCGGTTCTCGGTTCCGGGTCGGTGCGGTTCTTCGCGTCGGCCCGGTCGGCGGGCCGCAAGCTGACGTTTCGGGGCCAGGAGATCGAAGTCGAGGATGCCGCGATCGCTGACCCCAGCGGCCTTGACATTGCGCTGTTTTCGGCCGGCGCAGGGGTGTCGCGGGTCCAGGCGCCGCGGTTCGCCGCCGGCGGGGTGACCGTGATCGACAACTCGTCGGCGTGGCGGAAGGACCCCGACGTGCCGTTGGTGGTCTCCGAGGT
>Ga0153922_1000273_pt1 | contig 21558 bp, 19 predicted proteins | sample TSNJ006MetaG_FD_104723 | JGI IMG/M metagenome (GOLD analysis project Ga0153922, IMG submission 104723) | Attine ant fungus gardens microbial communities from New Jersey, USA - TSNJ006 MetaG | ecosystem: Host-associated > Fungi > Mycelium > Unclassified | place: USA: New Jersey, Brendon T. Byrne... | reverse complement strand
TCGATGATGTCGCCGGTGAGAAGAAGACGACGGGCCGTGACCGGACCGAGTCGGTGGAAGAACATGTGCAGGCTGCCGAGCGCGGGTCCGAGGAAACGTGTCGCGGGCATCCCGATCTTCGTGTTGCGTGCGATCACCGAGATGTCGGTCATCAACGCCATCTCGAACCCTCCCCCGAGCGCGTAGCCGCTGATCTCCCCGACTGTGACCTTCGGAAAGCCCATCAGGTTGTGGTAGAAGCCGAATGACTTGCGGTCCACCGTCAGTCGGCGGCGTTGGCTGGGCCTGCCTCCTTCGCCGGAGCCGTACCAGCCGTAGGCGTTGCTCATGTCTGCGCCGGCGGAAAACACTCCGCCGGCCCCGCGGAGCAGCACGACGGTGAGATCGTCGTCCTCGGCGACTTGATCCAGGCAGCGGGCCAGGCTGTCACGCATCGCCGCGTCGTAGGAGTTCCGCTGTTTGGGGTTGTTCAACGTGATGGTGGCGATTCGCTTGTCGGGCTCCACGTCCAACAGCACGCGGCCGTCGGAAACCTCCGAGGTTGTCATCTCCGGACCCCTTCCTGTGAGATCAGTTTGGCCTCAATGGTTTTGTCCGTGCCGAACGCAAGCGTGTTGGCGCGCGCGGCGGTGAGGTGGTCCTGGGCGATACGGATAGCGCGTGCGCTGTTGCCGGCGCGGATCGCTTCCAGCAGTTGCAGATGGTCACGCAGCGCGGCTCGCATCGTCTTGGGTGCCAGGTGGCCGTCGTCGCTCCATACCGACGACTCATGTGCCGACCAGATCAGTTCCAGCGATCCGATCAGCAGGATCATCGCCTCGTTGCCACATCGGGAAACGATCGCCTCGTGGAACCGCCGCGCGTTCGGAACGTACTGCGCCACATCGTCGAATTGCTTCCTCTGTTGCTCGATCTCGGCTTCGAGGCAGGGAACGACGTCGGTCATTCGATCTTCGCGCGCAGCGCACATCCCGGCACAGATCGGCTCCAGATGCACCAGAGCCGCGCTGACATCGGCCGGCGTCGCCGCCCGCGACTGCAGCACCATGCTGATCATGTGCGCTGTGCGCTCGGCCGACGGCAGATGAACTACCGCGCCTCCCACGTTGCCTCGACGAACCGAGACCAGACCATCGGATTCGAGAATGTGGATGGCTTCGCGCAACGCCGGCGGACTCACCCCGAACTCGCCGAACATACTCTCCTGCGAGGGCAGCACGTCGCCTTCTTTCAGTCGCCCCGACAGGATGTCGTCGCGCAACCGCGAGGCCACGATCTCCGCCACCCGCGGCTGGCGGATCCGCACCGACGGACGCGTCATCAGTCCTCGTCCCGGCGCTTGCCCAGGCGGTATGGGGACAGTTTGTCGGGCGAGCTCGCCACCGCGTTGAATTCGCCTGTGCAGAGCACATCGTCGCCGAGCAGCAGCCGGGCCGTCGACGTGATCGCCCGGTCGAGCTGCGACCGGACGATGTCGAAACGCAACTCGGTCTCAATCGGTGTCGGACGGCGGTATGTCACCGACAGTGAACGCGTTCTCCCCGAGAGCGCCACCGCACAGTTTTGGTGCTGGGTGACGCAATCGAAGAAGACGGCGAGAAATCCGCCGTGCACCAATCCCGGCGGCCCTTCGAACACCAGCGGAAAAGTGATGGTTCCCGAGGCCGTCTGTTGATTGAGATGATGGAAACGGTACTCGGGAAAGCATGGGTTGAACGCGCCGATGTCGAATGCGTGCCCCAGATAGACCCGCCTCGAGTCGGTGTCGTCGGACTCAAGACGCGGCGCGTTGTCGGCCGGCACGGCGCCGGCCAGGTCTTCTTCCCACCTTGCGAACTGCGCGAGCATCTCCTCGACGGTGGAGTGATGGTGCTCCAACGACACCAACAAGCCCGTCAGCCGCCGGATCGCGGCGGCCGCGGCCATCGTCTGTGCGAGCGGTTTTTCGCCGAATCGGCGGTCGTCGTTCGTCGCTACCCGGTCGCTGACCATTCCGCTGGCGGCCTTTCCTTGCTAACTTATGCAGGATAGTAATGGTATAGCCTACTGTATGTACAACCGTATGGTTCGGAAGGGTGCGGGATTCGTGGTGACTCACGACGTTGACGCCGGCGGTGCGCTGACCGCACTCCGCGACGGCGCGGTGCTGCGGGTCACGCTCAACCGCGCCACCAAGCGCAATTCGTTGAGCCGCGAGATGATCGACGCGTTCGTCGAGGCGCTGACGACGGCCGCCACCGACGATTCGCTTCGCGCCATCCATCTCACGGGCAACGGCGGCGACTTCTGCACCGGCGCCGACTGGGTGTCCACAAACGAGCCCGGGGGCCCCCGCCCCCGCGCGGGTGATCTCCTCCGTCGCATCCCCCACACCGCACATCGGCTGATCGAATTGATTCACACCATTCACGTGCCCGTGGTGTGCAGCGTGCGCGGTTATGCCGTCGGCCTCGGATGCAATCTCGCCCTCGCCGCCGACTTCACGCTGGCGGCCCGCGACGCTGTGTTCTGGGAGCCGTTCGTGACCCGGGGCTTCAGCCCGGACTCCGGGGCGACGTGGCTACTGCCCCGACTTGTCGGACTGGCCAGGGCCAAGCAGATGCTGCTCCTGGGCGACAAGGTGACCGCCACCGACGCCGCGGACTGGGGCCTGATTCATGACTGCGTCGACGACTCCGAACTCGATGACGCCACCGAGGATCTCATCGCACGCTTGGCGGGCGGCCCGACCGTGGCGATCGGTTTGACCAAGCAGGCCATTTCCTACGCCCAGCATGCGACGCTGAGCCAGGCCATGACGCAAGAGCTCTTCAACCTTGAGCTGGCGGTCCGCACGACCGATTTCAAAGAGGGCCTGGCGGCGTTCCGGCAACGACGCGAACCCGATTTCGAAGGTCGCTGACCGAAGGGATGGGAATGTTCGACACCATCAAGTACGAAGTCGACGGGCACAAAGCCACGATCACGCTGAACCGCCCGGACGCGCTCAATGCACTCAGCCCGCACATGATCACCGAGCTGCGCGCCGCGTATGACGAGGCCGAGAACGACGCCAACGTCTGGCTGCTCATCGTCACCGGAACCGGCCGTGCGTTCTGCACCGGCGCAGACGTCAAGGCCATTCCGGCCGACGGCAAGGTGATCGACGAGCGGCGGTATCTGTCCACATACGAACAGTGGGAGGCGCCGCAGGAGGGCACGCCACCGTTTCGGACGATGGCCAAACCGGTGTTGGCGGCCATCAACGGGCTGTGCTGCGGCGCGGGCCTGGACTGGGTCACCACCGGAGACATCGTCATCGCCTCCGAGCGGGCCACGTTCTTCGATCCTCACGTCAGCATCGGGCTGGTCGCCGGCCGCGAAGTGGTGCGTCTGGCGCGGGTGCTCCCGCGCTCGGTCGCACTGCGAATGGCGTTGATGGGCAAGCACGAGCGGATGAGCCCCCAGCGGGCCTTGGAGCTGGGAATGATCAGCGAGGTCGTCGAGCACGACCGCCTTGTCGAACGGATCCACGAGATCGCCGACATCGTGAATTCGAACGCGCCGCTGGCGGTGCGAGGTACCCGGCTGGCCATCCTCAAGGGGCTCGACCTCCCGCTTCACGAAGCCGAAATGCTGGCCGAAGCCTTCCGCGAACGCAACCTGCACACCGAAGATTCGCGCGAGGGCCCAACCGCGTTCGTCGAGAAGCGAACACCCAATTGGCAGTGTCGGTAGGGACTGGCGATGAGGAGCTAATGCCGAGCTTTCAAACTATTTTGCTCGACGTCGACGAGGCGGACCACGTCGCGACGATCACGCTGAACCGGCCCGACCGTCTCAATGCGTTCGACCGGACGATGTGCGAAGAGATGGCCGAGGCTTGGCGCGTCGTAAAGCTTGACGAGACCGTCAATGCCGTGGTGCTCAGGGCGGCGGGAACCCGGGCGTTCAGCACCGGCCTGGACGTCAAGTCACCCTACGGGCAGCCGGCCAATGTGTGGAATCACGAGGACCCGGGGGAACCGCTCAGCCCCAAGTGGCAGAAAATGTGGAAGCCGGTGGTGTGCGCCGTCCAGGGCATGTGCACCGCGGGCGCGTTCTACTTCATCAACGAGTCGGACATCGTCATCTGCTCGACCGACGCGACGTTCTTCGACTCCCACGTCAGCGCCGGACTTGTCTGCGCGCTCGAGCCGATCGGGCTGATGCGCCGCATCGGTCTGGGCGAGACGCTGCGGATCGCGCTGATGGGAAACGACGAGCGGGTCGGCGCAGATACCGCCCTGCGGATCGGCCTGGTATCGGAAGTTGTTTCCCCCGAACGCCTTTGGGACCGCGCCCACGAGATCGCGGCCACGATCGCGGCCAAGCCGCCCTCGGCGACCCAAGGCTCGGTGAAGGCGATCTGGGAGTCGCTCGACAAGCCCTATCGCGCGGCGATGGAGCAGGGCCTGATCTACACGCGGCTCGGCAATCCGCTCGGACAAGCCGAGCTCCGCGCCGACGGCCCGGTTGTCGAACCGAGAATCCGATGAAACGCCCGGATCATCCGGATCACCCGCTCAGCCGGCGGATAGCCGACGTCCTCTCGCTGCAACCGGATGCGCCGGCGATCGAATATGAGGGCCAATGGCGTTCGTGGCGCCAGGTCTCCGACGTGAGCCGCCGGATCGGTGCACTCACGCAGCCGGGAGCACAGGTCGGAATGCTGCTGCGCAACCGGCCCGCCCACGTGGCCGTGCTGCTCGGCGTGCTTCGCAGCGGCGGTTGCGTCGTTGTCATCAACCCGTCTCGCGGTGACGACCGGATCGGGGCCGACCTCAGTGATTTGCGGCTGCCGCTGGTCGTGGGTGAACCCGACGACGTGGCGCGGCTGGCGGGCACGACAGTCGTGTCGATCTCGGATCTGGAAAACCACCCGCTGGTATCACCGGACCAGCGCGCCGGGCGGCCCGGCGTCGCGGTCCGGATGTTGACCAGCGGAACGACGGGCCCGCCCAAGCGCATCGACCTGACCTACGACATGCTGGCGCGCAGCGTGATGGGCGCCGAACCCGAACTGTCGCCGCCGCCATCGCAGCTTCGCCGCGGCATCAACCACACAGCCATCGTCAACTCGCCGCTTGTGCACATCGGCGGGGTGTTCAGGGTACTGCAGTGTGTCGTCGAGGCGAGATCCTTTGTGCTGCTGGAGCGATTCGACCTCGACCGGTGGGCCGACGCTGTGCGCAGGCATCGGCCGCGCGCGGTGTCGTTGGTCCCGGCCGCGTTGCGGATGGTGCTGCATTCCGACCTCACCCGCGACGACTTGGCAAGCATCCGCGCGGTGACGTCGGGAACCGCGCCCCTGTCGGCCGAGGACGCCGACGCGTTCACCGCGAAATATGGCATTCCGGTGCTGACGTCCTATGCGGCAACCGAATTCGGCGGCGGCGTGGCCGGGTGGACGCTGGCCGACTACCGGAAGTACTGGCTCGCCAAACGCGGCAGCGTCGGCCGCGCCACCCTCGGGGCGCAGCTGCGGGTGGTGGCCGACGACGGCACCCAACTGGGTCCCGACCGGGCGGGCCTGCTGGAGGTGAAACCGGGCCAGCTTCCCGCGTCCGCGAACTGGATGCGCACCACCGACATGGCGCGCATCGATCCGGACGGCTTCCTGTGGATTCTGGGCCGAGCCGACCAGGCCATCATCCGCGGCGGTTTCAAGGTGATGCCGGACGACGTGCGCGTGGCGCTGGAGGGCCACCCGGCGGTCGCCGGCGCGGCGGTGGTGGGACGCCGCGACGAACGCCTTGGCGGCACACCTGTCGCGATGGTGGAGCTGCGGGACGGGAAAACCGCTGACCCCGGTGAACTTGCCGAATTCCTCACAACGCGGCTGGCACGCTATGAGATACCCACCGAGATCGCGATCGTGGCTTCGATTCCGAGAACCCCGTCGGGTAAACCCGATTTGAGCGCGGTCGCAGAGTTCTTCGCCGGCGAGCATGCCTCCTGACTCCCCCACCGTCGCCGAGGTCCTGCGCGGCCATGTGCGCGCCCGAGGGAATCATCGGCTGCTGGTGTGCGACGCCGAGCGGATCAGCTATGCCGATGCCGACCGGCGCTCGGCGCAGTTGGCCCGCGGACTGATCGCGCTCGGCGCCGGCAAAGGCACCCACGTCGGGCTGCTTTATCCGAACGGCGTGGACTTCGTCGTCGCCATGTTGGCCGCGGCCCGAATCGGCGCGGTCGTGGTGCCGTTCTCGACGTTCGCAACCGGGCCGGAGATGCAGCGACAGTTGGACCACAGCGATGTCGAGATCCTTTTCGCCGCTCCGTCCTACCGGTCGCACGACTATGCGAAGCGCCTGGCGGGGGTGATTGGAGACTGCGATCTCGATTCTGGTGAAAGGCTGTTCAGCGGCGTGGTGCCACAGCTGCGGCACGTCGCACTCAGCCAGGAGCGGATCTGCCGATTCGGCGCGAATGTCGACGAAGCTCTGCTTTCGGCGATGGAGGACGACGTCGACGGCTCGGATTCCCTCGCCATCGTCTACACATCGGGATCCACCGGCGCTCCGAAAGGCGTGGTCCACACCAACGCGGCCCTGCTTTCGCATCAGCGCAATCTCAACGAGATCCGCGGACTGACCACCGAAGACAAGCTGTTTTGTAATTCGCCGTTCTTCTGGATCGGCGGATTCGCGTTCGGCCTGCTGGCCACACTGGTGGCCGGTTCGACGTTGGTCTGCTCCACCGCCGTCGACGCCGGCGAGACGCTTGATCTGCTCGAGGCCGAACGGCCGACGATCGCCAACGGATTCGCCGCCGGCGTTGCTGCCCTCGCGCGCCACCCGAGTTTCGGTCGCCGCGACCTGTCCTCGATGCGCAGGGGCAACCTCTATCCGATCATGGCGCCCGACGCCCGCCCGGCCGATCCCGAATTGCGCCACAACATGCTGGGATTGACCGAGGCCGGCAGCGTGGTGTTGCTCAGCGGCGACGAGACCGACCAGCCCGAACACCGTCGCGGATCGTTCGGCAAGCCCGCTCCGGGATTCGAAACGAAAATCGTCGACCCCGACACCGGCGTAACCGCGACGGCCGGCAGCAGTGGTGACCGTGCAGGTGAGTTGTGCATCCGCGGCCCTTATGTGATGCGGAGTTATTACCGGCGCGCCCGCGAGGAGTGCTTCGACGTAGACGGCTGGTTTCACACAGGCGATCTCGTCCGCGCGGACACCGACGGGTTCTTCTATTTCATCGGCAGGCTCGACGCGATGATCAGGTCCGCGGGTGCCAATGTCGCTCCGGCAGAAGTGGAAAGGGCCATCGCAAGGGTCACCGGCGGGACAGTGTCGTATGTCGTCGGGGTTCCGGATCCCGAGCGCGGTCAGGCGGTCGCGGCCGTCGTGGTGTCCGACCATGGCGTCGACGGGTGCGCGCTGGACCACCTGCTGCGCTCGGAGCTGTCGGCGTACAAGATCCCGAAGCGGTTCGTCGCGCTGTCCGCGTCGGACGTCCCGCTGATGTCCAGTGGCAAGGTCGACCTGCGCCGGCTCAAGCAGGTGTTCGATGCCTGAGCACCCGTCCACCATTGACGCAGTGCTCAGAAATCAGGCGGCACGGCACGGTTGCAAGCCGGCGGTGATCGACCCGGCTGCCCGGATCAGCTACGACGACCTCGATGCAAGCACTCGCGACGTCGCCGCGGCCTTCGTCGCGGCCGGCGTCGGTAAGGGCACCCGTGTCGGGCTGATCATGCCCAACGGCGTGCGCTGGGTGCAGATCGCGCTGGCGCTGACCCGCATCGGCGCCGTGCTGGTGCCGTTGAGCACACTGCTGACGGCCGGCGAACTGATCGCTCAGCTGCGCGTCGCCTCGGTGCAGTTCCTGATCTCCGTCGAGGAGTTTCGCGGGCACCGCTATCTCGATGAACTTCACGCCCGGACGCCGAAACTCCCCGCATTGCGCCATGTTTGGCCGGTCGGGCAGATCGCTCTCGCAACTCCCGGCGGCCCCGCGGCCGGGATCGTCGACAAGCTCACCGCAGCGGTGAGCGCAAGCGATCCACTGGTGATCATGTTCACCTCCGGCAGCAGCGGGCCACCGAAGGGTGTCGTGCACTCTCATGGAAACGCGTTGGCCGCAGTGCGGTCGGGGCTGGCCGCCCGCTGCATCCACCCGGCCACGCGCCTATATCTGCCGATGCCGTTCTTCTGGGTCGGCGGCTTCGGCGGCGGGATCCTGTCCGCGCTGCTCGCCGGTGCCACGCTCGTCACCGAAGAGATCCCGCAGCCGCAGACCACGCTGCGGCTGCTCGAACGTGAGCGCGTGACGTTGTTCCGCGGCTGGCCTGACCAGGCCGAAGCGTTGGCGCGCCACGCGGATTCGGTCGGAGCCGACCTGTCGGCGCTGCGCCAGGGCTCATTGGAGGCCGTGCTACCACCGCACCAGCGGGCCGAGCCGGGCGCGCGGGCGAAGCTGTTCGGGATGACCGAGGCGTTCGGGCCGTACTGCGGATATCCCGCCGACACCGACATGCCGCGGTCGGCGTGGGGCAGCTGCGGCAAGCCGTTCGAGGGCATGCAGGTGCGGATCGTCGAACCCGACACTGGCGAGCCGGCGCCCATAGGCGCGATAGGGATGATCCAGATCCGCGGCCCGCACACGCTGCGCGCCGTGTGCCGGCGCAGCCGGGAAGACCTGTTCACCGCCGACGGCTACTACCCCACCGGCGACCTCGGACACCTCGACGCGGACGGCTTCATGTTCTACCACGGCAGATCCGACGACATGTTCAAGGTCAGCGGCGCGACCGTCTATCCCACCGAGGTCGAACAGGCATTGCGGACAATCGACGGCGTCGACCACGCCTTCGTCACCAACCTCACAGGTGCGAACGGCGATCAGGTCGGCGCCGCCGTCGTCTGCGACACCGCCACCACGTCAGCTGATCAGCTCCGCGACGCCGCACGAAAGCTGCTGAGCGCGTTCAAGGTTCCGACGGTATGGCTCCTTCTGGACTCCGACGACGCCATCCCCCGCGGGTCGACAGGCAAGGTCGACGCCCGAAGACTGCGCGACATGCTTCTCACGCATTGACTCTGCGCTCAGGGCGCGCCCCACTCGAACTTTCGCGCCCTGGACGCAGACTGAACGACAGAGTAGCGGACCGGCAGGTGCTTGAGCCCGCCGACGAATGTCGTCGCGACGTGTTCCGCCGGTCCTGCAAGCTCGATCGACGTCAGCCGCGGCAGTAGCTCGGTGAAGAAGCTGTTCACCTCCATCCGGGCGAGCGCTGCGCCCAGACAGAAGTGCACGCCGTACCCGAAGGCGACGTGCTTGTTGGGATCGCGACCCACGTCGAACCGGAAGGGGTCGGAGAACACCTCCTCGTCGCGGTTGCCCGAGGCATACGAAAGCAGCACCGACTCCCCGGCCGCAATAGGCACACCGCGAACGGTGGTGTCTTCAGAAGCCGTGCGCATGAATGACTTCACCGGCGTCACCCAGCGGATCATCTCCTCACTGGCAGGCGCCATCAGTGAAAGATCTTCGCGCAGAAGTTCCCGCTGATCCGGATTTTCGATCAGGGCCAACAAACCGCCGGAGATCGTCGCGCTGGTGGTGTCGTGACCCGCGGTTGCGACGATGAGGTAATACGACACGGTGTCGATGTCGGAAAGTGGTTCGCCGTCGATGCGGGCGTTGGCGATCGCCGACGCCAGATCCTCGGTTGGGTGCTCGCGCCGAGACGCGGTCACCTGGTTGAAGTACTCGAACATCTCGAGCAGGGCGGGCATCTGGTCCTCGGTGGTGGCCCCCCGCTTGAACTCGTCGTCATCACTGCCGAACAACTCCTGAGTGAGTTTGAGCATGAAGCCGAAGTCCGACTCCGGCAGCCCGAGCAGCGACATGATCACGTACAGCGGGAAGTTCACCGCGACCTCTTGAGCGAAGTCGCACTCCTCCGATCCGGACATCTGGTCGACGTAGATCTTGGCCAGCTCATCGACCCGCTCCTTGAGCGCGCGCATGGCCTTCGGACGGAACCAGTCCGCGCCGATCGCCCGCACCACGCGATGCTGCGGGTCATCCAGGTGGATCAGCGTGCGCACACCCGTGCCGGCCTGAATCTCATCGGCTTCGGCGGTCACGAGCACCGGACGCGGCCAGTTCGTGAACAGCGTATTGGCGCGCTCGATTTCCATGATGTCGGCGTGCTTGGTGATCGCCCAGAAGGGCCGGTAGGGCGGGACGTCGACCCACGACACCGGCGCATGGGCCCGCAAATGGGTCATCGCGACATGCAGACCCGCTTCGTCGGTGTAGGCCGTGGGAGTCACGAACACCTTGGCCGCCTCGTCGATCACCCGCGCGCTCATCCGCAGCTCCTCCGTTACCGTCGCACTTACAGTAACGGGTCCACCACCCCCTGCTCCACCAGGTGCTCCACAAGCGGCGCGACACCCGCAACGAAATGTTCGGCCATCGCCGCGCGCGCCCGCTCTGCGTCGCGGTGCTCGAGCGCGGCGATGACGCGCCGGTGGTCCTTGACGGACTGGGCGGGCCAGCCGTCCACGGTGGGGAAGACCGCCTCGGGCGCATAACGCGTGATCTGACCCATCAGCTGCGACAACTTCGGGGAATCAGCCGCGACGTTGACGGCGCGGTGGAACTCGTGATTCAGCCGCACCGCGCGCTCGTGATCTTCCTGGCCGTAGGCATCCTCGAGCTGCGCCTGGATGTCCTTGAGTTGCGCCAGCTGCTCGTCGGTGATGGCGCTCGCCGCCCGTGCGGCCAACTCACCTCCGATGTGGGCCTGGACGCTCGACACGTCCGCGATGTCCCGGCCGGTGACCGGCAACACCGCGAAACCGCGGTGCGGTTGTTGGACGAGTAGCCCCTCAGCGCTCAAGCCGAGCAGCGCCTCCCGGACCGGCGTCACACTGACCCCCAGCTCAGCGGCCAATTGCTCGAGCCGCACGTATTCTCCGGCAGAGTACGTTCCCTCGAAGATCCGGCGACGCACATGACGCGCCACATCTTCGGAGAGCTGAGGCCGTGCAACAAAATCCGGAACCCTCATAGCCGATACTCGGCCAGCAGGCGCTTGCTGATGATCTGCTTCTGGATCTCGCTGGTTCCCTCGCCGATGAGCAGGAAAGGCGCGTCCCGCATCAGCCGCTCGATCTCATACTCTTTGGAGTAGCCATACCCGCCGTGAATGCGGAAGCTTTGTTGGGTTACCTCCGAGCAGAATTCGCTCGCCAGATACTTGGCCATCCCCGCCGCCAGATCGTTGCGCTCGCCCGAGTCTTTTAGCCGCGCAGCATTGACCATCATCAGGTGTGCGGCCTCGACTTTCGTTGCCATCTCGGCCAGTTGGAACGCGATGGCCTGATGCTCGGCGATCGGCTTGCCGAAAGTCCACCGCTGCTGGGCATACCGCGCGGCCAGTTCGAACGCGCGGATACCCACCCCGCAGGCGCGAGCGGACACGTTGACGCGACCGACTTCGATGCCGTCCATCATCTGGAAGAAGCCCTGCCCCGGTGCGCCGCCGAGGATGTCATCGGCACTCGCGGTGTAGTCGTCGAAGATCAACTCGGTGGTGTCGATTCCCTTGTAGCCCAGCTTGTCGATCTTGCCCGGAATCAGCAGGCCCGGCGCGACCTCGCCGAATCCGACCGGCTTCTCGATCAGAAACGCGGTCAGGTTGCGGTGCGGCTTGTCCGCGCCCTCATCGGTTCGCACCAACACCGCGACCAGCGTCGAGCTGCCACCGTTGGTCAGCCACATCTTCTGGCCGGCGATCGTGTAGTTCCCGTCGTCGTTGCGCTTGGCACGCGTACGGATCGCGGCGACGTCGGATCCCAGCTCCGGCTCGGACATCGAAAACGCGCCGCGCGCCTCACCGGTCGCCATGCGCGGCAGATGGTGCTGCTTCTGAGCGTCGGTGCCGTGTTGCCGCAGCATGTAGGCGACGATGAAGTGGGTGTTGATGACACCCGAGATGCTCATCCAGCCGCGCGCCAGTTCCTCGACGCACAGTGCGTAAGTCAGCAGTGATTCGCCCAGTCCCCCATACTGTTCGGGGATCATCAGGCCGAACAGGCCCATCTTCCGCATCTGGTCGACGATGTCCTGCGGATAGGTGTCCGTGCGCTCGAGTTCCGGCGCGCTCGGAATCACTTCCTTGTCGACGAAGTCGCGGACGGTGGCGATGATCTCGGTTTGAAACTCAGTGAGCCCGAGTGTCTGCGCGAGTCTGGTCATGCGATCGTCCCCGCATCCTCGAGGTGGGTGATCTCGGCGGTGGTCAGTCCCAGGCGTTCGGCGAGCAGACCGGCGGTGTCTTGCCCTAGGACCGGCGCTGGCCCACTAAAGGCATGGTTCCCGTCGAACGAGGCGGGCATCCCGGGTGCGAAGTATTCACCGACACCCGGCTGATGCATGCGCCCGAACATTGGGTTGCTCACCACCCGGTCGTCACCGGCCACCTCCGCGAACGTCCGGTACCGCTCGAACAGCACGGTCGTGGCGGACAGCGCCTCGTTGATCTCGCTCGCCGTGTGCGAGGCGAACCAGGTCCCCAGCAGGCCGGAGATGACGTGCCGGTGGCGGTAGCGGTCCCCTTCAGAACCGAAGTCGGCCTTCAACGCCTCAGCGACCGCCGACACCGCCGCCTCGGTGCCGGTCACGGACACCAGGTCACCAAAGTGCCGTCCGGTCAACGCGACCACCATGAACGAGACGCCGTCGCTACTGGTGAAGTCCTGGCCGTACTGGCCGAAGATGGCGTTGCCCAACCGTGGCCGCTGTGTGCCGTTGACCTGAGGCTCGGTGAGAAAACCCAGATTACCGGCGGTGGCCAACGCCACATCCTCCAGTGCGAGGCTGATGCGAGAGCCATCCCCGCTGAGGTCGCGCCGGCGCACGGCGGCGGTCACGGCAAGCGCGGCGTACAGGCCGCAACACACATCCCATGCGGGCAGGACATGGTTGATCGGACCCCCGTGATCTGCCGGGCCGGTGACGAACGGAAACCCGATGGCGGCATTGACGGTGTAGTCGACGCCGGTGGATCCGTCTCCGCGACCGAGCAATTGGACGTGGATGACATCGGGCCGCATGGCCGAAAGCCGGTCATGGCCCAGCCAGGCCAACCCCGCGGCGTTGGTCACCACGATGCCGTCGCCCTCGACGATCAACCGCTGCACGAGTTCCTGGCCCTGCGGAGAGCGCAGATCGATTGCCGCCGAACGCTTTCCCTTGTTCAGCCCGGTCCAGTAGATCGACGCGCCGCTTTCCGCGAGCGGCCACCGGCGGAAATCGGACGCCCCACCGATCGGGTCGACGCGAATCACCTCGGCACCCAGCTGCGCCAGCGTGACCCCGCACAGCGGTGCGGCGACGAAACTGGACACCTCGACCACCACGCTGCCCTGCAGAGGCATGCTCATGGTCGGCCGTCACACCGTTCGAAGACCGCGGCGAGGCCCTGGCCGCCACCGATGCACATGGTCTCCAGCCCGTACCGAGCGTCGCGCCGACCCAGCTCACGTGCCAGCGTCGCCAGCATCCTCCCCCCGGTCGCGCCGACGGGATGGCCGAGTGAGATCCCGGAGCCGTGCACATTGGTGCGATCACGATCGGCTTCGGTGAACTTCCATTCGCGCATCACCGCCAGCGCCTGGGCCGCGAACGCCTCGTTGAGTTCAATGAGGTCGATGTCGGAGAGACGCAGCCCGGCCTTCGCAAGCGCGGCCTCGGTCGCCGGCACCGGACCGATGCCCATCACGTTCGGCGCCACACCGGCCGCCGCCCATGACACCAACCGGACCAACGGATCAAGACCCAACTCGGCGGCCTTCTCGGGCGTCGTCACAAGGCACATCGACGCGGCGTCATTCTGCCCGCTGCTGTTGCCGGCGGTGACCGTCGCCTCCGGATCCTGGTTGAGCAGAACCGGTTTGAGCTTGCTCAGCGCCTCCACCGTGGTGTCGGCGCGGGGGTGTTCGTCGGTGTCGATCAGCTCTTCGCCGTCGCGCGAAGGAACGGCGACAGCGATGATCTCCTCGGCCAGGATCCCGTCCTTGGCGGCGGCCACCGCGCGCCGATGCGACGTCACCGCCAGCTCGTCCTGCTCCTGCCGGGAGATGCCGTACTGGCGCCGCAGATTCTCGGCCGTCTCGAGCATTCCGCCCGGCACCGGATGGTGGCGGCCACCGGCCGTGGTGCGACCACGCGCAAGCCCGTCGTGCACCTTGACGCCACCACGGGCCCCGCCCCATCGCATGTCCATCGAGTAGAACGCGACGTTGCTCATGCTTTCGGCGCCGCCCGCGACGACGAGGTCGTTGTCACCGCCGGCCACCTGCAGGCAGGCCACAATCACGGCCTGCAGTCCGGATCCGCATCGACGGTCGACCTGCATGCCCGGAACGGTCACGGGCAGACCTGCGTCGAGCGCCACCACGCGCCCGATCGCCGGGGCCTCGGGGGTGGGATAGCAGTGCCCGAGGACGACGTCCTCCACCGTGTCGGGCGCGATACCGGTGCGGTCCAAAAGTCCCCGCAGCGCCGCGACCCCGAGGTCGACCGCGGTCAGCGATCGAAACATTCCGCCGTAGCGGCCAATCGGTGTCCGAACTGGTTCACAGATCACGGCTTCGCGCATGTGCGCTCCTGTCTTGGTCACATGAAACGTCCGCCGGTGACCTCCATGACCGTGCCGGTCATGTAGGAGGACAGGTCACTGGCGAGGAAGAGGGCCACGTTGGCGACTTCGGCCGGCTCGCCGGGCCGGCCCATCGGTACCTCCGCGACCTTCTGGTCCCAGATGTGCTGGGGCATGGCCTCGGTCATCGCCGATCGGATCAGCCCGGGCGCGATGGCGTTCACCCGCACGCCCAGGTGGGCAAGTTCCTTGGCTGCGGCCTTGGTCATGCCGATGATTCCGGCCTTGGCCGCCGAGTAGTTCGTCTGACCGGCCAGACCGACCTTGCCCGACAAGGACGACATGTTCACGATCGCGCCGCGCTTGTTCTCCCGCATGATCGCCGCCGCGGCGCGCATCCCGTTCCAGGTGCCCTTCAGATGGACCGCGATGACTTGGTCGAACTGCTCCTCGGTCATCTTGCGCATCGTCGCGTCGCGCGTGATGCCGGCGTTGTTGACCATGATGTCCAGGCCACCGAACCTTTCGACGGCGGCCGAGACCAGAGCGTCGACGTCGGCCGCCTGTGTCACGTCACACCGCACCGCCGCGGCGACATCATCGCCTCCGAGCCGCTCGGTTGCCGCGCACGTGGCATCCAGATCCAGGTCGCCGACCACTACGGTGGCGCCTTCGGCGACAAAGCGCTCGGCTATCGCGAATCCCAGGCCCTGCGCGCCGCCCGTGATCACCGCTGTCTGACCTTTCAGCATCGCCACCTGTCACCCCTTGTTGTCGTCGCATACCCTCCGTCAGGCCCACATCATATTTCATATATGATTTCGCGCGTTCGGCCTCCCCCCGGGAAGGAGCCCCGATTCATGGCCAACCAGCCCCCCGTCAGCGATCAGGATTTCGCAGACATCCTGGCCCAGACGCGTCACTTCGTGCGCACCGCCGTCGTACCGCGCGAGCAAGAGATCATGTCCGATGACCTGGTTCCGGACGACATTCGCGACCACGCGAAGAAGATGGGACTGTTCGGCTATGCGATCCCCCAGGAGTGGGGCGGCCTGGGCCTGAATGTCGCGCAGGATGTCGAGCTGGCAATGGAGCTGGGCTACACCTCGCTTGCGCTGCGCTCGATGTTCGGCACCAACAACGGCATCGCCGGCCAAGTCCTGGTGGGATTCGGCACCGACGAGCAGAAGGCGCGCTGGCTCGAGAACATGGCCTCGGGTGAGGTCGTCGCCTCCTTCGCGCTGACGGAACCCGGTGCGGGATCGAATCCATCCGGATTGCGCACCAAGGCGATTCGCGACGGCTCGGGGGAAAACGCGGCCTGGCTGATCTCCGGGCAGAAACGCTTCATCACCAACGCCCCGGTGGCCCAGCTGTTCGTCGTGTTCGCGCGCACCCGGCCCGCCGACGACAAGGGCCCCGGAATCGCGGTGTTCCTGGTGCCGGCCGACGCGCCCGGCGTATTTGTGGGCGCCAAGGACGCCAAGATGGGTCAGGAGGGCGCCTGGACGGCCGACGTGAACTTCACCGACGTTCGCGTCCCCGACGGCGCGCTGGTCGGCGGGAGCGAAGACATCGGGTACCGGGCGGCGATGACATCGCTGGCCCGGGGCCGCATCCACATTGCCGCGCTGGCGGTCGGAGCGGCTCAGCGTGCGCTCGACGAATCGGTGACGTACGCCGCCCAGGCCACTCAGGGCGGCACGCCGATCGGGCAGTTTCAGCTGGTGCAGGCGATGATCGCCGATCAGCAGACCGGGGTGATGGCGGGGCGCGCCCTGGTTCGCGATGCCGCGCGGCTGTGGCTGACCAACGAGGACCGTAGGATTGCGCCGTCCGCGGCGAAGCTGTTCTGCACCGAGATGGCGGGCAAGGTCGCCGATCTGGCCGTCCAGATCCACGGCGGCAGCGGATACATGCAGGGGGTTCCCGTGGAACGCATCTACCGCGACGTCCGCCTGCTGCGGCTCTATGAGGGCACGAGCGAAATCCAGCGCCTGATCATCGGCGGCGGGCTGGTCAGGGCAGCCGGCTAGAAGCGCTGCGCGCGCCTCGGTAAGCCGCTCACCTCGGTTGTGAACCAACTCGTCCGTCAATTCTGCAAACGATGTACCACCCCCCGTAGCAAACGTTAAAGAAAACGCTCGCCAGGACCTTGAAATGGCAATCAAAACCAGCGAAGATTGCTGGTCAACAACGGCTTTCTGAAGCTTCTGGTCATTGTAGAATTGCCGATTAGCGCCCGAGAACGCGAACAAAAGTACACCGCGCCAGAGAACGCAGGACCCGATCACCCCGTGCCGCTCCCACGCGCGAGCAGGGAGGAAGCTCAATGCGTTCAGCAATCTCCATACTGCGTATTGCCATCGTCTTCGTGGCTTTGGGCCTCGCTGCGGCGGCGGTGGGGTCGACGGGCGCGCATGCAGACCGCGTGGGCCCCCGACCTCTCGCCCGGGGTCCGTCTCCGAACCCTACGAACTCGAACCCTGGGCCTAATAACCATGACACAGCCGTAACCTCTATACCGGCAAGGGCGCCAGCACCGCCGGTGGTGAGCTGCGGGGGGTGCGTGACGATTAGAGCCACGCCGACTCCGGTTCAACAAACACCCACCATTACGCCTCCGGTTGAACGGACACCCGCCTACACTCCGACGCAACCCACCTACGCGCCCCCCGCTCCGGTCCAGACCGAACCACCGGTGGTCCCGGCGCCGCCTCCGCCGATCGACATCCCGCCACCGCCTGTGCAGCAGGCCCCAGCTCCGGCTCCGGTTCCGGCTCCGGTTCACAACGTGGGTTCGAGCAGCAGCGTGGACGCCGGCACGCAGGGGTTGACAGTGATCCTGCTGTTCGTGGTGTTCGGGGGCTGGTTCTACGGCAATCGCATTGCCTCCCATTGGAGCTCAGAAAAGAGGGATGATGGCCTCGTCCGTGCGTAGCATCGTCGTCGCGGTGGCCCTCATCGCCATGGCCACTGTTCTCAGCGGACCAGCCGCGGTCGCCCAGCCTGAGTCGGCTGAGTCGCTCACCGCGTCGGCGACCATCGACGGGCACGACGTGGCCCTTGCCGCGACCGACCGACCACTGACCCTTAACCCCAATAAAAGGGTCGACTGCGTAGTCAACGTGACGAACCACGGGCAAAACCCCGTGGAGATCCTCGACGTGCAGCTCGTCGGACGCGTGCTCGGCCTGACGTTCTTCAGCTACGAGACAACCATCGATGTCACCGTGGAGCCGGGTGCCAGCAACACGCTGCAATACCAGCTCGACTTCACCGACCTGAAGCGCCAGGCGATTGGACTGATGGGTAGCGAACTGGTCATCCGCGACCAGGACCGTCACGCAGTGGTCGTGGTGCCCACCGTCACCGATGTCCGCGGCTCATTGCTGTCCGTGTACGGGGTGTTCGGGATTGCGATGCTGGCGCTGACCGTACTGGCTCTGGTCGACGCCGCCATTGCCATTGCCCGGCGCAAGGGACCAGTCAACCGGTTCTCGCGGGCGCTGCGGCTGTTAACCCCCGGAATCGGTATCGGGCTGGTCCTGGCGTACACGGCCTCAGTGGTGCGGTGGTGGGTACCCCGCACCGGGCTGTGGCTGCTGGTGGCCGGTATCACCGCCGCGCTGTTCTTCGCGCTTGGCTACTTCTTCTGGCCGACCCCCGAGCACGCCCGCGCCGACGACGACACCGAACTCGACGACGCGGACAATCTCGACGCCACCGTCGTCGGGGCCGCCGGTCTCGACACGACGGTGGCTGAGGACACCCGCTGACCTCGACCACCGGGGTCGACGATCTGCGCCAACCCCGCGGGTGCAACGGTTCGCCCGTCAGCGCGCGGTGCGGCCCGAACGCCGGTCGCGGTAGCGGCGGCCCAGCCGAGCGGCTCCGACCACGGCTACGATGCCGGCCGCCGCCGCCAGCCCCGCCGAACAGGCGAGTGTGGCCACGGTGGGCGGTTGACCGAGAAGAATCCACGCGGCCGCGACGGCGGCGACGGCCAGTGCCGCGGCGAACATCGGCACAACGAGGATCGCCAGCGGGCTCTCGCGTCCCCGTCGCAACAGCCGAAGGTTCGATTCAAGGAAGGCGCAGGCGAGCAAAATCAGCACCACCGTCGCACCGGCCGCCACAGTGTTAGTGGCGGACTGCGTGCTCCTCAATGTGAACCGGTAGGTGCCCAGCGGGGTGTGGGCGCGCAGCACAGTGATCTGCGCGATCATCCGTCCGGCCAGCACGTAGCGATTGACGGGCGGCTGCAGAATCGCGGTGCGGTCCGCTGAGTCAGGGGCCAGCGCAGCCTCGTGACTTCCTACTTGCGCGCCGAGGATGTCCAGGGAGAGCTTGACGGAGTCGGCGTCCGGGGCCGTGAAGACGACCGGAATGGGCTTGGACAAGTCCAGTGTGACGTCACCGCTGGTGGTTGGGTCGGTACCGGCGATGGTGACGGTGCCGGGCGGCAGGTCACCGCCGTGCGACGGAGTACCCAGGCCGACGAATGCGACCGCGATAGCGGCCAAGGCCAGCAGGGCCGCGAGGACAAACGGTATCGATGGTGAGAGCAGGGTGGCGAGCTCGCCCGCCGCGGAGGGGCGGATCGCGGCGACGGGGGGCGCGGCGACGGGGGTCCGGGCAGCGGGGGGCGGAGCGGCGGCGGGGGGTGGAGCGAGAACGGTCGGCACGTCGTCAGGGGCGCTATGAGCTTGAGCCTGAGTAAGTTTCGCTTCGTCTTCCGGACGGTCCGGAATGGGACCAGTGTCGCCGCTTTCGGCACTGCCCCAGCCCTCGGCAGCGGTGGGGGCGTCGGCAAGAGCCCGCCGGGCGCCGGTCGCCAGCGCGGAAGCAGTCTGATAACGCTGCTCAGGGTTCTTGGCCATGCCACGGGCGATGACCGCGTCGAAGCCGGCGGGGACGACGGGGTTGACCTTTGTCGGTTCGGGGGGATCCGAAGTCAGGTGCCCGACCATCATCTGCTCGAGGCTGCTTCCGGGAAAGGGCATCTGCCCGGTCAGGCACTCATGCAGCACACACGTCAACGCGTAGACATCGGCGCGGGCGTCGGCGGTCGCGTTGGTGAACCGTTCGGGGGCCATGTAGGCAAATGTGCCCACGACCATGTTGGTCTTAGTGATTCTGGTCGCCTCAGCGTCGTGGGCGATTCCGAAATCGATCAGGTACACAAACCCTTGTCCGGTCATCAACGCGTTCGACGGTTTGACGTCACGGTGCACCAGCCCGACGGAGTGGGCGGCATCAAGCGCCGAGGCGAGTTGTTCGATAATCTTGACGGCCAACTCCGGTGTCAACGGTCCATCGCGCTTGAGCAGACTGGCGATGTCGATGCCGTCGATGACCGGCATCGACAGATATAGGTGCCCGTCGATTTCCCCGGTGTCATAGATGGGGATGATGTGCGGCTCTGTCAACCGGGCCGCGGAGTAAGCCTCGCGCCGGAACCGCTCCCGATATCCCTTCTCATTGGCCAGGTCGGTGGGCAACACCTTGATCGCAACGTCGCGGCCAATGGCCGTGTCGCGGGCCTTGTACACCTTGCCCATGGCGCCCTGGCCAATCAGCTCGATCAGCTGATAGCGACCAAAGTCGGCCTCGGCCTCGTTCACGGGCCGCCTCCTTGACCACCGTGGTGAGTCTGCTCCAGGGCTAGGCAGATCCGCGCTGGATGCTACCAACGCCGGAGGAGGCGCCGTCGCGGTTTGCTCCTAACTTTTTGCCGCGAGTTGTCGATTGCCGCATGTGCCTGCCTCATTTATTTACGTTTGAGCAAGGATCGGTCGTCGTAGCCACTGGCCTGACAGGATGCAACCCAGATTTTTACTGTGCGCCAAGGGGTTTCGGTGTGTCGACCCCGCGATCATTGAACTGTTGCTCTCCGACAACAACATCCCGCCGATCGGCGCAGCCCCGATGACGAACCACCGTGATGGCTCGTCATCCGGGCGCCTCACCGCGTTGGTCACAGTGTTTCGCGTAATGTGACCGAAGCCCGAAACCTCAGACGGTTGTCCATGCCGGCTTGCTTGACCCCCTACCAGCAGTACCGGGTCCCTCCAGTACGGCTTGTTCTCAGACAACTGCACCGGCAGGGCTAGTCGGACCAGCTCTCCGTCGGGGGTTGTGAGCTATTGCGTGTCGAGTGCATTTTAGTGTGCGTGAGTGTGTTCTAGTCGGTGTTGTGAATTTGGCGGATTGGGCGGTGAGGAGCACAGATGAGCAGCCGGCTTTCGGGCAGGGTGGCGTTCATCACCGGTGCGGCGCGCGGTCAGGGTCGCGCGCACGCCGTGCGCATGGCTGCCGAGGGTTCCGACCTCATCGCCATCGACATCGCGGGCAAACTACCCGACGTTGTTCCATACGACCCGACGGCTCCGGAGGACCTCGCTGAAGCCGTCCGTACCTGGAATACGGTAATGACCGGGGCACAACGGATCATCGACGGCGACCGGGGCGGGTCGATCATCCTCATCGGTTCGGCCGCCGGCGTCAAGGTGCAGCCGTTCATGGTTCACTACACCGACTGCAAGTACGCGATCACCGGCATGGCCCGCGCATTCGCGGCCGAGTTGGGTAAGCACTCGATCCGCGTCAACAGCGTGCATCCGGGACCGGTCAATACCCCGATGGGAAGCGGCGACATGGTCGCCGGGATAGCCAGGGCCGCCGAAACCAATCCGCAGCTGACGAACATGCTCACGCCGTTTCTGCCCAGCTGGGTGGCGCAGCCCGAAGACAACGCTGATGCCGTGTGCTCGCTGGCGAACGACGAATCGCGAAACGTCACCGCCCCACAGATCTCCGTCGACCAGGGCTCCACACAATACTGACCGGTGCACAATGGATTTCGCCGATACCCTGTCTGAGCGGCTGAGAAGCTTCGGCGATCG
>Ga0153922_1000272_pt1 | contig 21567 bp, 23 predicted proteins | sample TSNJ006MetaG_FD_104723 | JGI IMG/M metagenome (GOLD analysis project Ga0153922, IMG submission 104723) | Attine ant fungus gardens microbial communities from New Jersey, USA - TSNJ006 MetaG | ecosystem: Host-associated > Fungi > Mycelium > Unclassified | place: USA: New Jersey, Brendon T. Byrne... | reverse complement strand
TCGACGGCGTATTCGGTCGTGGGTGACGGCAGTCGCAGGAGGCGCTTGAGGGCTTTCTGGCCCGACCGGCGGGCCGTGCGTCGAATCCGCGACCCGGCGGGCGGATCAGAGGTGGTGGTCACAGGGTGTAATCACTATCGCTAAACAACCCCTGTAGGCTAGCAGGATATATGCACGCGCCGTGTGAATTGCCAAGGGCCGAAATCCATTTACGTTCGCCAGCCGTTGCCTTCGTAGTTACCCCGGCTACCACAGGGCTTCCGCTGGCGCTTCCGGCCGTCACCAAGAGGCGCGCCGTAGGCGACGCACGATGCCCCCGACCGCGCCGACACCACAGGCCAAACCGCATCCGATTCCGATAAGCGGCGCCCACCAACTGTCCTTGGTGGCCGATTTAGCCGATTTATCGATAGGCATGAGGTGGACGTCGATGATGTGACCGACATCTCCATACTGCGCAGGCCTCAACGTCTTGTTCGTTAGGGGGCGCCGTCGGAACGGCCGATAGCCGGCCGTGCCCGGGGCGCGCGCAAAGTCAGCACGGCGCCACCGCACCGCCGGCGGCTTCCAAATTCGTTGTCAAAACTTGTAGTAGGGCGCCAGTTGCTGGGCCCGCATCATGTTCTCCGCGGGACAGTCGACGTTGGGGTTGGAGTAGATCGCGGAGAAGAACAGCGACTGTTGGATGACGCCGTAGCTGGTCTTGAACATCACCATGCAGGAAAACCACCACCGGTTGTCCCAATCGGTGGGCTTCATCACCCAGAACCAGGCGGCGCGGTGGCCGTCGATGGTGGTCTCGATCGCGTCGGAAGAAAGGCTCTGCTCGTAGGTGCGCCAGATGATCGGTTCAATGGCCATTTGATAGTTGGCGGCGTCGTAGTGGCACCGCAGGCCGTCTTCGGGCTCAGGCGGGGTGAAGGCTAACCCAAGCCCGCGGATCACGTCGATCGGGATGTCCGTGCAAGGGTCGAACGGGCGCTGGTCGGTCAGGGCGATCACCGGCGACTTGATCGTGGTGCTCGGGTCGTCCATCGGCGCGGCGGTGGACCGCAGTCGCACCCCCCTCGTCACGGTGAGGCTGAGCGGTGAGGACTGCCAGACCATGACCACGGCGGTGACCAGTGCACACAGCACGGCGAACAGCCGCAACCTGGTGGCCATGACACCCCTCCGCTCGGCACCCTGCGGGGCAGTGTAGCGGCGTGTTGGCGTCCGCACGGTGAGAAATGAGAACCTGTTCTAGTTCGCTGAGCGGGCGCGTGATTTCTCTTCAGTAATCTGGTCGGTTGTGGCGACGCTTTGGGCGATCAGTGACCTCCACATCGGTCACGTCGGCAACAAACCGGTCACTGAGTCGCTGCACCCCTCTTCACCGGACGACTGGTTGATCGTCGCCGGGGACGTCGCCGAACGCATCGAGGACATCCGCTGGACGCTGGACGTGCTGAGGCAACGGTTCGCGAAAGTGATCTGGGTGCCCGGCAACCATGAGCTGTGGACGACCGCCAGGGACCCGGTCCAGGTGTTCGGCCGCGCCCGATACGACTACCTCGTGAACATGTGCGACGAGATGGGCGTGCTGACCCCCGAGCATCCGTATCCGGTGTGGACGGAGCAGGGTGGCCCAGCGATCATCGTGCCGATGTTCTTGCTGTACGACTACACGTTTCTGCCCGACGGTGCTGCCACCAAGGCGGAGGGTTTGGCGATCGCCCGTGAGCGCAACGTGGTGGCCACCGACGAGTTCGTTTTGTCCCATGAGCCGTACGCCTCCAAAGAGGCGTGGTGCCGCGACCGGCTGGCCTACACCCGCGGCCGCCTCGAACAATTGGACTGGATGACGCCGACCGTGCTGGTGAACCACTTTCCGCTGGTTCGCGAGCCGTGCGATGCATTGTTCTATCCCGAGTTCTCGCTGTGGTGCGGCACCACCGCAACCGCGGATTGGCACACGCGGTACAACGCGGTCTGCTCGGTGTACGGACACCTGCACATTCCGAGGACCACCTGGTACGACGGTGTGCGCTTCGAGGAGGTGTCGGTCGGGTATCCGCGGGAGTGGCGGCGCCGCAAGCCATATCGGTGGCTGCGCCAGGTGCTGCCCGACCCGCAGTACGCTCCGGGCTACCTCAACGATTTCGGCGGCCACTTCGTGATCACGCCCGAGATGCGGGCCGCTGCGGAGAGGATGAGGGAACGAATCAAGCAACGGTCCACCAGATGAAATCAGCGACGCTGATCTCGACTGTCGTGCCCGACTCCGTCGCCGCCGCCGAGCTCTACGACGATCCGCCCGACTTGAAGCCGTTGCCTGAGGAGGAACCGCTGATCGCGCGATCAGTTGCCAAGCGGCGCAACGAGTTCGTGACGGTCCGGTACTGCGCCCGCGTGGCGCTGGGCGAGCTCGGCATTCCTCCGGGCCCAATCCTGAAGGGGGACAAGGGGGAACCGTGCTGGCCCGACGGAGTAGTGGGCAGTCTGACTCACTGCAACGGCTACCGGGGGGCGGTGGTGGGCCGTGCCGAACAGGTGCGGTCGGTCGGCATCGACGCAGAGCCGCATGGGGTTCTTCCCAATGGTGTGCTGGAATCGGTGAGCCTGCCGCCCGAACGACGTGAACTGGCGGCGATGGCCGACGCGCTGCATTGGGACCGAATCCTGTTCTGCGCCAAGGAAGCGACGTACAAGGCGTGGTATCCGCTGACGCGGCGTTGGCTTGGCTTCGAGGACGCGCACATCATTTTCGACGTCGAGCCTGACGGCGCCAAGGGCGAATTCGTCTCGCAGATCTTGATCGACCCGACCGCGCTTTCCGGCCCGCCGCTGACGGCACTTCGTGGCCGCTGGGCCGTGCGTGATGGCTTGGTGCTGACTGCGATCGTCCTGTGAGCGACTCCGGTTTGGTGATCGTCGACAAACCGTCGGGCATGACCAGTCACGACGTGGTGGGGCGATGCCGGCGAATCTTTACCACCCGCAAGGTCGGTCACGCAGGCACGCTCGACCCCATGGCCACCGGGGTGTTGGTCATCGGGATCGAGCGCGCGACAAAGATTCTCGGACTGTTGATGGCGACGACAAAGTCGTACGCCGCAACCATGCGGCTCGGGCAGACCACCACGACCGACGACGCCGACGGCGACGTTTTGAGCACCGCGCGCACGGACGCGGTGACTGCGGGCCGGATAGAAGACGCGATCGCCGCGCTGCGAGGCGAGATTCGCCAGGTGCCGTCGGCGGTCAGCGCCGTCAAGGTCGGTGGTCAGCGCGCATACCGCCTGGCCCGCGAGGGCCACACCGTCGAACTGGTCGCACGCAAGGTGCGGATCGAGCGCTTCGACATGCTCGCGGTCCGGCCCCACGACGGCTTGGTCGATGTTGACGTCGAGGTGGACTGCTCGTCTGGCACCTACATCCGCGCGCTGGCCCGCGACGTCGGCGCAGGCTTGGGCGTGGGCGGGCATCTCATCGCGCTGAGGCGCACGCGTGTCGGAAGGTTCGGTGTGGAGTTGGCGCGCACCCTCGACGAGCTGGCGGCCAACCCCCGGTTGTCATGTTCGCTCGATGAAGCGTGCCTGCTGTTCTTCGCCCGCCGGGACCTGACCGCCGACGAAGCCATCGCCGCCAGTCACGGTCGCGCCCTGGCATCCGCGGGCGTCGCTGGCCTGTACGCTGCCACCGCACCGGACGGCCGTGTCATCGCGCTACTGCGCGACGAGGGCGCGTGCACCAAGCCGGAGGTCGTGCTCCGACCGGCAACGCTGTAAAGGCGGCGAAACCTCCCCTAACAGGGGACCACCCAAATCGATTCGGCCGCGGGGCTTCCCAGCTCGACTGTGCGGTCGGCCGAGTCTGCGTCGTGGCTGGCGCCGATCGCCACCGACACCGTGCCGGCGAAATCTCGTCGGGTCAGCACGGTCAGATGAGAATCCAGGGCAATCCCGACGGAGTCGAAATAACGCAACATCTCGGGATCCGCGTCGGAGATCCGCGCCACCGAACCGTGGTCACCGTCCGCGCAGGTCGAGAGTTGACGCGCCGGTGGCGTCGGCACCCGGCCGTCGAGCGTCGGAATCGGATCCCCGTGCGGGTCGCGTTTCGGGTGCCCCAGCTTGGTATCGATCCGCGACAGCATCAGGTCGCTGACCGCATGCTCCAAGATCTCGGCTTCATCGTGCACCTCGTCCCATCGGTAACCGAGCATCTGCACCAGGAACGTCTCCAGCAGACGGTGCCGCCGGACCACCGACACCGCTGCCCGCCGGCCGCGCTCGGTCAGCGTCACAGCCCCGTATTTCGCGTGCTCCACCAGACCCTGGTCGGCGAGCTTGCGGATCGACTCCGACGCTGTGCTGGCCGACACGCCGATCCGCTCGGCCAGCATCTTGGTGCTGACCTTTTCGCCGGACCATTCCTGGGCGTTCCAGATCACCTTCAGATAGTCCTGTGCGACCGACGTCAATCCGCGAGCGTCGTCGGCGGAAGCAGTCACGGCTCAAAGTCTATGCACTTCACGTCCGGATCGCGGACCTCGCGCGGCGCCGCGGCGCTGGCCTTTGGCTCTTCGTGCGAGCACTCATCGCCGGCCCTTGACTCTTGATCCGAGCACCCATTGCTGCCGTAGGCTTGCCGCTGTGCAGCGCTGGCGCGGCCAGGACGAGATACCCACCGACTGGGGTAGATGCGTCCTGACGATCGGTGTGTTTGACGGCGTCCATCGCGGACATCAGGAGCTGATCACGATCGCAGTCAAGGCGGGCCGGTCGCGCGGTGTGCCGACCGTGCTCATGACGTTCGATCCGCATCCGATGGAAGTCGTGCACCCCGGCAGTCACCCGGCGCAGCTGACCACGCTGACCCGCCGCGCCGAGCTCGTCGAGGAACTCGGCGTGGACGTCTTTCTGGTGATCCCCTTCACGCCGGAGTTCATGAAGATCACGCCCGACCGATACGTCCACGAGCTGCTTGTCGAGCACCTCCACGTCGTCGAGGTCGTCGTCGGGGAGAACTTCACATTCGGTAAGAAGGCAGCGGGCAACGTCGAAACGCTGCGTCACGCCGGTGAGCGGTTCAGTTTCGCGGTGCAGGCGATGTCGCTGGTCGCCGAGCATCACGATGACGAGACGGTGACGTTCTCGTCGACGTACATCCGGTCCTGTGTCGACGCCGGTGCCGTGGTCGCCGCAGAGGAGGCGTTGGGTCGGCCGCACCGCGTCGAGGGCGTCGTGGTGCGCGGTGACGGCCGCGGGCACGTGCTGGGCTTTCCCACCGCCAACGTCGCGCCGCCGATGTATTCGGCAATCCCCGCCGACGGCGTGTACGCCGCCTGGTTCACCGTGCTCGGGCAGGGGCCGGTGGTCGGTACCGTCATCCCGGGTGAGCGGTATCAGGCCGCCGTGTCGGTCGGGACGAATCCGACGTTTTCCGGGCGCACCCGCACCGTCGAGGCCTACGTGCTCGACACGTCGGCCGACCTTTACGGTCAGCATGTCGCGGTCGATTTCGTCGCACGCATCCGCGGACAGCGCAAGTTCGCCGAGGTCGACGACTTGATCGCGGAAATGGAGGCAGACACCGAGCGGGCCCGCACGATTCTGCTCGCACGGTGATCTCCTGATAAACTCGCCGCCGACCTGGCGACGCGCTGCTGTCCGCGGTGGCCGCGCCCGAATCCCCTGATCGCGGACCGAAGTATGGAGTTAATTCGTGGCGCTCACTGCCGAACAGAAGAAAGAAATCCTGGCCCAGTACGGCCTGCACGAGACCGACACGGGTTCGCCGGAGGCGCAGATCGCGCTGCTGACCAAGCGCATCAACGACCTGACTGAGCACCTCAAGGTGCACAAGCACGATCACCACTCGCGACGAGGTCTGCTGCTGCTGGTCGGCCGGCGCCGTCGTCTCGGCAAGTATCTGTCGGAGGTCGACGTGGAGCGGTACCGCTCGCTGATCGACCGCCTCGGCATGCGCCGCTGAGCGGCGACGACTCCAAAAAGGGTTGCGAACAGCGCCGGTGTAGAGTAGTGGCGTTCCGAGCCAACCGGCTCGGACTCGCATGTCAATACAGTGGCCAGCCTGCGATCGGGCGGTCTTCGGTAGTGGCTGCCGGGCGCGTGTTGTCCGGCCGCTTCGATCGACGGCCGTAGCCGTATTCAGGCCGATTCCGTTCAGGTTGCCCGCCACTGCTGAGGCACAGCGACAACAACCGAACGAAGGAAGGCCCCCGCACTGTCATGTCTTTAGCTGAAATCGACGAGGGCGTTTACGAATCAACCGCCACGATCGACAACGGGAGCTTCGGCACCCGCACGATCCGCTTTGAGGCCGGCCGCCTCGCCCAGCAGGCCGCCGGCTCTGTGGTCGCCTATCTCGACGAGGAGACCATGTTGCTGTCGGCGACCACCGCGAGCAAATCCCCGAAGGAGCATTTCGACTTCTTCCCGTTGACCGTGGACGTCGAAGAGCGCATGTACGCCGCGGGTCGGATCCCCGGCTCGTTCTTCCGCCGCGAGGGACGCCCGTCCACGGACGCGATTCTGACCTGTCGGCTCATCGACCGCCCGTTGCGCCCGTCGTTCGTCAACGGCCTGCGCAACGAGGTGCAGGTCGTCGTGACGATCCTGTCCCTCGATCCCAATGAGCTGTACGACGTGTTGGCGATCAACGCCGCGTCGGCGTCCACCCAGTTGGCGGGTCTGCCGTTCTCCGGTCCGGTCGGCGGCGTGCGGGTGGCGCTCATCGACGGCACATGGGTGGCGTTCCCGACGGTCGCGCAGCTCGAGCGTGCGGTGTTCGACATGGTGGTCGCGGGCCGCATCGTGGGCTCGGGGGACGACACTGACGTCGCGATCATGATGGTCGAGGCCGAGGCCACCGAGAATGTGGTCGACCTGGTTGGCGCAGGGGCGCAGGCGCCCACCGAAGGAGTCGTCGCAGAAGGCCTGGAGGCCGCCAAGCCGTTCATCCGCAGCCTGTGCATCGCGCAGCAGGAGCTCGCCGACAGAGCCGCGAAGGAGACGGCCGAGTACCCGGTCTTCCCCGACTACGGCGACGACGTGTACTACGCGGTCGAGTCGGTGGCCACCGACGAGCTGGGCAAGGTGTTGACGATCGCGGGCAAGGCGGAACGCAATGAACGCACGGAGGAGATCAGGGCCGACGTGCTCAAGCGCCTGACGGAAACGTACGAAGGTCGCGACAAAGAGATTTCCGCCGCGTTCCGTGCGCTGACGAAAAAGCTTGTGCGGCAACGTATTCTGGCCGATCACTTTCGCATTGACGGTCGCGGTATCACCGACATCCGCGCATTGTCGGCGGAGGTGTCCGTCGTGCCCCGCGCGCACGGCAGTGCGCTGTTCGAGCGCGGTGAGACCCAGATTCTCGGGGTGACCACACTCGACATGATCAAGATGGCCCAGCAGATCGACTCGCTGGGACCTGAGACCACCAAGCGCTACATGCACCACTACAACTTCCCGCCGTTCTCCACCGGTGAGACTGGGCGGGTCGGCTCGCCGAAGCGGCGCGAGATCGGCCACGGTGCACTCGCCGAGCGCGCGCTGGTGCCGGTGCTGCCCAGCGTCGAGGAATTCCCCTACGCGATCCGGCAGGTGTCCGAGGCGCTCAGCTCCAACGGGTCGACCTCGATGGGGTCGGTGTGCGCGTCCACGCTGGCGCTGCTCAATGCTGGGGTACCACTGAAGGCGCCGGTGGCCGGCATCGCGATGGGTCTTGTCTCCGACGATGTTGACCTGGACGACGGCGGCACCGAGCGCCGGTTCGTCGCGTTGACCGACATTCTGGGGGCCGAGGATGCGTTCGGTGACATGGACTTCAAGGTGGCCGGCACCAAGGACTTCGTTACCGCGCTTCAGCTTGACACGAAGCTCGACGGCATCCCGTCGAAGGTGCTGGCCAACGCGTTGTCGCAGGCCAAGGACGCGCGGCTGACCATTCTCGAGGTGATGGCGGAGGCCATCGACTCGCCCGATGAGATGAGCCCCTATGCGCCGCGAGTCACCACGATCAAGGTCCCGGTGGACAAGATCGGCGAGGTGATTGGGCCGAAGGGCAAGGTGATCAACGCGATCACCGAGGAGACCGGCGCCCAGATCTCGATCGAGGACGACGGCACCGTGTTTGTCGGCGCCACGGACGGCGCGTCGGCGCAGGCCGCGATCGACCGCATCAACGCGATAGCCAACCCGCAATTGCCGAAAGTTGGGGAACGGTTCCTGGGCACCGTCGTCAAGACCACCGATTTCGGTGCTTTCGTGTCGCTGCTGCCCAATCGCGACGGCCTCGTGCACATTTCCAAGCTGGGCAAGGGTAAGCGCATCGCGCGCGTCGAGGACGTCGTCAAGGTCGGTGACAAGCTGCGGGTGGAGATCGCCGACATCGACAACCGAGGCAAGATCTCACTGATCCTTGTGTCCGAAGAGGACCCGACCGAGACCGCAGACACTTCCGTTGACGCTCCCGCACCGGCGGATGCCGCACATACCGGCCCCTGAGCTTCGCCGCGGGTCGCGCGGTAATGAGGCATCCAAGGCGCTGAGGCGCACGACCGTTCCCGGTGGCCTGCGCGTGGTCACCGAACGCGTACCGGGCGTGCGCTCGGCGTCGGTCGGCGTCTGGGTTGGCGTCGGCTCCCGTGATGAGGGCCCCAGCGTCGCGGGCGCCGCGCACTTCCTCGAGCACCTGTTGTTCAAGGCGACCCCGACGCGCACGGCCGTGCAGATCGCGCAGTCGGTGGACGCGGTGGGCGGTGAGCTGAACGCGTTCACCGCCAAGGAGCAGACCTGCTACTACGCCCACGTGCTCGACACCGACCTGGAGTTGGCGGTCGACCTGGTGGCCGACGTGGTGCTCAACGGAGTGTGCGCACCCGGGGACGTTGAGCTGGAACGCGACGTGGTGCTGGAAGAGATCGCCATGCGCGACGACGATCCCGAGGACGCGATCGGCGACGTGTTCCTTTCGGCGCTCTTCGGCGGGCATCCGGTTGGCCGCCCGGTGGTGGGCACGGTGGACTCGGTGTCGTCGATGACACGGGAACAGCTGCAGTCGTTTCACGTTCGCCGCTACACCCCTGAACGGATGGTCGTCGCGGTCGCCGGCAACGTCGACCACGACCGGGTGGTGTCGCTGGTTCGGCACTATTTCGGCGCGCGGCTGCGGCGTGGCCGCACGCCGGTGCCGCCCCGTAAGGGCGCCGGCCGGGTGGCTGGGCGGCCGACGCTGACGTTGGGCACCCGCGACGCCGAGCAGACCCACATGACGCTGGGAGTCCGCGCCCCCGGCCGGCACTGGAAACACCGCTGGGCGCTGTCTGTGCTCAACACGGCGATCGGCGGTGGTCTCAGTTCCCGGCTGTTCCAGCAGATCCGGGAGGAACGCGGGCTGGCGTACACCGTGTATTCCAACCTCGACACGTTCGCCGACACCGGTGCGCTGTCGGTGTATGCGGCATGCCTTCCCGAGCGGTTCGGTGACGTCGTGGACGTCACGATCGACGTGCTTCAGGCCGTCACGCGCGACGGCATCACCGCCGACGAATGTCGCATTGCCAAGGGTTCGCTGCGCGGCGGTTTGGTGCTGGGGTTGGAGGATTCGGGATCGCGGATGAACCGGATCGGCCGCAGCGAGCTGAATTACGGCAAGCATCGCAGCATCGGCCACACGCTGGCCCAGATAGACGGCGTTACCCTTGACGAAGTGAACGGAGTGGCGCGCCGAGTCCTGGCCGGACCGCACGCAGCAGCGGTGCTCGGGCCTTACCAATCCAAACGTCAACTGCCCCAAAGGCTTCGCGCGCTCTAGGAACAGATGGACATTGTAGACAAGGTGGCGGTCGTAACCGGCGCCGGGTCCGGAATCGGCCGCGCGCTGGCCACAGCGCTCGCCGCGGCCGGTGCGCGAGTCGTGATCGGTGACATCGACCGTGTCGGGGCTGAGCAGACCGCGAGTGTCATCTCGGCTCTCGGTCACCGGGTCTTGTCACGTGAGGCCGACGCCAGCGCCAACGCCGACATCGCAGCGCTGATCGCGCTGGCCACAACGAAATTCGGGCCAGTCGACATCTACGTTGCGAACGCCGGTGTGGGCGGGCCGCCCGGGCTTGTCGTTCCCGAGAGCGATTGGGATCATGTGCTCGACGTGAATCTGCGGTCTCACATCCGGGCCGCAACGCAGCTCGTCCCTCGATGGGCCGAGCGCGGCAGCGGGTACTTCGTCTCGGTCGCGTCGGCTGCGGGGCTGTTGACCCAGCTCGGCGCCGCGGCCTACGCCGTCAGTAAACACGCCGCGGTCGGCTTTGCCGAATGGCTGGCGATCAGCTACGGCGACCTCGGGATCGGGGTGAGCTGCCTGTGCCCGATGGGCGTGGACACCGCCCTGCTGACCGAGATGCGCGAGTCGCCCGAACCGGATGCCCGCCTGGCGGCTAGTGCGGTCATCACCGCGGGGGAGGTTCTCGATCCCGAACGGGTGGCCGCGCTGACCCTAGACGCTATGCGCGAGAACAGGTTCTTAGTGTTGCCGCACCCTCAGGTGCTGGACATGTACCGCCAGAAGGGCGCGGATTACGACGCATGGATCGCCGGGATGCGCCGGTACCGCGAGCGCTTGGTGGCCGATGGTTGAGCTGTCGAGGCGCCGCGCGCTCGTCGGCGTGTCGACCCTCGCCGCGTGGGCGGCCGGGTGTTTTCCGAACCCGACAGTGTCATCGAAACCGACGGGGTCATCGAAACCGACGATGGTAGACCCGGCTGAGCCGTTCCCGCCGCTCCAAGCCTTCATTGCGACGCTGGAGCACCGCCGCGACGCGCACGTCGGCCTGTTCGCCGCCGATCTGGGTTCGGGGCGCACGGTGGAATACCAGGCCGACGACACGTTCGCGATGTGTTCGACATTCAAGGCCTACGCCGCTGCGGGTGTTCTGCAACGTTGCGATCGCGGCGAGCTGCACCTGAGGGACCAATTGTTCGTCAATCCGGCTGGCATTCTGCCCAACTCGCCGGTGACTGAAGCGCAAGCCGGCCATACGATGGCGCTCGGCGAGCTGTGCGCGGCGGCAGTGCAGCGCAGCGACAACTGCGCGGCCAACCTGCTGCTAACCACGCTCGGTGGCCCGTCGCAGATCACCGCGTTCGCGCGCGGCATCGGCGATGACAAGACGTGGCTTGATCGATGGGAGACACTGAACTCGGCCCTGCCCGGCGATCCACGCGACACCAGCACGCCGCGGTCGCTGGGGCATGGCTTTGTGAACCTGCTCGCCGGCTCGGTCCTGACGCAACCGAGTCGGCGGCAACTCGACGACTGGATGCGGGGCAACGTGACCTCGACCATGCGGGCCGGGCTGCCGAACGGCTGGACCAGTGCCGACAAGACCGGAAGCGGTGACTACGGCAGCACGAACGACGTTGGGATCGCATACGATCCTGATGGCCGGAACCTATTGTTGTCGATCATGACTCGATGTGCCGCGAATGATCCGAAGGCAGAAAATCTGCAGCCGCTGATTGGCGAGCTCACCGCGCACGTGGTGTCAGCACTGCGCAGCTGATTGGGTGAGATTGCGTTCCAACCGGAAACGTTTCGCGTGAGGCCACCACTGTGGTGTCGGCGCTATCCCAGCACCGTCGCCGGGTCGGTGAACGGCAGGTTCAGGTCGTGGGCGACATGCTCATTCAGCAGCGCGCCCTCGTGCGCCGAAAGGCCTTTCGCCAGTGCCGGATCGGCTCGGCACGCCGTCTGCCATCCGTGGTCGGCCAGCGCGAGAACATACGGCATCGTGGCGTTGGTGAGCGCGAACGTCGACGTCCGAGGGACGGCGCCGGGCATGTTCGCCACGCAGTAGAACACGGCGCCGTGCACGGTGAAGGTCGGCTCGTCGTGGGTGGTCGGCCACGAGTCCTCAAAGCAGCCGCCCTGGTCGATAGCGACGTCCACCAGTACGGCGCCCGGTTTCATGCGGGAGACCATCGAGTTTGACACCAGCTTGGGCGCGCGCGCCCCTGGGACAAGCACGGCACCAATGACCAGATCCGCGCGCTTGAGTGCGCCCTCCAGGTCCAGCGCCGACGAGTAGCGAGTGCGGACGCGTCCGGTGAACTCCGCATCGAGCTGGCGCAGTTTTTCGACGTTGATGTCGAACACGGTGACGTGCGCGCCCATTCCGCTTGCGACCCGGGCGGCGTTGTGGCCGGCCGTTCCGCCACCGATCACGACGACGTCGGCCGGGTCCACGCCGGGCACGCCGCCCATCAGCACGCCGCGACCGCCTGTGGGTCTCATCAGGTGATACGCCCCGACCTGGGCGGCGAGCCGCCCCGCGACCTCGCTCATTGGCGCCAACAGGGGCAGCGCGCGATCGGCGGTCTGCACCGTTTCGTACGCGATCGCTGTGACTCCCGAACCCGTCAGTGCTTCGGTGCATGCCTGCGACGCCGCCAGATGCAGATACGCGAAAAGTGTCTGGCCTCTGCGCATCAGCGAGTATTCCGCCTCGATGGGCTCCTTGACCTTCAGCAGCAGGTCGGCCTCAGCCCAAACCTGCTCGGCACCCGAAATGATTTCGGCGCCGGCTGACTTGAAGTCGATGTCGGAGATCGCCGATCCCTCTCCGGCACCCGCCTGGACGACCACATCGTGCCCGCGGCGGGTGAGTTCGGCCACGCCGGCCGGTGTGATGGCGACCCGGTATTCGTTGTTCTTGATCTCGGTTGGGACGCCGATACGCATGCCACAATTCTGAAGAAACTTCGAAAGAGATGCAATCATCCCGAGGAATATTCTGTAATATCAGGATATGCTAGAACGATCATCGGAATCTCCTCGAGACTCGCTGCGCTCGCCGCAGGATGTTCACACCGGCCCGCTAGATGACGTAGATCGGCGCATCCTCAACGCCCTGCATGACGACGCCCGAATCCCGAACAGCGTGCTGGCCGACGTGGTCGGCATCGCGCCGTCAACATGCCACGGCCGGTTGCGGCGGCTTCAGGACATCGGTGTCATCCGCGGGTTCTACACCGATGTCGACCCGGCGGCGATCGGCCGGCCGCTTCAGGCGATGATCTCGGTCAGCCTGCAGTCCCACGCGCGCGGGCGAATTCGCCACTTCATTCGCGAGATTCGCAAGCTACCGCAGGTGATCGACGTCTACTTCCTCGCCGGCGCCGACGACTTCATCTTGCACGTCGCCGCCCACGGTACCGAAGATCTGCGGTCTTTTGTCGTGGAGAACCTCAACGCCGACCCGGATGTTGCGGGTACGCAGACGTCGCTGATCTTCGAGCACCTGCGCGGCGGTGCCCCGCTATAGCTACGGCGCTGCCCCGCGACACAGAGGTTTCACGCTCGGCAACCCCCCATTTGGCTGATTAGCATCTTGCTCCCGCGGCCTCTCGGATTCATACAAGCGGTGCCCCGGCGTGGGGCGTGCGCGCTCACGCGGGGTCCCCCGGGCTCACCCGCTCACCCCGGGGCTGCCCCCCGGTCACCCGGGGGACAACCGCAGTACGCTGCAGGCCATGCGAGTCGGAGTGCTGGGCGCCCTGGGCAAGGTCGGCACAACGATGGTCACCGCCGTCGAGAAAGCAGATGACCTGACACTGTCCGCCGAGGTCGACGCCGGCGATCCGCTCAGCCTGTTCCTAGACACCGGTACCGAGGCAGTCATCGACTTCACTCATCCCGATGTTGTCATGGATAGCCTGAAATTTTTGATAGACAACGGAATTCACGCCGTCGTGGGAACCACGGGGTTCACCGACGAACGGTTGGTGCAGGTCGAGGCGTGGTTATCGGACTCACCGGGCACCGGTGTGCTGATCGCGCCCAACTTTGCGATCGGCGCCGTGTTGTCGATGCGGTTCGCGCAGGAAGCCGCCCGGTTCTTCGAATCCGTTGAAATCATCGAGCTGCACCATCCGAACAAGGCCGACGCACCGTCGGGTACGGCGGCGCGCACCGCCAAACTCGTCGCCCAGGCCCGAAAAGGCTTGCCGCCCAATCCCGACGCCACCTCGACGGCTCTTCCGGGGGCGCGTGGCGCGGTCGTCGACGGCGTACCCGTCCACTCGGTTCGGCTGGCCGGTCTGGTGGCGCATCAGGAGGTTCTATTCGGCACGGAGGGTGAGACGCTTACCATCCGGCACGACAGCATCGACCGGACGTCTTTTGTGCCGGGGGTGCTTCTGGCCGTGCGCCGTGTCCGCGACCGACCGGGCCTGACAGTCGGCATAGAACCACTCCTGGAGCCGTGATGAGCGCTTGCGCGAAGAACCGAAGACCACGATGAGCGCTTGCGCGAAGAACCGAAGACCACGATGAGCGCTTGCGCGAAGAACCGAAGACCACGATGAGCGCTTGCGCGAAGAACCGAAGACCACGATGAGCGCTTGCGCGAAGAACCGGGAGCGATGAGTCGGAATCAATCGGTTCTGCGCATTCAGCTGCTGATCGGGTTGCTGTGTGTCGCGCTGATCATGTACTTCGTGCTGCTGGGCCGGATCGCAACGGCGTTCGTGGTGTCCGGGCGGCCGGCCGCGATCGGGCTGGGCCTGGCGCTGATGATCCTGCCGCTGATCGGTCTTTGGGTAATGATAAGTACGCTGCGGGCCGGGCTGGCTCATCAGCGACTGGCCCGCATCATCCACGATGAGGGCATGGAGCTTGACGTCAGCACACTGCCCCGCATGCCATCCGGCCGCATCCGCCGTGACGCGGCAGATGAGCTGTTTCGATCGGTGCGCGCGGAGGTCGAGCGCGACCCCGGTAATTGGCGACACTGGTACCGGCTGGCTCGGGCCTACGACTACGCGGGCGATCGGGCCAGGGCCCGCGAGACGATGAGTAAGGCAGTCGAAATGGAAGCCGAAGAGAAGCGATGAGCGCTCGATGACAAAGAGGCTGCTCGTGGTGCACCACACGCCGTCGCCGCACACCCAAGAGATGTTCGAGGCGGTGGTGGCCGGCGCGACCGACCCCGAGATCGAGGGCGTTGAGGTCGTGCGGCGACCGGCACTGACCGTGTCGCCAACCGACATGCTGGAAGCCGACGGATATCTCCTCGGCAGCCCAGCCAACCTCGGATACATCAGCGGTGCTCTCAAGCACGCGTTCGACGTTTGCTACTACCCGTGCCTGGACACCACCCGGGGGCGACCGTTCGGCCTGTATCTGCACGGCAACGAGGGCACCGAAGGAGCCGAGCGGGCCGTCACGGCCATCACGGCCGGACTCGGCTGGGTCAAGGCCGCAGAGTACGTCGCGGTGATGGGTAAGCCGAGCAAGGCCGACCTCGAAGCGTGCTGGAACCTTGGCGCGACGGTAGCGGCTCAGTTGATGGAATAGCGAGCCGCCGACGGCGCAGGCCCGCCAGGTCGCGGCGGTGCGCTGCTCGATGCGGCCCACGAGGTCGAACGAGTGTCGTGACGCGGCTGTCGGGCCGGTCCCGAAGGGGATTGGGCCAGCCCGACAGCCTGACATCAGGGTTGACGCGGTCGTCAATATCTAAACGTGGCGCCGGTTCTGCGGGGGCGGTGACGTCTGCGATGCGCGAACGAGCGTATGAACTCGGTGGCACGCTGGCGGCATTGCTCATCGACTGATAAGGAAGCACCTATGACTGGAGTTGCGCAATTGGCGTTGGGCGCGGCACCGATCTTTGGTGGGGCCCTCCTCGGTGTCGCGGCAGGTCAAATAAGGGGGCCTGACTTCCGCGGGACGATCAAGGCTGATCTCGACCTGCTGGAGCGAATTCCCGAGGAGGAGTCAGCACGCCGCGCGGCGCTGCTGCGCTCGATCAACCAGCGCATCGATGACCTTGTCGAGGCCAATACCCGGAGTCGGGAGTTGCGGGCGGCCGCCAGTGCCTATGAGGGCAACTGGCGCGACATCGTGCTAGTTCTGTGCGCCGTGCTGTTCACGATCGTCTGGTGGAACGTGCCGCACGGCCGGACGAACTGGTTGGTCCTGTTCATCGTGATGATCGTCTTGTCAGTCGTCGCCGCGATGTACGCCTTCCGCGGGCTCCGAAAAAGCCTCGCGGCACTGTTTCGCCGCACGCAGGCCTAGCCCAGGCCTAGCCCGCCAGCGTCGCGTCGAACAGCCGCTGAAGCGCCAGCCAGTGGCGCTCGGAGGCCTCGGCGTCGTACGGCTCGTTGTCGGGCACCGCGAAGCCATGGGCAGCGCGATAGGTCTCGATGGTGTGCGGAACCCCGGCGGCCTCCAACGCCTTGTCGAAGATCTCGGCATGATCCGCCGTGAAGGACGCATCGTTTTCGGCGGCGCCGATGTAGACCGTCGCCCTCATCTGGTCGGCCAACAGGTGGGGGCTGTCCGGGCCGTCGGTCACCAATCCGCCGCCGTGGATCGAGCCGGCAGCGGCGACGCGCTCGGGGTGGCGGCCGGCGACGATCACTGAGATGCGCCCACCCATGCAGTAGCCGCAGACACCGAGCCGGTCACCCCGCACCTCCGGCCGGTTCGCGAGAAAGTCCAGGAAGGCGCCGGCATCGGCGGTGATCATGTCCTGCGTCAGGCTCCCGATCATTCCGAACAGCCGGGTGCGTTCCTTCGGATCGCTGAACGCGGTCGCCATCGAGAACGGCTGCCAGTCGCCGTGACGGTAGTACACGTCGGGCAGCAGGACGGCGTACCCGAAACCGGCCAACGTGTCCGCCATGTCGTCGAATGTCGGTCGTACGCCACCGGCATCCGGGTACATGACAACGCCCGACCATGGGCCGCTGCCGTTCGGGGTGTGCAGGGTGACGGGACACGTGCCGTCGGGTGTCGTGATGGTTGCGGGGACGCTCGGCATGGTTCCGTTTTACCCGACGGGTCCGCAAGTAAGCTGACCGGCGTGCCCATCGCCACGCCCTACGAGGATCTGCTGCGCCTTGTGATGGAGCGGGGGACGGCCAAAGCCGACCGCACGGGAACGGGAACACGAAGCCTGTTCGGCGGGCAGCTCCGCTACGACCTGTCGGCCGGTTTCCCGCTCATCACCACGAAGAAGGTGCACCTCAAATCGGTGATCTACGAGTTGCTGTGGTTCCTGCGCGGCGATTCCAACATAGGTTGGTTGCACGAGCACGGTGTCACCATCTGGGATGAATGGGCTTCGGAGGCCGGGGATCTCGGCCCGATCTACGGTGTGCAGTGGCGGTCCTGGCCGACGCCCTCCGGCGAGCACGTCGACCAGATCAGCGCCGCCCTCGAGCTGCTGCGCACCGACCCCGACTCGCGACGGATCATCGTGTCGGCGTGGAACGTCGCGCAGATCCCCGACATGGCGCTGCCGCCGTGTCACGCGTTCTTCCAGTTCTATGTCGCCGACGCCAGGTTGAGTTGCCAGCTGTACCAGCGCAGCGCCGACCTGTTCCTCGGCGTGCCGTTCAACATCGCAAGCTACGCGCTGCTTACACACATGATGGCCGCACAGGCCAACCTCGACGTCGGCGAGTTCATCTGGACCGGCGGCGACTGTCATATCTACGACAACCACGTCGCACAGGTCACCGAACAGCTCAGCCGTGAACCGCGCCCATACCCGGAACTGGTTCTCGCGCATCGTGATTCCCTCTTCGACTACACCTACGATGACATCACGATCAAGAATTACAACCCCCATCCCGCGATCAAGGCGCCTGTGGCCGTATGAGCTGCGTGGGCCTGATCTGGGCTCAGTCGGCCTCGGGTGTGATAGGCCGTGCCGGCAACATTCCGTGGCGACTGCCCGAGGACATGGCTCGCTTCAGGGACCTCACGATGGGGCACACGGTCGTGATGGGCCGGCGCACTTGGGAGTCGCTGCCGGCGCGGGTTCGGCCGCTGTCGGGCCGCCGAAATGTCGTACTCACCCGGCAGACTGACTACATGGCAGCAGGTGCGGACGTGGTGAGGTCGCTCGACAACGCGCTGAGACAAGGAAGCGTCTGGGTGATCGGCGGCGCCGAGATCTACGCATTGGCGCTGCCCAGCGCCTCGCGCTGCGAAGTCACGGAGGTGGACATCGACCTGGCCGCGCAGGACGACGATGCCGTCGCGCCGCTGCTCGATGAGACCTGGGTGGCTGAGGACGCGGACTGGCAGGTCAGCCGGGCCGGCCTGCGCTACCGGTTCAGCAGCTATCGGCGGATATGGCCGGCCTGACGGCTGATCAGGCCCGGCGGATCGCCGTCGCGGCCCAAGCCTTCGCCCAACCCAAACCGCGGGGCCCGGTCACTAGGGCACAACTTCGACGGCTAATCTCCAGAATTCAAGTGCTGCAGCTCGATTCGGTGTCGGTGGCGGTTCGCGCGCACTACGCCCCGGTGTTCAGCCGGCTCGGGCCCTACGACCGCGACCTTGTGGACCGCGCGGCGTGGAGCCACAGCGCGCGTTCGCCTCGGCTGCTCGTCGAGTACTGGGCGCACGAGGCCGCGCTGATGGCGGTCGACGACTGGCCGCTGCTGCGTTGGCGGATGCGCGAGCTACGCCACGGCCGTTGGGGCACGCATATCGTCAAGGCCAACCCGCGACTCGCCGACCAGATCGTGGCCGCCGTCGCCGAACTCGGCCCCAGCACCGCCGGCCAGATCGAGGCTCACTTGGCCGCCGGGCCGCGCGGCGCGACGGGGCCGGCCCAGAAACGAGCCCAGAAACGAGCCCAGAAAACAACTCAGAAAACAGCCCGGAAAACAGCCCGGAAACCAATGTGGGACCGCAGCGAGACGAAGTGGGTGGCAGAGGCGCTGTTCGCCTCGGGGGTGCTGACCACCGCTACGCGTGTCGGTTTCGCGCGTCACTACGACCTGGTGGAACGGGTGCTACCGGCGCAGGTGCTGGCCAGGCGCATTCCAGACGACGAGGCCGTCCGCGAGTTGACGCTGCGCGCCGCCACCGCGATCGGGGTGGGCACCGAGGCCGACATCCGCGACTACTTCCGGCTGTCCCACAAGCAGACCAAACCGGCCATCGCCGAACTCGTCGCCTCCGGCGAACTTGAGCCCGTCGAGGTCGAAGGATGGGCGGCACCGGCGTACCTGCGGGCCGGGCAGGTCGTGCCGAGCATCGACAGGGGCACGGCGCTGCTGTGTCCGTTCGACCCGTTGGTCTTCTTCAGGCCGCGGGTGCAGCGGCTGTTCGGCTTTTACTACCGCATCGAGATCTACACACCCGCAGCCGACCGCCAATACGGCTACTACGTCTGGCCGTTCCTTCTTGACGGCCGCCTTGTCGGCCGGGTCGATCTGAAGGCTGACCGCGCGAGCGAGACCCTTCAGGCCATTGGCGCGTTCATCGAACCGGGTGAGTCTCGGGCCCACGTCGCTACCGCGCTGGCTGGCGAGCTTCAGTCGATGGCGTCGTGGCTCGACCTGGCGAAAATTACGGTCGGCGATCGCGGCGATTTGGCAGGCGCGCTCTCGCGCGCGTTAGGTTGACTGCCAACCGCGCGATCTTCGACATATGCGTCGGGAGTGAACACGTGATCGAGGTCGTCGAAGCGTTTCTGGTCGATCGGGGTGGAGTACGCCACGAGCAGTTGCTGGATTTCCAACCGGTCGGAGATCTCTTCCAAGCTCAACATGTCGTCGATTGAACACGAACCGACGACCCGACTAGGCTCAGCGCCCATGCGAAAGCACCTCGCCGCACTTGCGGCCGCAATCGCAGCCATCCTTGTCGGCCACTCGCCCGCCGTGCATGCAGACCCCCGCGCGAGCGGATCCGCCTAACCAAGGTAGCGGCCGAGCCAGTCCAAGGTCCGCTCCCAGGCGTCGGCCGCGGCCGTGCGGTTGTAGCGTTGCGGATCGGCGTCGTTGAAGAAGGAATGGTCGGCGTTCTGCTCGACGATCACCTTGTTGACCATCCCCGCCCGGTCGAGTGCATCCCTGGCGGATTGCTGGGTGGATGTCACGCGGTTGTCCAGCGAGCCATAGAAGGCGAGCACAGCCGCCTGCTTCGAGCCGGAGAAGTCGACGTTACCCGGCCACGGACCGTAGAAAGGAACGGCGGCAGACAACCGTGGCTCCCCGGCGGCCAGCAGCTGCCAGACGAGTCGCCCCCCGAAGGAGAACCCCGCCACGGCGAGCTTCTTATCTGGCAGACGGCGTTGCAGCTCGTCGACGCCGGATTTCACGTCGGCGTTTAGCCTGTCGTTTGGCACCTTGCCGAGCGCCGCGGTGGCCTGGTCGTCGCTGGTGAAAGTGGGCCTGCCGCCTTCCTCGGATAGTAGGTCGACGGCCAGAGCCGAATAACCGGCTCCGGCGAATCGGCCGGTCACAGAGCGCACCCAGTCATTGAGTCCTCGGTTCCCGTGGATGACCAGAACTGCGCCGCGGGGGTTGGCCGTCTCGGCCCACGCGCCCTGCAGTTGGCCGTTCGGACCCGGCCAGTTAACCGGCGCGGTGGGCAGCGTGTGTTCGGACCCCGGCGGCGGCGGGGCACTGGTCGTTGTGCTGCCCGGGGCTGGCTTTTTGTTTTCGGCACAGGCGCCGATAAGCGCGGGCGCGACCGCCGCGCCAACACCTAGTAAAGCGAGCCGACGCAGCGCCTCGCGCCGGGCAAGCATGCCGTCGAGATGGTGGGGGCCGTTTCCTTCGACGATGTAGCGCCGACGCGGAGTCACGTTGCTGAGTATCGCTCGGCAGCAAAGGTGTGGAGCGCACTATGGCGGTATCAGTCGCAAGAAAACCGAGGCACCGGTGACCTGTTTTCGCAGGTTGGCCAGCTAATCTCTCTTTCCTTATTCCGATGTGGGATGGGTGCCCTTTGCCCGCCTACTGGTCGGTCACCGCCGTGGCGGTGATTTCGGGTCCGCGGCTCGGTGCGCCCGTACCGGCTACCCGCCCTGCGCGGTACCGTCTTTGATGTGAGGATGGCGAAGGTGTTAGCTGGCTCGCGAGGTGAACGAGCCGTGCGGATACTCTTACTGTTCGACCACTTCGCGTTGGATCCGGGCGCCGTGTGACTGTGAATGCTATGGCCACGACAATCGATTCGCCAGACGTCAGCGCCCTGCCGTTGGTGCCGAAGACTCCGCTGCCGCTTTGGCGATTGCTGAAGTTGGTGCGGGCCCTCGACACCGGGCAGGTACTGCTGCGCGACGCCGGCGGGCCGATAACCCGGGTGGTGTTGGGCCCGAAGTGGCTGGTCCCGCCGATTGTGCTGGTCGCGTCGCCCAACGGGATCCGCGACGTGATGGGGCGCGTCGACGAATACTCCGAGCGATGCGAGTACCACGAGCAAGTGCGGCAGGTGGCCGGCGACAGCCTGTGGGTCCTGCCCAACGAACCGTGGCGGTCGCGCCGACGTGCGCTGCAACCGGTGTTCACCAGCCAGAACGTGCGCGCTTTCGGCGGACAGATGTCGCGGGCGGCGCAGATGATTGTCGACAGCTGGCGTGCGGGCGGGGAAGTCGACCTCGACGTGGAGTGCCGCCGGCTGACGAGGCGGTCGCTGGGTCGCTCGGTTCTCGGTATCGACATGAACGAGCACGCGGACACGATCGCTGAGCACATGCATGTCGCGTCGTCCTACGCGGCCGATCGCGCGCTACGGCCGGTG
>Ga0153922_1000271_pt1 | contig 21620 bp, 22 predicted proteins | sample TSNJ006MetaG_FD_104723 | JGI IMG/M metagenome (GOLD analysis project Ga0153922, IMG submission 104723) | Attine ant fungus gardens microbial communities from New Jersey, USA - TSNJ006 MetaG | ecosystem: Host-associated > Fungi > Mycelium > Unclassified | place: USA: New Jersey, Brendon T. Byrne... | reverse complement strand
GCCTCCTCGGCGCTGCGCCCGCTGCGCCCCCGGATCAGGCCGATCGCCTGATCGATCACCGGGCGCGTCGACAGCGCCGTCTGCAACTGGGTGGTCAGCGCCAACGCGTGCGCGAGGACCTGGGCGTTGTGCACCGCCACCGCCGCGGGTTTGGCGAACAGTTCCCCCAGTTCGGCGGCGTGCTCATCGAATACGTCCTTGCCGTGAGCGTAGACGTTGATCGCCCCGATCACCTGACCCGACAGCAGCAGCGGCAGCGACAGCGCACTGTGCACGCCCAAGCGGCCCACTCGCGGACCGAACCGCGGCCACATCTTCTCCCCACCCAACGACCCGGACCGCACCGTGCGCCGCTGCAGTGCCGCGGTGATGCAGGGTCCCTCCTTGAGGGTCACGTACTGGATTTCGTCGATCTCGGCGACAAACGCAGCGCTGGCCGCCAACGCCTCCACCATGTTGTCCACCCGGTCGACCCGCAACAAGGTCACCCCGGCGCCATCGGCGCCCGGTATCGCGTGCACAGCGAACGTCGACACCTCGGCCAGCAACTCAGGCAACCCGAGACTGCCGGCCACCAAGCCCGCCAGGTCGTCGATCCCGGCCCGCAAGTCGGCGGCATCAGCGCTGGCCTGCTGGGCGGTCAACGACCCCACCGGTAAGCCGTCGGCGTCCTCGGTGAACTCCGTCATACCTGCGCTCAATCGTCTTGTCGGAGCTGGGTATCCACACCGAAGCCCAGCCACCCTACCCGCGGCGCAACCGTTCGCGAGATGGTTTGTCAAGACGATAATAACGCCGGCAGGAGGTGCTCTGCCGCGCCAGCAGCGCGGAGACCGACACTCTCGCGCGTCAGGAACCCGCTAGGCCAGCAACCGGACCAAACCACTGCTGCTGCTGGCCGACGGCGCCTATGAGACCCGCCGCACGACCACGGTCAACCTGCTGCTTTCGATCACTCACGAACAACACGCTGATAGCCGGCGCTGCGTTGTTTGATCGGTTCGCCCACGACCCCGACTCCATTCTGGCGGTGCTGCGCGAGACCACCGCCACATGCTCGCCCGGGCGCAGCGGTTGCGCGGCACCACCCGCTGTCACCGGCCCAGCCGCGCCGAACCCCACATCGTGCTGTTGGTCGACGAACTGGCCACCCTGACCGCCTACGCCGATCGCAAACAGCGCGCCGAGGTCGAGCAACCCCTCGGGCTCTGGCTGGCCCAAGGCCGCGCAGTCGGCATCAGTGTCATCGCCGCCGTGCACTACCCCTCCAAAGACGTGGTGGTACTACGCCAACTGTTCCCGGTCCGGGTCGGGCTGCGCATGACCGAGGCCACCTAATGGGAACCGATCAGTCGGGTGTCGTTGAGAGGGTTTGGGCCCTTTTCGAGTGAGGCTGATCACCGAGCCGCCGGCCGGTGAGCACTTCTGCCGCCTGGAGCGGGTATCGATTCCTAGGGCCTGTGGAAATGCAACCTCTCATTGACTGAGTTCAGGCGATCGTCCTTTGACAGTTTCGTCACAATAAACGGACGGATAATGTTCGCGGGCGCTATGTGAGAGCCCCTTCGTGATCGCTTAGGCGTCCCAGTTCAGGGTTGCACCAACCGGCCGGTGATAGCATCGATATCAGGAGGTGGGCTCGTATGCCAGATGTACTGATCAGGGGTTTGTCAGAGGCCGCAGTTGCCCGTATCGACGCCGACGCCGCGGCTCATGGACTTTCGCGTAACGAGTATCTACGCCGCAGATTCGAAGCCGAACGATCGCCCTCCGCAACGGCAGCCCAACTCACAATCGAAGATCTGCGCCGCGCAGCGGAAGCCGCCAAGGATCTCAATAATCCGCAGGTAATGGGGACAGCGTGGCAGTAACCACGTGGCTCATCGACAAGTCTGCATACGGCCGCCTGGCGGCGTCCCCCGATGCACAGGTATGGATCGAGCGTATCGAGCGCGGCATGGTGCGAATCAGCACCGTGACCCGACTCGAAATTGGGTACTCGTTCCGGACCGCGACGCAAGCACACACCGAATCCGTCTCACCTCCTCTTGCCCTCATGCCCGTCGAATACCTAACCCCAGCAGTCGAAGATCGCGCGGTCGAGGTGCAGCTACTACTGGCCGATCGCGGTCAGCATCGTGCACCATCGATCCCTGACCTACTTGTCGCGGCCGCCGCCGAGGTATCGGGCATCACAGTCCTGTCCCTGGACAAAGACTTTGAACTCATAGCGCAGATCACAGGGCAACCGATCGAGCGCCTGCGCCTCACCACGTAACGCAAAGAGTCATCGTTTCCTTCACGTGCTTACGCAGACCAGTCATGGTCATGGGTGAAGGGACTTGCGCCCTAAGCGGCGACGAACTGCGCGACGCATTCCTTACACTTCGTGGCAGAACATCATCAAAGGCGGCCCTGGCGCTGTGCGGCTGCACCGACGATGCCATTGCCGAAGCGACGCCGAGCGTTGGCTCTGATTGGCGAGTCGAGCTTGGGGTGCGGGCCGTCGACGCACTCCAACGTCTGGAGTCGAACGACCATGTAGCGGCCCACGGTGCTGCTGTGAAGCCGATAATGCCCAATTACGTCACCCGGTAAGTTGGTTATTCGCATGGAGTGCGAATACGTCGGGTTGTGATACCACCCCCGTTGTGAGCGACTTGCGTTGTCTCACAGGGTGATTCGCTCGGACGCAGATGGGGTTTCCCCATAGTTGTGCATTGTCGTCGTACGGGTTCGTCGACCTTGTCGGGGTCGGGCTGACCTGCACGTTCGACGCTTCCGATTGCAGGATTCGCTTTCTGAATGCAGAATTTGCAGTCGTTGAGGAGGTTGGGTGGACGCACCGATGGGCCAGTTGGTGTACCTGCCGGCCGGTGTGGCGGGCCCGGATCCGGATGCGTTCCTGGGTGATGTGTTGACCGGGTGGCGGCGGGCGCAGCTGGCGCAGAACTTCTCGCCCGACACGGCGCGACGCCGAGTGGCGTCGGTGCTGCGGATGGGCGACTTCGTGGGCTCCTATCCCTGGCAGTGGACGGCGGCCGATGCCGACGATTTCTTCGGTCATCTGCGCGGTGTCCGCAACCTGGCCCATACCACGGTGCGCGCCTACCAGACCGACGTGAAACTGTTCCTCGATTACGCCACCGATCCGGCTTACGACTGGAATGAGCACTGCGGGCGACTATTTGGCACGGTGTTTTCTCAGGTCATCACCGAGTTCAATAAGGCGCGTCACGTTCAGGCCGACGACGCGCGGCCGCTGAAACGGCCCTTCACCCCCACCGAGCTGCAACAGTTCTTCGACCTGGCTGACCTGGAGCCCGAGCGGATCCTCAATGCCGGACGCAAAGGCGCACTGGCGGCGTGGCGAGACGCGGTCGCCTTCAAGACGCTTTACGGATGGGGGCTATTCTCCAGGGGTCAGTGCCCGTGCGCCAGCGTGGTTCTCTGAGTTTGTGCAGCTCAAAGGCTGATGTCGGAGATGCTATCCGCCGCAACAGGTGTGGTGCAAGCGGACTCGCGGTGTGTCATCACGTTCGGGTTGTTGTGTTGAGTCGGGCCATGAGTTCGCGGTTGGTGGCGCGGGCCGCGGCCAGGTCATCGTCGCGTTCGTCGAGTTGCTGCTGCAGGTCGAGGTTGTGTTGTTCGAGCTGGTTGATGCGTTGGTGGAGGGCGTCAATGTCGGTGGGCGCGCCGAGCCCGGACTCGCGCCAGGTCTGTTCGCCGAGTGCTTCGGACAGTCGTTTCTCGAGGTGCTGGATGCGGGTGTTGAGCCGGGCGGCTCGTTCGTGGGCGGCGAGCAGGTCCGCTTGCAACGAGGCGTGGGTGACCGCGGGTCCGGTGTCGGTGCTGATAGCGGGATCTGCTTGCAGCGCATGGATTTTCTCCAGCAGGTCGCGGTGCCGGTAAAGGAAGGTGCGGTCGACCCCGGCAGCGCGAGCGATGGCGGACGTGCTGATCTGTTCACCAGCAGCCGCGGCGCAGTCGAGTACCGCGATGACGCGCTGGCGTCGGCGCATCGAGTCGTCGCGGCGCCCGTCGAGCATCGGCCCGATGCTGGTGATGTGCTGCGCGCGAGTGGATTTCGTTGCGGTGTTGGTCACGCGCTGGCCTCCGTGGTGGGTGTGGTGGTCAGGGTCGGCATGCCGAGCGGGACGCTGTGAGCGGCTCGGTGACGGCGAACGACGGCGACCGCCTCGTTTACGCGGGCTCGCTCGTTGTCATCGAGATCGGCGACGTCGCTCTTGATCCGGTTGATCAACCTGCGGATTCGGGTGATTTCCTCCTCGGTGGGGGTGGCGTCGGCGCGGGCCCAGTCGTCGACCCCGTCGATGGCGGCGGCCAGTCGTTCCCGAGTCCGCAGCAGATCATCCAGGTGTGCCTGCAGGTCGGGCAGGTAGGCGATATTGGTGCGGAAATGATCACAGCCCGCGCAACGGAACCGGACGGGGCAGGCGCCGCCACCGGCTTTGACGTTCGTCGGTTCAGTGCAGGTGCCGTAGGGGACGGCGACCTCGCCGACGGTGTGGCGGGCGCGTTCGGACTCCAGCAGCATCCGCGCGTCGCGCCAGATCCGGTTGCCGTGCCGGTCGAAACTGAGCGCGGTGACGGTGTCGACCGCGGCGCGGCGGCGATCCTCACCGATGCGGTAGTAGCGGCGCGTCACCGAATAGCTGCGGTGATCGAGCAATTCGGCCAGCACGTCGATCGGGACCCCGGCGTCCGCGTGTCTCTGGGCGTAGGTGTGGCGATATCCGTAGGGCACTACCCGGGACTTGTCGAACTCGATTCCGTCGCGGGTGCGCAATGCCGGCAGCGTGGCCAGCCAGTCACGGTGGCGCGCTGCCAGGGTGGTTGTGCTGATCGCCTTGCGCCCGTCAGGGTTTCGATATCTGGTGGGCAGCAGTTTCAGCTCCGCGGCAGAGGTATCGGGGAACCATTGGCGAACCCGTTGCTGCTGGGCGACGATGACTTCCGCGGTGGTGGTGCTGATCGGCAGCCGCCGGCCGAGCCGGTTGGCTTTGATGTTGTCGTAAACGAGCACGGGACTGCCGTCCTTGTCGTGGTCGAGGCAGTTCAGCGTGAGGTTGAGGATGTCTTCGGGTCGGCGGCCGGTGTCGATACCGATTTGGGTGGCGACCCTGACCTCGGTGGGTTCCAGGGTGTCGAGGTTGGCGCACAGTACGGTCATGATCTCGGGAGGCAGGCAGCGTCCGGGTTCGCCGCGTTCGGGATCGGCGGGGATATCGACACGTTCGACCGCGAAGTCGCCGGGCAGCCCGGCGGCATGCTGACCGGGCCGGGTCAAGCCCAGGGATCGGATTCCGGCCAGCACTTGGCGCACGTCACGGCAGATCATGTTGCGTTGATAGCGGCCGATTCGGCCGGTGGCTTCCAGGTGGCCGAGCCGGTTGAGGAACCCTTCCAGATCGGGGCGCCCGAGTGCGGAGGGGTCCAGACCGTGGTCGGGTCGGCGTGCGAGGTGTTCGGACAGTCGCCCGAGGTTGTTGACTTTGCCGCGGACACGCCCGGCGCCGCTGCCGCGGTGGTGCGGCAATTGTTCGGCTGCCCATCGCTTCGCCGCGTTGGACAACCAGGGCTGAGTGATCGTGGTGAACGACAGCCTCCCGGGGTGGCCGAAGATCGCCAGATCCCATATGTCCTTGGCCTGTTCGACGCCGGGATCGGTGAGCATTCGCCGGGCGTCGCGGGCGAACGAGGCCATGATCGAGGTCGCCCGCCGACCCGGGGCCAGTTTCGGGTCGCAGTCGTGGATGGTGGTGACCTGGTGGCGGCGCAGGGTGTCGCAGACTGCCCGCAGCACGACATCGGTGAGCCGCAGGCCGTCGCGCAAGCGTGTCTGCATGCCGATCAGTATTTCCACGACCACCAGCTCAGGCAGTGCCCGCAGGTTCACCTGCCCTGGTTCAGCCACTCCCGATTCCCATGCCCGCCAGGATCGTTCGTCGACCTCCGGATCGTTGCGCTGGGCTACCGTCCACCGCTGATAGTGGGTGCCGCAGTAACCGATCGCCCCGTCGGCGGTGCGGGTGCACGCCGGAACCAAGCAGGCCGACGACGGAGGGTGGGGCCGAACCCGCGGATGCCGCACGAACTCTGCGACGGTCACGCGAATGCGCCTGGTGCGGAAGTTGGCCGCGTGGGGTTCGCACAGCTCCGCACCCGGAACGATCGGCACACACCGGCATCCAGGGACTGCGCAGTGCAACGCAGGCACGGGTGCGGCGGGAAGCTCATCGCTGGTGGCGATGTCGGCCATGGTCATGCCCATACGGGTCAGCCTGGTGAAACATCGATGGCAGATACCCGGGTAGTCGTTGTGGGCGGTTCCGGTGCACTGACCGACTCGACAGACTTTCCTGCCGAGGAGACGGTGCTCGGCAGGAAGGAACAGGATCCGGGCGGCAGGATCCCATCCGACCTCGTGCAACAGCTCCTTGTCCAGCGCTCGCGCCAGCACCGCGGCGGCGCCGTCGAGACCGACACCGACGAGCACATGAGGGAACTCGATCGCCTCCCTGCCGATCCCTCCGGCGACTACACGGTCCAGAGCGGCGGCCGTCACCGGTTCACCGCACCGAGTTCACGGGGACTGGGCACGGCGTCGACGGCCGCGCGCAGCCGGGAGGAGTCCGGATGCAAGTAAACCTGCGAGGAAGCGACCGAGGAGTGTCCCATGAGGTCGGCGACCACGTCGATGCCGGCTCCGGCATCAACAGCGTTGCTGCCAAAGGCGTGACGCAGCTGATGCGGCCGGATAGCGGCGTCGAGTCCGGCGCGCCGCGACGCCGCGGCCATCAACTCGCCGATCGTATCCGGGCGCATCGGCGCACCGAGCTTGCCGCGGAACAGGTTGACGAACACGAAATCGCTGTCGGCGGCATCTGCGACACGCATGCGCTCGAACTCGTAGGTGTCGAACGCTTGCACCACAAGGAAATCCAGCGGCACCACCCGCTGCCGACGCGATTTGGCGCACGCCTCGTTCGGGTTGTCATCGCGGCGCACCACATGCAGATGCGCCCGCGCCACCTCGCAGCCCAGGCGCCGCGAATCCACCAGGAGATGCACATCGCTGCGCCGCAGCCCGCACACCTCCCCGCGGCGCAACCCGGCCCGCGCCATCAACAGCACGATCAGCCGGTCTCGTGTGGACCGGCAGGCCCGCAGCAGCGCGACGATCTGCCCATCGCTGGCCCGATCGATCGTCGTTTCCGGTTCCCGCAGCCGATGCCGGGCCCGCATCCGCCACGCCATACGACCGTCCTCGCCGCGGGCCTCGGCCGGCAGGTCCCGATCGTCGGCGACCTCATACAGCATCGACACCAGTCCCGCCGCGCCGCGACCGGTCGCCACCGCGTGCACCACCATGCCCCGCACCGCGGTCAGCACACCGTTGATCCGCGACGGACACCGCACCGCAGCAGCGCCGGGACCGGCCACCACCACGCCCGCGGCGTCATCGACCGATGGCCGGGCGTGAGCCAGCCACGTCATGAACAACGCGAAACCCTCGACACCGGCCTGCGGGGACCGGCCCGACCGAGCACACCAGCGCAGGAACAACGCGATCGAATGCGCGTACGCCTTCGTCGTGGATTCGGCCGCGTCACGGCCGAACCGCAGATGTCGCAGATACTCGTCGGCGACACCAACTACCTGAAGGTCCTCGTCCAGCACCGTCCAATACCGTTGCCCGGACGGCAAACTCACCGGGAATGCTCGCATGGTCTCTCGCTTTCTAGTCGACAGTCACAAACGACTACCAGCCACGAGCACCACACCCCCGGAGAAACGCCGAACAACCCGCCCGATCATGCAGGTCGAGCAACGTCCCGCAACAGATCAGGAAACCCCGGAGAAGGCCTGCGCCGCAACGAGGTTCGGCACCTGCAACTGGTCGTTTTCTCGCGTAACGCCCGGGCTCCGTTCTTCGGTGAATGGGGCCTCGTGCGGGTGCGCCACGGCAAGGCCATGCGCGGATCGCCGGCCAAACAGCGCACCGTGTTGACCGTATTCGACTGGGCCGCTGAAGCCCTCGCGGATTGGGCCGAGCGTGGACTTCCCCGCTACGGCCGGCCCGTCAACGACCTGTTCCCCACCGAGAAGGGCGGGCTGGTGCCCGAGCGCAATCTGTGGCAGCGCATGCGCACCTTCATCGACGAACTCGGGTTCCCGGCCGGGCTGGACCTGCATTCGTTTCGCCGGGCCTATGCGACCAACCTGCAAGTCGAATACGGCTACGACGTCGGTTTCGTGCAGCTGCAACTGGGCCACGAACACGCCTCGACCACCTCCATCTACACCCTGGCCGCACCGGACTACCGAGCCCGCGAGCTCGAACGTGTCCTGAGCGCGACCCTGGCCCGCAGCAATGCCCGCCTCGGCGGGCCGACACCTAAGGAGTCGTGATGAGACGCGAGATTCAATACCACTGGCGGGTGCGCGAACACATGGCCCGCGCCGGCATGCGCAACAGCCGCGATTTGGTCGGACCCCTGCGCGAGCGCGGCATCACGCTATCGGAATCGCAGATCTACCGCATCGTCGGGCAAGAACCCGAACGCATCGCGTTCAAAGTCCTTGTCGCACTGTGTGACATCTTCGGGATCGAAGCAGGTGATCTGATCACCTACACCGCCACCGACACTCGCCAATCGCGCAGCAAGGTGGCGAACGCGGCCGCCGATGTCCCCCTGCTCAATGCCTACCGGCCGGTGAAAGCCCGGATCGTCTCCGATGACTGAACCGCGCAGACGCGGCCGGCCCCGCAGCACCGGCACCCGCGAATGCGGACGCTGCCACCATCTGGTCCCCAAGATCCGCACGCACTGGCCAGAGGGACCGATCTGTGGGCCTTGCTTCACCGCGGCAGCCCGCACCTACGGCTGCTGCGCGTTCTGCGGCGCCCATCGGTTGCTGCCCGGACGCTCTGCCGCCGGAGAAGACATCTGCCGCGACTGCGCCGGCATCACCACCAACCTGGACTGGGTCAACTGCGGACGCGAAGCCGAACGCCTGCGCGGCGGGCACTGCGCACGCTGCGTGCTCACCGGCGATCTCGAGCAGATCCTCAAACCCCATGCCCCACCCGACATGCGCATCAAGCGGCTCATCACCGAACTGGCGGCGGTCCCCCGCCCCGAAAGCATCATCACCTGGATGCGCAATCCCGTCACCGCCGACCTACTCACCAAAATCGGGACACGAGAACTGCAGCTCACCCACGACGCGTTTGATGCACTTCCTGCCTCACGCAGCCGCGAGCATCTGCGCGAAATGCTGGTTCACCATCGCATGATGCCCAGTCGAGGAGATCGCCAGCTGATCCGATTCGAAGCCTGGCTGGACCGACGGCTTCAGACTCTGCAACCCACACCGGCCATCCACACGCCCATCGAACAGTTCGCACGATGGCACCACCTACGCAGACTGCGCGAAAACACCGATCCCACACGCAATATGGACTACGCCACCCGATGCGCACAACAGGAAATCACCGAAGCTGCCAAGTTCCTGCGCTGGCTGCTCGACGAGCACGACACCACCATCAACGATCTCCGCCAAGACCAGCTCGACGCCTACCTCTCCGAGGGAACAACCACCCGCACCGCCATCAGGAACTTCATCCAATGGCGGGCACGCGCCGGTATCGCGGCCCCGCTAAAGACCCGATACCGCACCGCCCGCACCACCCCGCTCACCTCCACACGGCAGCGTCTCGAACTGATCAAAACCGTTGCAGAAGCCCACCACATCGTCTTATCCACCAGGATCGCCGCACTGATCCTGCTGCTCTACGGCATCCCCGTCCGCAAAATCTGCGAACTCACCCGCGCCGACGTCACGGCAACGCCCGAACAGACAACCATCAAGATCGGAAAGCTCCCCGCTCCGATACCCGAAGCCCTACTCCCCCTGTTCCACCAACACCTCGCCGCCCCAGGAAACCACCGAACGATGAACCACGACTCCACATGGCTCTTCCCCGGAACCAATGCAGGACAACACATCACCGAACAACTGCTCATGAACCGACTACGCAGCCTCGGCATAGACATCACCGCCGCCAGAAACGGTGCACTGCACGATCTCATCAAAGAGATCGACCCCACATCGCTGGCAGATCTACTCGGCTACACACCCAAGACCATGAACATCCACGCCACACGCGCGGCAATACCGATGGCCACCTACCCGGCGATCAAACCTCCACACCGACAGCAGAATCACGCCCACCATCGAACATACGACCAAACTTGATATCGCCGATATCCAATAAAACCACTGCATATTGCAGCAGATGAATCAGTGGCCACTCGTCTGGTGATCCCCCGCTAATCCACTTGTGCCGTCGCGACGCAGCGTGTTTCGAAAGGACAGCCGACGCGATCGAGTTCAGCCAATCACCCTTCGACGTTGCGTCACGTGACAGCATCATCGGCACACTCGGGGCGGGCCGGCGCGAGCCATCAGGTTGTGTGCCAAGCAATTCTCTGGAAACGGAGTTGCGACCAACCGACGATCTAGTTTATCCACTTTCGGCGGGCACCAAGCAATCTGTAGCACAGCGACTTTCGGTCGCATGCGATGCTCGGGAGAAACCTCGAGCCTGCTGTAGGAGCGACCGTATTAGGAGGGGCGAGTTCAAAGCCTCACCCGGCCCATCCCGTAAAGGGGGGCCGATTGACCGACCAGGCGACGATCCTTGGGCCCAACCCTGAACGTGGTTACGACCCACTCAGACGACGTCGTCGTCGCACGTCGTCAGGGCCAACGACGGCGAATACCGATCTCAGATGGGTGTTGACGGTGCGCACGGACACGGGTAGCACACCCAAACGGCCGGGACGGTGCGGGATCTCCACGTCCACATAGCGACTGCCGCGTAGTCGGTCAGCCGCTGGCCATCCAGAAGCGATACACCGCGGTGTACGGCAGGGCCTGCTGCGCCCCGTCCGGGCACGTGCCCGACGGCGCCACGCCGCCCTGCGTGCGCAAGCGCTGCACGTAGGTCACCCTGCTGAACGTCCCCTCGCCCTGGGTCTGGTTGGCCTTCAACAACAATTCGGGCACCGCGCCGTTTTGGTTGACAGTCGCAACCGGGGCCGCGCCCACCTCGCTGCCGTCGACCGTGGACACCCAGATCGGCCCCTTGAAGTGCAGGCCGACTGGCTTGCCGTGATCGCTTAGCGTCGCCGCGGGCTCCAGCAGCGACCATGCCCCCTTCGCGCACTGATAAATCTGCACACCGGAACCATCCAGCGACAACTCCAATTTATTGCCCGCCGGCACCTGAAGCGGTACCGGAAGGTTGGATTCTTGAATCTGCTGAGCATCGGACGTGGCTGGCGCGCTGGGCGGTGCGCCTGACGAACACGCAGCCGCCGCTATCCCGGCCGACACAATCGCGAGCAGCATCTTGCAGTTCATATGTCCTCTCCTGCCAACCGGCCCGCCAGCACTACCAGCGGCGGCGCGAATACTGCGACCGCCACGTCGTTGCCAACCGCCACCTGTTCAACAGACTCATCGGCCAGCTCCAAACTACCTACCGCACGGGCAGACCCTCGACGAAGCCAAGCCATTCCCGACACCGCTGTGCAACGCAGCCTAGCGCTGCTTGACCGCTTCGATCTCAATAGTGATCCTCACCTTGTCAAAGACGACCGCACCGCCAGCCTCTAGCGAACGGTCGATGTCGATGCCGAAATCCCTGCGGTTCAACACGACTGAAGCCTCGAAACCGCTACCTCACCGTTGTCGACACTCGGGTTGCGCCGTAGTACTGCAGGCCAAGACTGATCGGCTTGGTCAGGGCCTCCAGGGTGAACTCTCCGTCGAGGACATACCGATCTCCGCTGCATCGACCAATCAGCCACTGATACCGGTCCTTTCGAGCACGGCGGGGACTGCCGTAGTGCAGGTTCACCGCCAGCAGCCGGGGCTCGCGGTTAGTCCAGGGCGACTGGGTCCTCGGTGTGGATAATACCCCCGACCAGCACCTCCAGGTACACCCCGGCGCACGGCAGCACCCCGAAACCCGGTGTTTCAACGCGGTTTTCGGCCGCTGGTGTGCGGAGCGAGTGCGGGGCTCGGGGTAGCGGACCGTGCTCGAGCGTGGGCACCACACAACGCGGCGTGGGACCCAAAACACGCAGCCGCGCCTCACCCACCGTCAGCGCCCTGGCCATCCACTCGTTTTCGGCATAGGCCGGGTACCCGGGCGGCGTCGCGATCACCAGGTTGGGGCGGTAACGCACCGCCTCCGCACCGACGTGCTCCACGGTCGCCGTGGTGATCGCGTGCAGCGGCGCGACATCGGTGAACGCGTCGCCGGGGGTCGCCTGGGCGATCTCCAGGATGCGGGCATCGACCTCGGCGTCCACGCCGAACTCGAGCACCTGCTCGGGGTCCGGGCGTTCCACCGCGGCTCCGCGCGGGCGCTGGTCGACCAGTCGGACCGGTCGTGCCAGCAGCCCCGAGAGCAGTTGGTCGACGCCAGGCTCGTCGGCCGCCACGCTTGTCCCGTCGGGCAGCCCGATACGCACCCGGCCGGTGTTCCCGCTGGCGCTGCACTGCAGGAGCAAACGCCACAGCCTGGCCTGCTTGGCGCTCGCCACCCGGCCGGTCACCGCGTCGATCAGCGCCAACCGTCGGTCTCCTTCGGCCCCCCGCTCGTCGACGAACATGTCGTTCAGGGTCTCGCCGAGCATCGACTTCACCGGATAACGGTGCAAACTCTGCACCCGCATCGGCACTATCGCGTCGGGAATCATTGAATATAGGACAGCACGTTTCAGCACACGGAAACATAGCGGTTGTCCTCCCAAAGAGGTTCCTGCTGGCTGGTATGACTGGCGGGGTCGACACCCCGGTCTCGGTCTGCGCGCCAACCGCGCACTAGGCAACCCGCGTGTCTCACCAATTTGGCGGATCCACCATCGTCCCGCCAACGCTCGTGAGATTCCCCACGAGTCGCGTTCATCAAGTAGCTCGTTCGGGGGTGCGGTCGACTACGCAACAAATGCGGCGCCGCGCTCCCGGCCTAGCAACCGCAGCACCGCCATCGGACTCGCCTATGCGGCCTCGCGCGCGGTTGGCGCGGTGCTGCCGCCGACCGCGCTGACCCTGCTGTCGGTCATCGGGCCCGGCGGCCTCTATGACTACTGCGCGCTGCTGCTGAGCGGCATGGCCCTCGCCGTCCAATTATTCGGACCCCGCACCAACAACCAGCAACTCGACACCATCTGATGGCGTGGGGCAAAGACGCTGCGGAGGAAGACATTCCGTGCATGCAGTGGTATCCGCGCGATGCCGTGTGTGGTCACGATCACCCTTGTTCGGTTGTGTGGCCCATTCGCACACCCACAATGATAGTGAGCCAATGGAAGTGTTAACGATCGCATTGTTGACCACACCCCGATCACCTTCGCGTCGCGGCTCTGTCGCGGATGAACATCATCGCAAATCCCAGGTGAGCAGCCAACTCCCGTCCTATCGCGGGACCCCTCTCAGTAACCTTGCAGCTCCGCTGGATGCTGACGGGTAAACGCGAATTCCGGTTGGCGGCCACGGTGGGTGGGCGTCAGCGGTGACGACACGAGTTCGCCCCGGCGCAATCGTGATGTGAGCACAAATTGCTTTGTCGAAAGAGTGCCACCGTGTCAACCAAACTGACGTATATCACACCGGCGTCGGCGACGAGCGCTGTCGCGTTAGCCTTGTTACTGCGCCAACCGGCGCGGCCGACCTCGGAGAGACTCGCACCAGCATGAGTGCGTCATCAACCAATTGCAAGTCGCCCGGCAATGCTGACATCAGCGACTCCCGTTCTCGCGCTGATGTTTTAACCTCAGTGATCCTCTTTCGCCGAGCGGGCCGGCGGCCCCTTCAGCGGCAACCGCTGACACCGGTTGCGCGACGACATTGCGCTAACCCAATTACTGGGCGCGACGGTGATGTCGCCCACAGCCTGTGGTCGGTGAGAACACTAACGTGGTCTACCAGCGAAACCTTTCCCTGGACTGTCAAAGTCCCAGTTGCCCAAAGCGTTCGCAACGGCTAATCATGGAAACCCGGCCCGTTCATCTAATTCGCCCCAAGGCTGCGCTGAGCAGGCTCTCAGCGGAGCGGCAGACACTGTTGGTACCACGACCAGTCGAGGTCTTCGCCTCCCCCTGACAGCGGGCGCGGGGATCGTCTACCGCCGCTTCGCCGATATCAGCGATGTAAGCACTCTAGAGAAGGTAACAGCATGGCACGTAGTGATAACGACGCCTGGGACTTGAAATCAAGCGTGGGAACGACTGCGACAATGGTGGCCACGGCGCGGGCAGTGGCCAGCAAGGACCCAAACGCAATCATCACCGACCCGTTCGCCGCGCCGCTGGTAAAAGCAGTCGGCATCGATGTCCTCAGTCAATTAGTGGACGGCGACATCGAGCCGGCTGAGACCGGTGGGGAAGCGGACCTCAGCCTAAAGCCTATGATTGACTCGTTTGCCGTCCGTACCCGGTTCTTCGATCAGTTCTTCACCGCGGCGGCCGATGCGGGTATCCGGCAGGCAGTGATCCTGGCATCCGGTCTAGATTCCCGCGCCTACCGGCTGCCCTGGCACGGGGGCAGCGTCGTCTACGAGATTGACCTGCCTCCCGTGCTCGAGTTCAAGACCCGCATCCTGTCCGGGCTCGGGGCCAAACCAAAAGCCAGCTACCGGCCCGTGGCAGTCGATCTGCGGACCGACTGGTCAACAGCGTTGCGTAACAACGGCTTCGATCAAACCCAGGCCACTGCGTGGAGCGCCGAGGGCCTACTGATGTACCTGCCGCCCGACGCTCAGGACCGTCTATTCGACAACATCACCGCGTTGAGTGCCCCCGGCAGCCGGCTTGCCACTGATTACCAACCCGACGCCGCCGCCGCAATCAAGCAGCGCCAGGTCAACGCCCGTGCATGGAGTGCACGGGGATTAGACCTCGACACATCGCAGCTGATTTACCAGGGCGACCGCAGCCCAGTACCCAACTATCTGGCCGCGGCTGGCTGGAGGGTTTCGGCGCAAAGCCGCGCAGACCTGTTCAGAATCTACGGGCTGACGACTCCCGACGAGAAGGCAATGCCCAACAACGTCGCGGTGACAGCGGTACTGGAGTAGGTGACCTGTGACCCGGGCGCACGCCGTTGAGCCGGTCATCACCCGCAGAGGACCGGTGGCACGCGTTGTTCCATCCGTTTAACTCCACCAAACCGCGGCCCATTACTGATGCATCACGACGCATGTCGCTGTCACGAAAAGTTCACGCCCTGGGCAAGGGTCACTTCTTCTTCCCCCCGTCCGCGAGCGGACGGGGGGACAACATCCCCACAGACGGTGTCAGCAATTGACTTGGCGACCAACCCTGTCAGCGCAAATTGGTCTGTCGGCTACGACCCGACCAGCCTGGCGCTGGACCCCGCCACTCACACACTGTATGTCGCCAGCCCGATCGCAGGGTCTGTGTCGGTGATCCATCCCAAGCGCTGACCGGCTCTACCGAGTCGAAATTGAGAGGTGCCACGATTCCCACCACAGCGCGCGTTGGCGCGAAGGGCTTGACTAGAAGGACAGCAAGAACAACAGGGTCCTGATGATCGGCGTTGCTCCCGGACCACCGCGGGCCGGGCGCAGCCACAGGTGGCACTGTCCTGCCGCAGCACCTACACCCTTGCCGGTCTGGTAGCCGGACAGGTACCCGCCGCAGCCGGCCTCACCGCACTGCAACACACCCGTTAGCAGATGCCGCTGCACCGTCGTGCGGCCCGGTTGGCGTCGCGGATCATTAAGCTTGTTCTGCACCTGCCGCCACGTCAGCTTTTACCGGTAATGCTGCATATTCGATCACGACGTATTCATTCGCGTTTGATCTATGCAACGGTATCCGCCGCAATAAGCGCCCCGTCCTGGTCCTCAGCCGATGACGCTGTTCGAGGTGCAGGCGTGGCTCGACCATCGCACAATACGTCGCATGGCCACGTATGCATATCGATGCGTCCGGGATGGCGACTTCGACGTCAGCCGGCCGCTCGGAACGGCAGCGCGGATGTCGCTGTGCCCAGTGTGTAACAGCGAAGCAGCGCGGGTCTTCCGCGCGCCGATGCTCTCGCTTGCTCCTCGTGCGCTGGTGGCTGCGATCGACCGCGCGGAGAAAACCAGCGACGAGCCTGAAGTGGTGTCGGCGGCGCCACCACGGGCTGTCCGGACGCGGAATCCGATGGCGACACAGAACCCGGCTTTGCAGCGTCTGCCGAGACCGTAAGCATTCGTGGTGGCCGGGTCGGCGAATGTTCGGGGCGACGGCGCACGCGTTAGTTAGCGGGTAAAGGCCTCGCGCGGCCGACGTCCAACGCTGTCAAGAAAGCGCCGAGAAGATCGAGAAAAGGAGGTGTCTCCCGAGCTTCTGGTCGTTCGCGTGGATTTCCGGTCGAGCGACCACTACTGGTCGAGCGACCACAACTCAGTCAGGAGATCTGATGCCGCACGTAGTGTTTCCACTCGATTCCACGAAGAAGTTCACCGAGCAGCAGATAGTCGGCCACAATCGCTGGCACTGGGCCATCCCAGCCCAGGTCCAGGTCAAGCCTGGTGACACGTTCCGCGTCCACTGCCGCGAGTGGTTCGACGGCGCCATCCACAACGACGACTCCGCGGAGGACGTTCTGAACGCGCCGCTTCCTTCGGTGCACGTGCTCAGCGGCCCGATCGCCGTTCACGGTGCCAAGCCGGGCGACCTGCTTATCGTCGACATCCTCGATGTCGGCCCGATCCCGCAGGAGGACTGGGGGCCGCTGGCCGGCCAGGGCTGGGGCTATACCGGCGTGTTCGCAACCAGGAACGGTGGCGGATTCCTAACCGAGCAGTTCCCCGACGCCTACAAGGTGATATGGGACTTCCAGGGCGGGGTCGCGACCTCACGGCACGTGCCGGGAATCTCCTATGCCGGCATCGTGCATCCTGGGCTGATGGGGACCGCGCCCTCGGCTGAGCTGCTCGCGAAGTGGAACGCACGCGAGCAGGCCCTCATTGACACCGACCCAGACCGGGTGCCGCCGCTGGCGCTGCCGCCGCTGGCGGATTCTGCGATCCTCGGCAGCCTGTCTGGTGAGGAATTCGAGCGGGTTGCCGCAGAGGCCGCCCGCACCGCCCCGCCGCGGGAGAACGGCGGCAACCAGGACATCAAGAATTTCACCAAGGGGACCAGGGTGTTCTACCCCGTCTTCGTTGACGGCGCGAATCTCTCAATGGGTGACTTGCACTTCTCGCAAGGAGACGGGGAGATCACCTTCTGCGGCGCCATCGAGATGGGTGGGTTCCTGGACCTGCACGTCGACCTGATCAAGGGCGGGATGGAGACCTATGGCGTCGGCGAGAACGCGATCTTCATGCCGGGCAACGTCAACCCCCAATTCACCCAGTGGCTGGCCTTCTCTGGAACATCGGTCACGGTCGACAACGTCCAGCACTATCTCGACTCGCACCTGTCCTACCAGCGGGCCTGTCTGCACGCCATCGACTACCTGTCCAAGTTCGGCTACAGCCGTATCCAGGCCTACATGATTCTTGGTTCGGCACCGATCGAGGGCAGGTTGTCCGGGGTCGTGGACATCCCAAACTCGTGTTCGACCGTGTACATCCCGACAGAGATCTTCGACATCGACGTCCGTCCCTCGGCCAAGGGACCGGCGCAGATTGATCCCGGCATGGGCGTCCCGATGGCAAGTGCTGGGGCCTGAGCCGCATCGTGACAGTTGAGCTCCCACAGAGCCATACTCTGTCAGCGACGTCCCCGCAGCCCTGGCGATACGCGACAGCTGGAGCGGCGATGCATCTGATGCCTCATGAGCAGACGCTTGCATATCCCAAACCGGCCGTCATCTGCTGGACCCTTGACCTGCAACGATGCGAGTTGTCCCACGTCACGTCATCGCGCAGTTATCTCACTTTCGTGTCATTTCTTCAAGACGCCTCGAACGGCCTCTGAAGACGCCGACGCTCGTTGACTGAGTTCAGGCAATCGCCCTTCGACAGTTTCGTCACGTGGCAGCATCATCCGCGCGAACTTCCTAGGCTAGGGACCCGGGGCGCGCGAGGCCGGCACCGTCAAGTCGGCGACCAAACAGGTTCCTGCGTGCCATCGTTGGCGACAAACTGAGAGTTAAGATCGTTCACTCCACCGGCACCAAGCACGTCACGGGACAAAGACTTTAGGTTGCCTGCCATCCTTGGGCGACATCTCGATCATGGACAACTCCTGCTATCTGTGGCCGGTAAAAGGCCGACTTCTCATCAAGTGAATCTCTTACCAGCTCGAAAAACTGCTCGCTCGAAAATCCGGCCTACGTCTGACCCAGCGGTTGGCTTCGGTCGCTGTCTTGGTGATTGGATTCGAGCTGACCGGGTGCGACGTCTTTGAACACCGCGAAGCTCGAGGGCTGCTCGGTGAGGTACGGGAAGTGAAATCCGCACTTGGGACATTGCTCGCGCAGCACGGCCTGCTCCTGGGCGAGGTCGTATTGTTTGTCCTGCAGTTCGCCGCAGCATGGGCAGATGCGAAGCAGCCGCGTGCCAGCCAGTTCGAAGTTGGTGATGATGTCTTCCATGATCGCTCCGTTAGCGGCCCACGCCTTGGCGTACTTGTGGTAGGTGTCCATGTGCCAGTCGGCAAGGGCTTGCTTGCTGGTCCAAAAGCTGCACTCGTTGAACCACGTTGGGTCATCAGGGTGCTCCCACCACGTAAGGTGGAGGAAGCCGGGAAGCTTCATCAGGTGGTGACGCGTGTCACCGAAGACCACCTTGAACTTCTGGTAGGCGTCGGGACTGGAGAAGCGCACACGTTGCATGCTCAGGTAGATGGACACTAGATACCTCCCGATGGGTGTCAGGTACTTGGCCCCCGCGCCGGGGCCGCTAACAGCGGCGGAAGTCCAAGCCCCGGTGGCTTAACCGCTTCGGGTCAGCGAGCCCGACCGAATCACATCCCGCACAGGCCTGCCCGGCTTCCGGGCTATTGGCTCTAAAGCTTAGAGATAATTCATGGAGGTGCCAGAGCCAATTCGAGCGCGGATCGAGGAGCCACGTGACATCGAACCGAAACATGCCCCGTACGACTGGCACCGATCCCGGCAAGCGCGCTGTCCCGGTCTACAAGGCGCTCTACATGCAGCTGCGGACCAGCATCCTCAGCGGGCAGCTCGCCGCAGGTTCGAGGCTGCCGCCCAGCCGCGTGCTCGCGGCCGAGAACGGGCTGTCCCGCAACACGGTTCTCGCTGCGTTCGAGCAACTCGAGGCGGAGGGCTACATCAAGGGTCGTCGAGGGTCAGGCACGTACATCGCCCAGGTCCTGCCAGAACAACTGCTCGAGGCGGCTGGCCTAACTCCACCGTCTCCGTCGCACTCGGTGACCACGACGGCCATACTCTCGGCTCGCGGTGAGCGGTTGGCCCGAACCCACCGGGTCCCGCTTCCGTCCGTCCTCGGCCACCAGCCCCGCGGAACGGCGTTTTTGATCGGTTTGCCCGCACTCGACGCGTTCCCCTTCAAGACTTGGAACAAGCTCTACTCGTCGCGCTTCAACCGGTCCGCACCGCTGCTGATGCGCTACGACCACGCGGCCGGCTATCGGCCTCTGCGAGAGGCCATAGCCTCCTACATCAGCACGGCTCGCGGTATCCATTGCACAGCCGACCATGTGATTGTGATGACCGGTTCGCAGCAGGCCCTGGAGTTCTGTGCCCGCATCCTGCTCGATCCTGGAGATCCCGCATGGCTGGAGGACCCGGGTTACCTCGGCGCGCGGGCAGCGCTGGTGTCTGCGGGCGCCCGCATCGTCCCGGTACCCGTCGACCAGTTCGGACTTGACGTCGCGGCGGGAAGCGAGCTCGAACCGGCCGCGCGGCTGGCCGTCGTGACCCCGTCGCACCAGTTCCCCCTCGGGTACACGATGTCGCTGGAACGCCGCCTGGCACTCATCGAGTGGGCCGGCCGCAATAAGTCCTGGATCGTCGAGGACGACTACGACGCCGAGTTCCGCTACGTGGGAAAGCCGCAGGCGCCGCTCAAGGCAATCGACAGGTATCAGCGAGTCATCTACGTCGCCACCTTCAGCAAGGTCCTCTTCCCGGGCTTGCGGCTCGGCTACGTCATCGCCCCGCCCGACCTGGTGGACGGGTTCGTCGCCGCGCATCTGAGCGCCGACATGCACGCACACCTCATCGACCAGGCCGTCGTCGCCGATTTCATGGAAGAGGGCCACTTCGCTCACCACCTGCGCCGGATGCGCGTCGTGCACCGCGAGCGCCAACACCTGCTGATTCGCGAGACGGAGCGGGTTAGCGACGCGATCGAACTGACTCCTTCCGAGGGAGGCCTCCATCTCGTCGGGTGGCTGGCCAACAACCGCGATGATAAGGCCATTGCCAAAAGCGCTCTGCAACACGGGGTTCACGTATGGCCATTGTCTATACACCGCTACGGCCCTGGAAGCGCCGCCGCGCTTCTTCTCGGTTACGCGGGAACGACGAAAGCGGATATGCGCGACGGGGTCGACGTCCTCGACCAGGTCCTGAAGCGTCGCTAGATCCGGCTTCGGCGCACCGCCGCGTCGGTGACCTCGTGCGAAAGTGCCCGCCGCGATGCTGCGTGACCTAGCCGCGCTGCGCTGGCCCGACGCCGGCGAGTCCGTGATCGTCTACGGACCCGTCAGGATCGACAAAACCCATGTGTCCCAAGGACTCGGACACCAAGTCGTCCGCCGGCATCGAAGCAGCGATCAGGGTCAGACCCAGGCCGCTGCCAGCACTTGTCTAGTTGGGAAGGCGTCCTTCTACGGATCTGGGATGGCCTGGCGCCAGACGGTCGTAGGCCTGCCACCAGAGCGCTTCGTGGTCGACTGCTGACAGTCGCCCCTCACTGCGCTTGGCGTCCGCGTCACGAAGCGTGTTGGCGAGGGTCTCCAATTCCGCATACCCCGCCGCGGAGCTCCGATTGCTGTGACCGTCAATCACGAGCACCCCGAGTGTGCGAACCCGTGACCTCAGGTGCCGCGTCAAGGCCAAAATGATCGCCCCGCTACTCAGATACACAATTGTTGCCAACCCGATTGCCGCCCACGGCCCGGGCGTGCCACCAAGGCAAATCGCCAATAACAGCCACAGCATCGCGCCCCACATCGGCCAAGTCCGCCGCAGTTGCAGGAGGCGCCGCTCGCCTGCAGTGATGCCCGGCGGGAAAACAACCAACCGGTACCTGTGGACCCCGTGCCGACTGGGCCAGATGTCAATTGAGCCCCAACGGTACTCGCCGCCCAGCAACCGCGACCACCAGCGAGCCGGCCTGCTGCGTAGTCGTTTCGCAGGTCGCGGGTTAGTGCCGAACATTTCGTTCATGTAAACATATTTACGCCGAACCGCGACCAGCCGCTCCCCTCCGAACACAATCTATACAGGTAGTTAGGGAATTTTTACGGAATAGATCTTGATGCCGGCTTAGCAAGTCGCCAGCTGGGGCGCCTGGGGTAAAGCGTAGTAGGCAGGCTCCTAGGCCAAGCTCCGCGGCTGGC